>ERZ767114.1712-NODE-1712-length-10324-cov-2.199180_pt1 | contig 10324 bp, 9 predicted proteins | sample MGYA00374952_ERZ767114 | MGnify/ENA primary metagenome ERZ767114 (study PRJEB28939, sample SAMN06267156) | marine metagenome | isolation source: Columbia River Estuary | place: USA:Columbia River Estuary, USA | collected 2012-05-05 ...
GGTTCAGTTTGGTAGTGCTTTAACAGATGAAGCAAAAGCCAATGCCTATGTAACTATTCCAGGTTTGAAAGGAATGCCTGCAAAAGAAATTAGTGTTAAAAGTTTAGCAGGAATTATCCAAGCAAGAATGAGTGAGATACTTGATTTTGTTACTTACCACTTAAAGCAAGTGGGCATGGATAGCCGCATGTTAAATGGAGGTGTGATTTTAACAGGGGGTGGTTCTCAATTGAAACATTTAATTCAATTAACTGAATATATTACTGGTTTGAATGCAAGAATTGGTTTACCAAACGAGCATTTAGCGCCAAATCATATTGAAGAATTAAAAAAACCAATGTATTCAACATGTATTGGTTTAATCTTAAAAGGATATAACGATTACGAGCAAAATCATAAAGTATTTACAGAGACATTTAAGAAAGTAGAAGTGCCTAAGTCTTTAACTGTAAATAATACAGGATCTGCTAATGGTTTAACAAGCCAAAGAGTAGAAGCGAAGCCAGTTGCTACTAGTTTAACAGCAGAACAAATTGAAAAAAGAAAGAGCAAATTCTGGGATCGATTCAAGAACAATCTCATTGAAATATTCAGTGAGGAAGATGACAAATTATTGCCATAATATTTACCCACATTATGGTTATAAAAAACCAATAGAATAAAATCTAAAAACGGTAATTTCGATATAACTAACTAAGAACGAACCAACTAACTAAGAACTAACCATCTAACTAACCCATCTAAACACAAAAAAATGATTCAATTTGACTTGCCAAAGCAAAAATCATCCATCATCAAGGTCCTCGGCGTAGGCGGCGGTGGAAGCAATGCTGTCAACTTTATGTTTAATCAGAATATTGAAGGCGTTGATTTCATTATCTGCAACACCGATTCTAAAGCGATTGAGCAAAGTACAGTGCCGAATAAAATTCAATTAGGGCCACATTTGACACAAGGTTTAGGGGCAGGTGCCGATCCTTCAGTAGGAAAGTTAGCAACAGAAGAATCTTTAGACGAGATTAGAAAAATATTAGAAGTGAATACTCGTATGGCATTTATTACAGTGGGTATGGGCGGTGGAACTGGAACAGGTGGTGCTCCTATTATTGCAAAAATTTGTAAAGATTTAGGCATATTAACAGTGGGTATCGTAACTACTCCTTTCGGATTTGAAGGACCACGCAGACAAGCACAAGCAGAAGAGGGTATTAAGCAATTAAAACCTTTAGTAGATACTTTATTAGTAATCTCTAACGATAAATTACGTGTTCAATACGGTAATTTAAAAATGAAAGAAGCTTTTACTAAAGCTGATAACGTTTTAGCTACTGCAGCAAAATGTATTACAGATGTGATTAATAGCCGTGGACATATAATTGTAGATTTCGCGGATGTATGTACTGTTATGAAAAATGGAGGTGTCGCTATTTTAGGAAAAGCAGAAGTAGAAGGAGAGAATAGAGCACAACGAGCTATTGAAGAAGCCTTGAATTCACCATTATTGAATGACAATGATATTAGAGGTGCAAAATGGATCTTATTAAATATTAATAGTGCAGAAGGAGATTATGAGTGTTCTATGGATGAATTAGAAACCATTAATAATTTCTTACGCGAGCGTACAGGAGAAAATTCTGATGTAATTATGGGTATGGGATACGATGCAACACTGGGTCAAAAATTAGGTATTACCCTTATTGCAACTGGTTTTGAGCACAAGGATCCATTCCAAAAGCAAACACCAAAAAAAGCTGAGGCTCCTGTTGAAGAAAAAATTGTAATGACATTGCTTTCTGAAGAGACAGCTAATGATACAAATAATATAACGACTGCCCCTACCGAAGTGGTAGCCGAAACTCCAACAGAAGAGCCAAGAACAGAAGAGCCTATATTAGCTGACGGTAATTTTACATTAGGAGAAGAAGTGGTAGAAGTCATTGAGGAAGTAGTTGAAGAGGTAATGAGTGTGCATGAACTAGATGAAATTTCAGAGAAAGAATATGAGGCTGAAATGGATGCACAAATAAGTATTGCTGCAAGTGAAGTGATGGAAGAAATGGTAAGTCAACCTATTGTTTTTGAAATCAATGATGTGTATGAGGGAGAAGATCTTGAAGAAGAGGTGGAACTAATTAAAGAAGAAGTAGTAGTAAATGAAGTTGAAGAAGAGGTTATAATGGCAAGTTTTCAAGAAGAAGACTTGGAAGAAGAAATAGCGTTGAATGAAATTGAAGAAGAACAAATCGAGGAGGAAGTGATTGTAAGTGAATTACAAACGCCAGTGGCTGAAACAAATCATTTCATATTAACGAAGCCTACTAATATTTATGCAGAGCATACTGAAGAAGAGCCATCATTAGAAGAGATGGAGGAAATGCCAGTCATTGAGGAGATGGAAGAGTTTGAAGAAATGGAAGAAGAAGAAATGGTGGAGATGGAAGAAATGGTTATGCAAGATGATTTAGCGGTTACCATGCAAGAAATAGTAGAAGAAGAAATAGTAGAAGCAGACTTAGTAGAAGAAATAGTAGAAGTAGCTGAGATAACCATGCAAGCAGCTCCAGTTCAAGAGCCTGTTGTATACGAAAGTTCCTTTAGAATGGAAGAAGAGCCTACAATGCAATTGGTGATGAGAGAGGAGTCTTCTTTTAATGCTAATCAAAATAATGCAAAGCAACATTCTTCTTCATTTGATATGCCAATGGATGATGCAGAAGAACAAAGAAGAAAAGTAGCTGAGCGTATTCAGAAATTAAGAAACTTATCTTTCAATATCAACAATGCATCCGATCCAAATAATGAATTTGATGCAGTGCCTGCTTATGTAAGAAGAAATTTAGATTTGTTTGGCAATACCATGGCCTCTGTAGAAAACTATTACAGTAAGTATACAGTAGAAAAAGATGAGAATAACCAAACACAAATCTCTACCATTAATACTTTTTTAGACGGTAAAAAACCAGATTAAACTTGTTTTTTGTGTACAGTTGATTTTAGTTGTAACCCCACCCCTTAAAAAGGTGGGGTTTTTTGTTGTCAATTTTCATGTACTTTTATAGCATGCAAACAGTATTAATTACAGGCGGAACGGGCATGATTGGTCAGGCATTGGCTAAGCAGTTTTTGGCTACTGGTTATGAGGTTATTATATTATCTAGAAGCCCTAAAAGGTCTAGCAGACTTCATTTGTCTTATGCAAAATGGGATATTGAGAAAGGGGAAATGGACCTGGTGGCTTTAGCCAAAGCAAATATTATTGTGCATCTAGCAGGAGAAGGCGTGGCAGATAAAAGGTGGTCAGTGAAAAGAAAACAAGCCATTCTAGATAGCAGAGTGCAGTCGGGTAATTTATTAGTAAAGGCATTAAGTGAAAATAAACACCAAGTAAAAACATTCATTGCAGCTTCTGCCATTGGTTGGTATGGTCCAGACACGACTGCAAGTTTAGAAGATGGTTTTGTGGAAACCGATACCCCTGATAATTCTTATTTAGGTAATACTTGTCAGTTATGGGAGCAGAGCACTGCAGCTGTTGCAAGCATGGGTATTCGATTAGTGACATTAAGAATAGGTATTGTATTTAATAAAAAAGGCGGAGCGCTTGCCGAATTTTTAAAGCCTGCTAAGTTTGCTTTAGCTACAATACTGGGTAATGGTAAACAAATAGTAAGTTGGATACATCATCAAGACTTATGTAAAATGATTCAATATGCTATTGAAACCCCTGCTGTGCAAGGGGTATATAATGCAGTGGCACCGAATACGGTGACGAATAAAAAATTAGTATTAACGATTGCTAAAAATACTTATCCAATTTATTTTCCTTCTTTTGTACCCTCGTTTCTACTAAAAATAATACTAGGAGAGATGAGTATAGAAGTATTAAAAAGCACGAATGTGAGTGCGCAAAAAATACAGGACGCAGGTTTTGTATTTGATTATCCCAATGTGGAAGAAGCCATTATTGACTTAATAAAGTAATAATTTCAGGTATAAAAAACCTAATTAATTTCAAGCATTAAGAGTTACTAATTCCATAATTCGCAACTTCTAATTTCTTATAGGTCTTCCTGAAGTAATCACCGATTGTATTCTTTCCAAAGTTTTTTTCTGTCCACATAAACTTAAGAAGGCTTCTCTTTCTAAATCAAGTAAGTACTGCTCATTTACTAAGGTAGGCTCACTTAAATCGCCACCACACATTACATAGGCTAATTTTTTAGCGACTAAAGCATCGTGATCAGTTGCATAACCTGCTCTCCACATTCCATTGATACCCGCGTAAAGTGCACCTAGGCCTGCTTTTCCAAGTACCTTAATGTCTTTTCTTTGTTGTGGTTGTGTATAGCCTGCTTTAAATAATTGTAGTGCTTGATCTTTCGCATTCGCAATACGGCGTGATTGATTTAGTACAATAAAATCTTGCCCTTTTCTTAAAATGCCCATATCCATGGCTTCACTTGCAGAAGTAGCTACCTTGGCAGTAGCAATATTCATAAATCTTTTATTGAGTGTAATAGTTTCTGGTTCGTCTGCATGCATTTCATCAGAAGCGCGTAAAACAAATTCTTTAGTACCGCCTCCACCAGGAATAACACCAATACCTAATTCCACTAATCCAACATAGGTTTCTGCTGCAGCACAAATACTGTCGGCATGTAAATTCATTTCACAGCCACCGCCTAAGCAAAGTCCATGTGGAGCAATGACTACAGGAATAGAAGAATAACGAACGCGCATCATTGTATTTTGAAAAGTACGAATGGCCATGTCTAATTCTTCATAGTCTTGTTCAATGGCTAACATAAATATCATACCCACATTTGCACCTGCACTAAATAAATTACTATCGTTGGCAATGACTAGTCCATTATACTTTTCTTCCGCAAGGGCAATAGATTTATTTAATCCTTCTAATACTTCTCCACCAATACTATTCATTTTTGTATTCCAACTAAATCCTGCTACACCATCTCCAATATCTACTAAATGACAAGCACTGTTTTTCCAAATAGTTTTTTCTTGGAAGTCAGATAAAATAATAAATGAATCGGCGCCTGGTATTAATTTATACGCTTCTGTGGCTACATCATAATAATAACGTTTGCCATCTTGTACTTTATAGAAGCTTAATCCTTTTTGAGACATCTTCTCCACCCAAGCTGCCACTGCGTATCCGCCTGCTTTCATATCGGTCATAACCGTTGCAATATCAAGTGCATCCCAGGTTTCAAAAGCGCCAATCTCCCAACCAAAACCTGCTTTTAAAGCGTCGTCTAAGCGGTATAATTCATCACTAATTTCTGGAATTCTATGACTCACATAAGAAAATAATGCAAAATGAAACTGTCTTACAAATTCACCCACTTTATCTTTTGCTTGGTATAAAGATTTTATTCTGCCCGGTAAACTTTCAATGGCTTTAGCGGTTCCAATAGATGCCATTTTAGTTTTTACGCGCGGCTCGTATTCAAAAGTTTTTAAATTCAGTGTTAATATTTCTTTTGAAGTGGCGGTTTTAATTTTCTTAAAAAATCCTTGGCCTGTTTTATCCCCTAACCAATTTTGCGCTACCATTTTTTCTAACCAAGGAGGTAAAGTAAAAATATCTTTAGCTTCGTCGTTAGGGCAATTAGCCGCAACGCCTGCGGCAACTTTTACTAAAGTATCAATACCTACTACATCGGCTGTTCTAAAAGTAGCAGACTTAGGACGACCCATTAAAGGCCCTGTGATAGCTTCTATTTCATCAATGCTTAATTCTAATTTTTCCATGATATGCAAAACGCTCATCATGCTGAAAACCCCAACCCTGTTGGCGATAAAGGCAGGAGTGTCTTTACATAAGACCGTAGTTTTTCCTAAAAACACATCTCCATAATGCATATGAAAATCAATAATAGCAGGATCGGTTTTAGCGGTAGGAATAATTTCAAGTAATCTTAAATAGCGTGGAGGATTAAAAAAGTGCGTTCCACAAAAATGCTTTTGAAAATCTTCACTGCGACCTTCCGCCATTAAATGAATTGGAATACCTGAAGTATTAGAACTTACTAATGTACCTGGCTTTCTAAATTTCTCTACTTGGTCGTAAATTATTTTTTTAATGTCTAATCTTTCTACCACTACTTCAATGATCCAATCGGCATTGCTAATTTTTGCAATATCGTCCGTAAAATTTCCAGTGCTAATATTTTGTGTAAATTTTTGAAGATATAAAGGGGAAGGGTTTGATTTAATAGCAGCTTGAAGTGAACTATCCACTAATTGGTTTCTTTCCTTTGCTTTTGTGCTTTCGTTTGAACCTGGTGCAAGCATATCTAATAACAATACTTCCACGCCAATCCCAGCAAAGTGACATGCAATACGAGAACCCATTACGCCACTTCCTAATACCGCTACTTTTTTAATTGATCTTTGCATAAAAGCACATTTTTGTAAAATTAGTTAGTTATGCAACTATTTTCAAAAAAATCTTCCAAATTCCCCTATTTTTTTTGCCACTGGTTGTTTCTTATGACCATTTAACAAATGCGCCTTGGGGGTTGCTAGCTTTGGATTACATTTGTATTATGCAAGTAGACAACAAATTAGTAGCCCATTTGGCACATTTATCCAGGTTAAATGTGGTTCCTGAAAAAATGGACAAATTAGTTGCAGATATGCAGGATTTGGTCGGTTTTGTTGAAAAGCTAAATGAATTGGATACCACCGGTACCAAACCATTAATGCATATGGGTGATAGTATTAATGTATTGCGTTCAGATGAAGTTAAAGGATCAATAGATAGAGCAGCAGCTTTGAAAAATGCACCCGCTCAAAACGGCGAGTTTTTTAAAGTACCTAAAGTAATAAATAAATAAATTTATATAATGTCATCAGTTATTCAGCTAAGGGATTTACAGAAAAGTTATTTTATGGCAGGTCAAGCCATACCCGTTTTAAAAGGAATTAATTTAGATATCAATTCAAATGAATATGTCGCATTAATGGGTCCTTCGGGAAGTGGAAAAAGTACGCTAATGAATATATTAGGTTGCTTGGATTCTCCCACCAAAGGAATGTATAATTTAAATGGACATGATGTAAGCAAGATGACAGATGATGAATTGGCAGGTATTCGTAATGTTGAAATTGGATTTGTATTTCAACAATTTAATTTATTGCCAAGATTATCTGCTGCTGAAAACGTAGCATTGCCATTGGTGTATGCAGGTATTGCAAAAAAAGAAAGATTAGAAAGAGCGATGGTTGCACTTGAAAAAGTAGGCCTAGCAGATAGAAGTCATCATAAATCAAATGAATTGAGTGGTGGTCAAATTCAAAGGGTTGCCATTGCGCGTGCACTTGTTAATAATCCTTCTATATTATTAGCCGATGAGCCTACAGGTAATTTGGATTCCAAAACCTCTGTGGAAGTCATGGAATTATTTGGGAAAATTCATTCCTCAGGCAATACCGTAATACTGGTTACCCACGAGGAAGATATTGCCAAATATGCCCACCGTGTGGTTCGATTGAGAGATGGCAATATTGAAACTGATACTTTGAATGTTGGTCATAAATAATCATTGATCCATTAAAATAATAAATTAGGCTCCCATAATATTATGAGGAGCTTTTTTATGCCTAAGTGAACTTTATTTTATTAGTTTTGTTAGATAAAGAATCCTTGAGCAATTAGACTTAAGAAAATATTACCGTATGAAAATTTATACCAAAGCTGGAGACGAAGGAAAAACTTCATTAATAGGAGGAACGCGTGTTCCTAAAAGTCATATTCGTATTGAATCCTATGGAACAGTGGACGAGCTAAATTCCTTTGTAGGTTTAGTGAGTGATATGTGTGGAAATGTAGAAATTCAAAAAGTATTAAACGAAGTACAAGATCGCTTATTCACAGTAGGATCTCATCTTGCTTGTGATCCAGATAAGGAATCTGCAATACAAATTCCTGATTTAACTGAAATTGATATTGTGAATTTGGAAAAAGAGATTGACACGATGAATGCAGTTTTGGAACCCATGAGATCTTTTATTTTACCAGTGGGGCATAGTGCTATTTCAATGACCCACGTAGCGAGATGTGTTTGTCGCCGTGCAGAAAGATGGTGCGTAAATTTACAAGAGGAAAATTTATTCGTTGAACCCATTGTTATCAAATACCTGAACAGATTAAGTGATTACTTATTTGTATTAGCTAGGTATATTGGGCATTTAAATGGCGTAGCGGATATGCCTTGGAAGGCGAGAGTGTAATTAGATGATTAGTCCATCCTTCATTTGAAGGGTGCGATTGCTCATTTCAGCTAATGATTCATTGTGCGTTACAATTAAAAAGCTTTGTTGAAAAGTGTCGCGACACTTAATAAATAAATGATGCAATGCAGCTGCATTGGCACTGTCTAAATTACCAGTAGGTTCATCTGCGAAAATTAAAGCAGGACTATTGATTAAAGCACGCGCTACTGCAATGCGTTGCTGTTCACCGCCAGATAAACTATGGGGCTTTTTATCTTTCTTATCCGCCAAACCCATAAAGTCAAGTAATTCCATCGCCTTTGTTTCCACTTGTTTTTTTGGTTTTTGACCTATCCAAGCTGGGATACAAACATTCTCGAGTGCGGTAAATTCAGGTAACAAATGATGAAATTGAAAAACGAAGCCAATTTGGTTATTTCTATAATTGGCAAGCTGTTTATTGGAGAGCGCACTAATGTCTTGATTTTGGAATAAAATTTGCCCTTTGTCTGCTTTTTCAAGACTACTTACAATGTATAAGAGCGTCGATTTGCCAGCCCCTGATGCGCCCACAATCGAAACCATCTCCGCCTTGTTTACCTCAAGGGAAACCCCTTTTAAGACTGAAATATCGCCATAATTCTTATAAATATCGGTCGCAACTAATAGTGCAGGCTGCTTTTCCATGATACAAACCTACGATTACCGGCCCAATTTTGGCAAAATTTCACAATTTGTTTACATCCTGTAGAAAAAACACATTTGGTAGTATCATTTATACGGCTACTTTTGCAAAAAAGAAACCTATGTTTTGGACTTTAGAATTAGCCAGTTATTTAGAGGAAGCACCTTGGCCGGCTACAAAAGATGAATTGATCGATTACTCTATTCGTAGTGGAGCACCATTAGATGTGGTTGAGAATTTGCAGGAGTTAGAAGACGAAGGAGAAGTATATGAAAGCATTGATGATATTTGGCCAGATTACCCAAGTAATGAGGACTTCATGTTTAATGAAGACGAGTATTAATAATTGAGGCATAACCAGCACATCACGAAGCTTTGCTTCGTTCTTCTCTAATGATTTAATCTCTAATGATGAGGAAAAATAAAAAAGGGTCCCGATAAATCGGCGACCCTTTTTTAATGAGGCGCTTTCAAAAAAGTCAGCGCGAAAAATATCTTTAAAAAGTTAATTTAAAATATAATAACATTAAACTCAATATTAAAACAATGGTGTTTGCAATAAGTACAGGTCGGCTGTTAATTAAATAAGCATAAACCAACCAAACAACACAGCTAAAGTTTACAATCAATATCATTAGCAAACTTAAATCCCCAACACTTTGTGATTTCCAAGATAAATAAACCTGAGGTACAAAAGTGATACAGCTTAATAGTGAACCAAGGTAACCAATGGCTTCTACTAGTTTGGGATTAATTTCTTTATTGCTCATGTATATTATTAATGTGTTTTGTATATTTTTTATTCTCCTTCGGCGATGCCTGCTTTTTTCATAATCAAATCACTCACCCCGGTATTTGAATAACCACCATCATGGAATAAGTTTTGCATGGTCACCATCTTAGTTAAGTCGGAAAATAAAGTCACACAATAGTTAGCGCAATCTTCGGCAGTTGCATTTCCTAAAGGTGCAATGGCATCCGCATAATCAAAAAAGTCACCAAATCCTTTGATACCTGTTCCTGCAGTAGTTTTAGTAGGCGATTGAGATACCGTATTCACACGCACTTTATTTCTTAATCCATAGTGGTAGCCAAAGCTACGTGCAATAGATTCTAATAATGCTTTAATATCGGCCATATCGGTATAAAAAGGGAATGTACGTTGTGCTGCAGCATAGGTTAAAGCAACCACACTCGCATGGTCATTTAAAGCATCCATTTTATAAGCAACACTTAACATTTTATGTAATGACATTGCAGAAACATCAACGCCTTTTGCGTAGTAATCATAATTCAATTCAGGGTAAGCGATTTTTTTACGAATATTCACGCTCATACCTATAGAATGTAACACGAAATCTATTTTACCACCTAAAATTTCCTGAGATTGGGTAAACA
>ERZ767114.1713-NODE-1713-length-10318-cov-2.881847_pt1 | contig 10318 bp, 19 predicted proteins | sample MGYA00374952_ERZ767114 | MGnify/ENA primary metagenome ERZ767114 (study PRJEB28939, sample SAMN06267156) | marine metagenome | isolation source: Columbia River Estuary | place: USA:Columbia River Estuary, USA | collected 2012-05-05 ...
AAATCTTACAATATCTCCAGCTTTTCTTTGATGATCTTCTGAATAAACATTTACATAAGTTGTGCCAGAATAAATTATACTTGTGAAAGGATTAGGTTCTAATAAAATTAAACTTTTAACTGCAGCCGATTGTGGTCTTGGATTAAATAAAGCTTGTGGATCAGATCCAACTGGTTTTGGTTCAAGTTGTGGTTGCTTTGCTTCATATTCTGAATAGTGAACTAAAGAACCATTCCATTCTCTAACCATTTCTGAATAAGGAAATCTTAATCCTGATCTATCAGAAATTGCTAATGCGTGTTTACCTGATGCATATCCTCCGCCAGCCATTATACTCCATCTCCATAAAACGTTTGTGGTGAAATGAATGTAGATGTTCCTTGATTGTCTGCATCAAGTGCTCTTAACATTTCACTTTCATATCTTCGTTCTAGTTCTCCAGACATTTCTGGTGAATATTTTTGACTTAAATAATAAGCAAGTCCTGACATCATACACGGATAAAATCTATTAATAACATCTGATGTAAAATTATAAGAACCTGCGTCTTGAATTTTTGCTAAATAATAAAAACAAAATTGAAAACTAGTTGGTGTTGTTGTGCTTGATACACTTGAACTTGGTGTAGCATATAAAAAAATACTTGGATTTAATTTTCTCTCTACATAAAATTGTGAAGGAGTTCCTTTAGTTAATTTATTTGGTGTTTGTGAATATTGTGATCTACTGATTTGTGTTAATGCAATATCTTGAGGTGCAGTTGTAGTAGAATTATTTCTATAATAAGCTTCTAGTAGTGAATCAAAATCAAGAGGAAAGTTTACTGAATCAGTTGCATAACTATATTCTGCTTGTCCTTCTATTAAAGGAATTTTAGCTAGTTTTACTTTCCATAAATGAACACCTCTATTACCCCATTCTTGAAACATTATATTTAATGATCTTCTTGCAGATCTTAATTGATAACCTGTTCTAGTTCCTCTTACACCAGTTCTCTCAAAAGCTTCTTCAATAATTTCATCCATTTGTGGATTAAATTCTGTTGATTCTGAAGTAGGTGAAATAGTTTGAGCAGTATTACCCATACCGCTGTGAGCAGTACAATAATAAAATAATAGTGGAGCGCCTGTGGTTCTAACTGGTGCAACATTAAAAGTTGTTTTTGCTCCTGCACTTCCAGGTGTTCCAGTTGAGGTTACACCTGTAGTGTAAGCAACGCCTGCTGGTGTTGCGTGTGTACCATTATCTGTAGTTGAAAAAGCTATTTGGTGAACACCACCTACTGCGTTACTTGAATCTGACTGATCGAAGATATAAGTATTACCTTCTTGTAAATAAAGGACAACGTTGGCTTCTCCGTTAATATAATATTTATTACCGGTACCGTATTTGTTAGTCCCCGTTGCTACGGTTACTGTGTAAGTTATTGTAGCCACAATTTAATCCTACGTAAATGTTATAGTAACACCAGGTGTTGCAGTTAAATCTAAATAAATTCCATCGTCAAATAGAATTCCAGAACCAGGAACATAAAAATCTATTCCTTCAGTTCCAAATTTAAATGTAGCTATTGCAGTTCCTGTAGATCCACCAGTTTTAAAAATTATAGTAGAACTTGCTGCACCTTCAGCTTGTATTCCTGTAATTCTAGCTCTTTGATTTCTTGGAACTAATAATCCGTCTCCTGTAGCGTGTACTACCTGTTGATCACTTGAGTATGATGCCATTTGTTTCTCCTTAAATTTTGTGTGGGCCGAAGCCCACACTTAATTAATTAATTACGCTGACTCTTGGCCGTCATCAATAATGTGATACCAAATATAACCTTCAGCAGAACCTGCACCACCGGCACCTGTTCCTGTGATTTGTATTTTAGCTTGTTCAGTAGCACTAAAGATTGTACCAATTGATACGCCTTGTTTATTGTTAGCTGCACCACTTGCACCTGGGAATGAAAACCCTGGGAAGTATGTTCCGATTGCAGCGTTAGTAGTTGCTCCGCCATCTACTAAAGCATCAGCATCTAAAACTCCTGCAACTACACCTACTAAACCTAAATCAAAAGTATTAGCTGCACCTGCGTTTGTGCAAGTTACTTGTACTTTAGATATTAAAGCGTTTTTTGGGATTAAAACATCAGTTAAGTTAGTTGAAGATTTTGTAGCACTTCTAACACCTGCTGTTTGAAAATCAGCGATGTGAAATTGTGCGCATACTTCTACTGAACCAGCAACTGAAGTTCTGTTGTTGTCTCCGTTTTGTCTTACATTTCCTGTAAATGTTGTGTTTGCCATTTTATATTCCTCCTAGAATACGTAAATATAATTACCTAGGGTATATCGCCTATACGCGTTTATATTTACTTATTTGTATTAATGTATAGTGACTAGTTTATATATTAATTTTGAGTAGAGCGCAAGAGAGCCTGTAGTGTGAAATGATTTTTCAACGATGTAGCTTTTGATTAAGTAGCTACAGAAACTTGTGGAGCAGCGCCTTCAACGCTATTCTGTCTATGGGCAATTGCTGCTTCTTCCAGCTTAATGTCAGTGATGATTTGTTTTACTTTGTCATCAATTCTGACCATTTCAAGAGTGTATCTGTTATTATCCAGATGCTCCTGTTCCCACTTCAACTCCAAGGACCTTTTTGCTTTGTATAGGTCTTGTATCATAAGTAACCTCCTCATAGGTTATTCTGTTTATTTGGGCGAACATTCCCGTTCTTTCCCAGATAATATCATTTTTCCCTAGTTTGTCAACTATTGAGTTTTCCAATGAGGTTGGATTGTCTTCTGCCTCCACTTCAAACTTTCCGTGGTAGTCATAAGCCCATATATTTACTAGGAATTTCTTCATCTTTTCACCTTATATAAAAAAAGGGGCCGAATTGTGATCGGCCCCTTTAAAATTATTGATTACGTTGCGTTTGAACCAAAGATACCTCTTGGATCAGAAAATCCAAATACATATCTTTCTCTCGCTTTGTATCTAACGTTGCCTGTATCAAAGTCACCTTCCATAGAAGTTTTGATAGGTGATCTATTGAAATGCTTAAGACCATTAGGCACATCAGTTTTAATGAAGAACTTCTTCGCAGCAGTTAAGTAGTTATTTACTACATATCCACCAGAGATCATTCCCATATTTCTGATTGCGTTAATGTCGTTATCAGCAGTACCTGTTCTACCAGCAGAATTCATAAGTCTGTCAGCAGTAAATTGAAGAGCTGAAGGAATTATTAATTTAACTCCTTGCGCCGCAATTTTTAGGCCTCTTTCATCAGTGAAAGCCGCGATGTCAATCAACGACTGTTCTAATGAAGTTTCATTAAGTTCAGCAGCTGTTGCTAATTCATTTGAAAAGTTACCTGCTAATGTTGGGTGGTCAGCAGCGCAAAGCTCCTTACCATCTCCACCAGCAAAATTACTATCAAATGCATTGTTAAGTACCGCTGCACCTTTGATATTTTTAGTAGACGCCATAGATCTTGCTAAAGCTTTTGTATATCTAGACGCAAGTCTGTCATACAAGTTATCTTCGATAGCTTCTTCTGTGATAGCGAATGCTAATGCAATCGTTTCGTTAGTGTAACGAGCTGTAAAAGTTTCTTGCGCTTGGTCGAACTGAACGCCTTGGCCTTCAGCTTTAACTGCTGCGTTTGCGAAACCAGCTAACATCACTTCCTCTTCGAAAGCTCTGTCTGATGATTCAGTGTCAAAAATCTCTGTCCACTGCTCGCCGTATTGTTTGTATTCCAAGCCGAATAGTGCATTCAAACCTGGCTCTAGTTCTTTAACTAGTTGTGCTCTTGATATTGCCATATCTATATGCTCCTATTAGTTAGAAATAGATGCTGCTGGCGAAACTTGAACTATTTGGTTCGAGTTAAGCACTGATGCATCATTGTTTGCCGGATCGTTTGCCGTTCTTACAACTCTAAACATTGAAGTAGCTGCTGTTCCAGTAATATCTAATTTTACTGTAGACTGTCCCTCGTATTGAGTTCCAGTTGTAGCTCCATCATTTGGATTGAATGTATGAAGAAGGTTTGCTTGAGTTACCGCTGCATCCGCTTTGCAAGTATATTCTTGCATAGGGTTGTCGTTAACTAAACCGATTCCGTCATCTGATCCAGTATTGTAGTCCTTTGCGAACGTAGTACTAGCCAAGATGTGGTTTGCGAAAGTAGGTTTTTTCGTAGAAGCGTTTATGTAAAATGCTCCGTTGAAAACACCTATGATAGGTTGGATGTTAGATGTTCCAGTTGACCAACCTGCTCCACCAGTAATACCATCGTCCATAGTGCCCGCTGTAGTATCTTGTAGATACCCATCGTCACCTGCCGTATGCTGATGTGAAACAGGATTGTTTTGAAAAATCCCAACACCTAAACCTGATTTGATTTTGTATTCAGCCTGACCGCCTGTAGCAGGAGTTGATCCTACTGTAGGGGCTTGTCTAAATCCAAAACCTTCTGTTTGGTTTGCTGCCATTGTTGTTTCCTTTTTTATGTATTTGGCTACATAGCCAAATACGGATTAATTTATTTTGTTGGACCTAGAAATTGTTATAAGACTATTTCTTTGTACCACCAAAAGTTACACGAGTATTAGATTCATTACTGAATTTCATACTTGGGTGCTGTTCCTTCATAAGATTGTTCTCTACTGCTTCTTCTTTAGCCTCGTTTTGCTTTTTATAATAAGCATCGATTTGAAGCGCAATCTCTTCGGGTATCCTAGCCAGCAATAGGCCTCCCACTCCAATAACTCCAGCGTATCTGCCTTCTGTCATCTCTGGATATTGAGTATCTGGATATTGATCGGCTCTCACCAATTCCCATCCTTCTCTTAAAGAGGACGCTACATTTTTAGTGTCCTGTGTTCCGAGTATCTCGGCACGTATCCATTGATGCCTGTATCCAGTTGGCGCTGGTGGTGCATCGAGTGAGTTGGGTGGAGTCCATACTTTTTTGACTTCTATTTTGTCTCTAGTTTGACTCGCACGTGAAGTTTTTATTTTTTCGTTTTCCATATGCCTATACTCCTTCCGTGATGTTTACTTGTTTCGCATATTCTTCTAGTGGCACACCTAATCTTTTAGCAATTGCTACCTGTGATGGCGTGAGTCTCACAGTTTTATTTTTGCGTCCTGTTGAGGCTGAACGTCTGGCCGAAGCTACATTCTGAACTGGTTTAGTTCTTTCTGTAGTATTGTCCTCTACCTTATCAAATTTGTGCGGAAATTCAACCCTTATTCTTTTGTCAACTTCCTCATAATATTCTTTAGATTTTGGATCAAATCCTTCTTTTTCTACAAGAGTTTTGTGTATATCAAACGCTGTATAAGTCATTGCAGAATCATTACCAAACCAACTATTTTTAGATGCCCAGTCTTCAGCTCTAGGATCAGATTGCTGTTGAGGCGCTCTTTGTTGAGGAGTAATATTTACTTCTCTTTGTTGTGGTTGTGGTTTGTTTTCGTTTGCAACTTTTAAAGAATTAACTCTAGCTTCATCCATAGTTAAAGCTGCTAATTGCTGTTGTGCTGCAATCTGTGCTTCAACGTCTTGAGATTCAATAGCATTTTTAAGTGCTAGTTTTGCTGCTGCTAAACCTGTTTTAACTCTACTTTCAAATTCAGAAACATAAGAAGTATCCATTTTAGATATTCTTCCTTCCATTTCATCATTTTTATATTTAATAGATTGAGCATAAGCTACAGCTTCTTCTTTTTGTCTTTCTGCTTCTCTCATCTTACGAGTTAATTTAGCAATACGTTTTTGAACGCCATCACTATATTCTTTTAGCTCGTCTTTATTTTCTTCGAGTTTAGTCTCTCTTTCGTTTTCAAAAGATTTATCTTCTGGGACTTGCTCTACTTCTATTTCTTCTTTTACCGTTTCTACTTTTTCCGGTTCACCTTTATCATCTAAATTAACTTCTGTTTCTTGCTGATCAGCTTCACCGACGTCAACTAGATTTTCTGTTTTTTCGTTCTCTGTTGGCATAGTATCCTTCCTATGTTGTTAAATGTAATGAAGAATTGATTCAGGATCATTTATGGTCCCTAACACTTCGTCATCGTTTAGTATTCTTACTTCTCCACCTTCAATCGGTAAACGTGAGCCAGCATATCTAGCAAACATTACCCAATCTCCTATTTTACACCAAGGCTCTCCAAATTTATCTTTATCCTTGTATGCAAGATCTCCCATTTTTATAACGTAACCACAAGTGGTTGCGATTCTAGCTTTGTCTAATTGTTCTTGAGAGAATAAAATTCCACCTTTAGTTTTTTCTTTTGGTGTAAAAGGTAAAACTAAAATTCTGTAGCCAACCGGTTCTGGTAACTGGTCTTCTACATCTTTAATATTGTTTTGATCTAGTCTAATTGCGTGAGACTCTTCTTTTTTTTCTGCTTCGTATTTATCTTGAAGACCAAGTTTAATTTTTGGTACTTCCTTTTCCGAGGTCGATAACGTTTCCTTCATCTTTTTGCTCCTTTGGTTCAAGCAGGTTAGAGATTTCCTGTATTATTAATTGATAAGCGTGTGCTTGTCCTAGCATATACTTATATTTCTCCATACTGTCAACCCCGCCTGTCATCATCGAGTCTCCTATTTGTTGAACAGTAGCGTTGATTCTTTTTTTAAGTTTCTCTATTAATATTAGATCGTCCATTATTTTTTCCTCTTCTTTGTTTTTTTTATTTTACTACCATATTTTTTAGTCCACTTTTTAGCTATAGCAGGTTCGTTTTTATATAGATAACGTCTTTGTTTTTCTGATTTAAAAGGCATCTGTCTATAATTTAAATTGTTGCAACACTTTTATTTTTTCTTCTGCATTAGCAATCTTTTCAACTAACTTATCTACTTCGTCTATGTGTTGTGGATGTTCTCCAATACCAACACTATGTTCAAAATAAATTTTAAGAGTTGCGTCTGCTTCAGAAATTTGTGCGTTGTATCTATCTTCGAGTGCTTCTATTATTACTTTTCTTAACATTTCCACCTTCTACGTGCCTGTCGAAGTCTTGAATTTGGATTGGCCGCAGCTTTAGGAAATTTTTTCATTTGTCCTGCACTTCTTGCGCAGTACGATTTTCGCCTTTTAGCGGCAGCGGACCCTTTTTTAACTTTACCAGTCACAGCTGTTTTTAATTTAGAACCGGGATTTTTTCTTCTATAGGCAGCGACACCGGCTCGTGTCATACCTGCTCCAGATTTTGTAGATCTGAAATTCTTTTTATTTCTTGCAGGCATATTATCCTGTTTTCTCATTACAACATTCCTTTGTAATATTTTTTTAAACTTGGATTACCAACTTTTACTCCACCTAAACTTCCAGAAATATAACTACCATCATAATCTCTTTGAGCTTGTTTAATCATACCACCATCTTTTTTCTTAACAAAAGTTTTTACGTTTGTAGGTTTACCGCCTGGATTACCGGCTGCTCGTTTTCGTTTGACAGCAGAGGCCTTTTCGCCTTTTGTCATCCGTGTGGCTTTCGCAAGTGGAACGCATTTCGGGTATTTTCTTTTTGAACCTGTTGATGATTTTCTTCCACAAGGTTGATATTTGCCATCCTTCTTGGGAGCTCCAATGTCCACCCATTTCTCGTTTACCCATTTTTTCAAATCTCCCATTAGGCAATCTTTGTTTTCTTTCTTCGGTCTGACATTACTTTGCCACAACCTCGTGCAATAAAACCACCGTCTTTTGCACTAGCTCTAACTTTGCCTTTACAGACTTTTGAAGCATACATATTCGCGTAAGCCGAAGGATATACTTTGAACTTACGCTTTGCTGCTGCTTTTCCTTTAGGACACAGTTTTGCCATTACTTTTTCTTTTTAACTCGTCCACCTTTTTTCATAAAGCCCATTTTATTTCTAACGGGTTTAGGAAGTTTACGTAGACCTTTGCCTTTTTTACCTGATGGTACTGGTTTCATTTTTATTCCTTATTTATTTATTTTTCCAGATTTTTTAGCTTTAGAACCAAACTTACCATAAGAATCATCTCTTGAAGCTTTTAATTGCTTTTTAGTTCTTTTCTTTTTGATTCTCATTGCAATAGATTCATCTTTTCTATCTTTGTAACCCTGTTTTTTCTTTTTAACAGATCCACCTTTTTTGTACATTGCTCCACCCTTCATACCCATATCGTCTTTGTAGTATCCTGAAGCCATATCTTTTCTAGCACTAGACATTCCGCCCATTGCTTTTTTTACTCTGCCACCAACTTTCATAGGTTGAGCGACCTGTGTGTTAAATCTTCTGTTTGCCATTATTTTTTTCCTCCGTTGTTTCTAAAAATTTGTGTACCCTTTATTCCATAAATGCTCGCAACGACAAGGATCCACAAATTTGTAAACCAACTCGGGAGTGCCGCGAAATGTTCGAAGAACACATTCACTTTGTCCATAGCTGATGGATCGTCACTTACAACTGCCCAGGCCAAAATCGCGATTGGCGCCGAGAGAATTATTAAAACTGCCTCGTCCTTCCAATCTGACTGACGGGCTTCTAAAAGTTTACCTTGGTAAGCTTCCTTACCTTCGGCCATACGAGATGCGTGCATAAGCTGTGCATCTGACATAGCCATTTTCGTTCTCTGCTTATTAGCGTAAATTTTACTTCCAGCAGAAACGGCTAATTTAATTGCCGATAACCACATATTAGTACCAAGTAGCTTTTACAGGTTTCTTATCAGGTCTCATTCTTCTTGTACCTCTAACTTCAACCGTTTGTGATGTAAACGGATCAGTCATTTCTACAGGAATCCCACCTTGTTGCTCACCTTTTGAGTTTGCACCAAGTTCAGGAACAACTTTTACGTTGTCTCGACCTTTGTTTATTTTTTTAACCATAGTTTTCTCCTTAATTTGATTTATATCTATTTTTTTCCGAAGTTTCTACCAAAATCGTGAATCTTGCTTTGGTCTGCCATTGATTGTTTAGCAAGTGAGACTCCAGCACGTAATCCAGCTAGGTCTGCCTCTTGTTCAAGCTTCGCTTCTTGGTTTTCTTGGTTCATAAGCGCTTTCATCTTATCAAGATTCAATCTTTCTTGACCTTCTTCTTCTTTTCTTTGATTATCTTGCGCTCGAAGATCCATTTCTCTACCTTTTAGTCGAAGTAGTGGGTCTCCACCATACTCACCCATAATTTTTTCTTCTTCTTTAGCAAAATCTTCCTGCATTTCTGCAATTAGCTTCGCTTTTCTAGATTCAATTTGGTTTGTAATCTGTTGTAGACGTTGTTGTGCCTGCATCATCTGTGGATTTTGCATCATACCTTGTGCCATTGCAGGATTTTGCGCTCCCGCTGCTTGCATTTGTTGTTGAATCATTTGTACTTCTTGTAATTCTTCTACAAATTCTAATTGTACTTGCTCTTGTGCCATTAAACTAATGTGCTCTAGTATATTTTTTTGTAAAGCAGCCATCGCTCCTGGATTATTTTGTGTTTGATTCAATCTCATAAAGTTTAAATGCGCATCGATGTGTGCTTTGTGGTCTTGACCAGGAAACGCTTGATAAGGTTTCATACTCATTGCCATAATATGTTCTAATGCTGGGTCCATCGGCATTGGTGCAGCCGGTGGTGGTAGTATTGCATTAACATTTTTCACACCCAGCGCATCATACATAGATCTATATGCTTGATATAGATTATGTATTCGAGGATTCGATTGCGCCAGTTGTAATTGAGATTGAGCTAAAGATATTCTTTGCGTCTGTGAGAAGATGTTTGGATCTGCTACAGGTAATATATCTACTCTATCATCAAAATCTTGAACTTTGATTTCTCTAGATGCACCAGGTACATCATAAGGATAAACAGGGGGTAAGTATGATTTAAATACATTTGCTAATAATTTAAATTCTTGTTTTAAACCTACATACAATCTTTTATGTATCGCTGACATCACCCGCGATCCACGTTCCAATAACGCGACCGTCGTTCCGACTGCAGCGGCTTGGTTCATATCACCCACTTGTGAATCTGCGATGCTCGCGAATCGTTGACCTGCTGAAACCACAACACCCATTAATGAAAGTAATGTTTGGTCGGGTCCTTTAAAAGGTAAAGTCATAAACTGATCCTTGATGTTGCCTCCCGGAGCGTCGACGTCTCTGAACTCACCAGGTTGTAATGGTTGTGCATCGTCTCTAACTCTAATACCACGTGATTTAAAACCAGCTGGTAAGTTTGCTAAAGTTCCAGCGTCAAGAAGTTGTCTTAATGCTGCTGTTGCAGTTCTAGTTAAACCACCAATCATATGAATTAAACCAAAACCATAAA
>ERZ767114.1715-NODE-1715-length-10311-cov-2.673832_pt1 | contig 10311 bp, 13 predicted proteins | sample MGYA00374952_ERZ767114 | MGnify/ENA primary metagenome ERZ767114 (study PRJEB28939, sample SAMN06267156) | marine metagenome | isolation source: Columbia River Estuary | place: USA:Columbia River Estuary, USA | collected 2012-05-05 ...
TTCCTCTAATTTTTGAACAAATTTTATTATTGGACGGGTCTCAGCTCCAGCTTGCCTCATAGCGTCTAGATAGAGTTCATAGTGACTTGCAGGATTGCCATTTAAATCGACATCACTTTCCTCAGCACATACAATTTCATTTATCAGCTTTCGAGAGGCTCGATCCTTCGTTGGTATCCATGCCGAATCTGTACTGGTCAAATTACGCTGAAGAGTCTTTAACAAGCTCATAAAATCCCATACTGCGTAAATATGATGTTCCATAAAAATCCGCACTTCCGCCAATGATTTCATTGATGAATAAAGAGGGTGATTTAAGATTTCCTTACGCAATGGATCAATATGCCGATTGAGGCTAATTAATCTAAAGTCCGTATTAATGCCCTCCATTTATTTCTTGTTTAAATGTATTAATACATTGCTACACGCCTCTCCATACATAAGTTTCTGCGCACTTAAACTTAGATGCATTGCAGCTTGAACATATGCTGAGTCCGGCACAGGGTATTGACCACACCCTTTGAGCAAAACTTTTTTATCAGCAAAATCTGCCCAATTCATACCAGCTAATCGTTGTGAATAATATGCCTGCAACGCATCAGAATTTCTCCCAGCAGTTATGTAAAGAGCCTCTTTTGCAATAGAGCTTGAAGCCATCGGCCATATCCATTGCGGTAAAATTGCATCGACTGAGCAATAAAATGCAACTACCTGATCTCTAAACTCTTCGGGATTTATGGATTTGAAAAATTCCCTGCAGACATTCTCCCTCATTACGCCATCCGCAACTAACGGTGCCAAATCAAATTCCGTAACACCTGCGGGGGGGAAATAATCTTCAAGATCAAACACAACAAGAGAAGTTGACTCAGCAACTCGATTTCTGATTTCATTCATTTTTATTGACTTTATTCTATCTCATAATTTCGATAACCGAGCTTTACATCTTCATCAACATAACATACAGACATAGATACAGGACCTAGGTCATATTTTAATTTGTCAATTTCAATACCGCGGGCCTCTGCCAAATCCTCAACTGGGAGAAATAAAGGAGGTAAAGAAAAATTCATGGCGTCAATACCTAAATCAGTATTCACAGCATACCCAATTCTAAACGCGCTGCCTCACTCATCATATCTTTTGTCCATGGTGGGTCAAATGTTATTTCCACTTCAACTTCTTTTGCTTCAGGAATTGTTCTAACTTTTTCTTTTACCTCTAAAGGCAGCGATTCGGCAACAGGGCAATTTGGAGAAGTAAGAGTCATGAGAATATGGATATCAGCATCTTCACTCACTTGAACATCATAAATGAGGCCAAGTTCATATATGTCTACGGGTATTTCTGGATCAAAAATTGAACGAAGAACTTCCACAGATTTCTCCCCCAATATTTGCATTTGATCATCATTCATTTCTTCATTTTTCATTTCGTTTTTCCCTGAAATGCAAGGCCATAAAGACGTATTTGTTTTACCATACTGACTAGACCATTTGCCCGAGAAGGAGAAAGGTGCGTAGTTAATCCTATTTTCTCTAAAAAATTAAATTCATAAGAAGCGATTTTTTCAGGCTTTTGACCCTGCACAACACGCAACAATAAAGCTATCATTCCCCTGGTAATTATTGCGTCAGAATCAGCTTCAAAAAGAATCCCGTTTTCAGTTAGTTTGGCATTTAGCCACACTTGACTTTGACAACCCTTAATTTGATTTTCTGAAGTCTTGTTTTCAGGAATCATTTGTTCCAATTCTTTACCTAAAGAAATAAGATGCGTGTATTTATCCATCCAATCATCAAAAAATGAAAATTCTTCAATTATATCCTCCTCACGGTCAATAATCGTCTCCATCAGTTGAGAAGTGAAATTGTTTTCTCAAGTGCTACAATAAACATATCTATATCTTCCTTAGAGGTATAAGCCGCAAGGCTAATTCGGACTGTTCCTGGTATTTTCAATGACGTCATTATTGGCTGAGCACAATGGTGTCCAGTTCGCACAGCTATACCCATTTGATCTAAAAGAACTCCGACATCATAGGGATGAGATCCTTTTATGCCAAAAGAAATTACTGCCGCCCTTTCTTTTGCAGTGCCATAAAATATAACATCTGGAATTTCAGCAAGTAATCCTCTCGCATATGATAAGAGGTTATCTTCATGCATTCTAATATTTTCAATCCCAATATCCTCAATCCATTTAAGGGCTGCACCCCAACCAATTACTCCTTCTATATTCGGTGTTCCGGCTTCAAACTTGTGAGGCAGGCCGGCATAAGTGCTTTCCTTTAATTTGACCTCAGCGATCATTTCCCCACCTCCTTGATATGGCGGTAATTTTTCCAACCACTCCGATTTACCATACAATAATCCTATACCAGCTGGCCCATACATCTTATGAGCAGATCCCGCGTAAAAATCAACATCTAACTCTTGAACATTAATAGCCGTATGAGGAAATGCCTGTGCTCCATCGATAAAAACACATGCCCCCACTGTATGGGCTGCAGATATTATTTTTTTAACTGGATTAACTGTCCCTAGAGCATTGCTAATATGATTAAATGCGACAATTTTCGTTTTGGGGTTAATTAAAGAGTCGAGCATTGATATATCTAACTCCCCGCTTTGAAGCATGGGTATAAAAGTCAACTTTGCTCCGCTGACTTGAGCAAGCATTTGCCATGGCACGAGATTACTATGATGCTCCAGTTCACTGACGAGTATTTCATCTCCAGGATTTATTAATGATCTAAAGCCATGAGCGACTAGATTTACCGAATCTGTTGTGCCCTTAGTGAAAATAATTTCATGCTCATGAGCAGTATTAATGTACCGATGTAAGCTGGAGCGAACAGCTTCAAAGGAGTCTGTAGCTCTCTCGCTCAAAGAATGAACGCCTCTATGAACATTGCTATTAGAAGATTTATAGTATTCTACCATCGTATCTATAACAACTTGAGGTTTTTGGGTAGTCGCCGCACTGTCTAAATAAACCAAAGGTTTTCCATTGATTTTTTGATTCAAGATTGGAAAATCATGTTTTAGATTCAGTTGTTTCATTGACTAAAATGATAAATGTTATTACAAAAATCCGAAATTAAAAGGGAAGAACCCCTTTATTACAAACAAAAAAAAATAATTATTGTTTCCATACCCGCAAGTCAAATAAATTATCAATCCCCTAAAATCAAAATTCATTATTTATCTTTAATGGATGGGTAAAGCATTTAATTTTCAGCATTGGCTCAATGCCAATCGTCATAAGCTTGTTCCTCCTGTAGGGAATAAGAATTTAACTCCTGAATCCGAGGATTATATTGTAATGGTAGTTGCTGGACCCAATGCGCGAAAAGATTATCATTATAACGAAACAGAAGAGTTTTTTTATCAGCTAGAAGGAGAGATAACAGTCCGTCTTCAAGAAAATGGCCAGCCCATCGACCATAATCTCAAATCTGGCGATATGCTTTTAGTTCCAGCCAGAACTCCTCATTCTCCGATAAGAAAAAAGGGAAGTATAGGATTAGTGGTAGAAAGGAAAAGAGAAGGGCGAAATTTTAAAGATGGCCTGATGTGGTTTTGTGACTCCTGTAATAACCATTTGCACTCTGTTTACTTCAATTTAAAAAATATTGAAACAGACTTTTTGACTCATTTTTATGACTTCTACAGTTCAGAAAAAAATAGAACATGCGATCAGTGCGGAACAATAATGCCTGCTGATCCGAAATACGCAAAATGAAGCGAGAAGAGCCCTCAATTACCCGTAACGAAGAAGATTATTTAAAAACTATGCTTAACATGATCCTTTCAGGGGAGAATGTTGCTACCAATTCTCTTGCGTCTAGACTAAATGTTGCGCCTCCTAGTGTGACATCAATGGTTAAGAAACTTATGAGAAAAGGGCTTATTACATACCAGAAATACGGAGCAATTTCTTTTACGACATCCGGAGAAAAAATAGCCATCTCACTTACCAGAAAGCACAGGCTTTGGGAAGTTTTTCTATCACAAACCTTAAACTTTAGTTGGGATGAAGTTCACGAAGTAGCTGAAGAGCTAGAGCATGTAAAAAGTGAAAAATTAATGAGTCGCTTAGATAAATTTCTAGGGTTCCCAAAGTTTGATCCCCATGGTGACCGTATTCCTTCTGTGGATCTTATTTTTCCACCTGGAAAAGGGTCGGCTTTAATAAATATTTCTTTAGGTCAGTCTTGTCAATTTTCTGCGGTAAGAGATGATTCATCACAATTTCTTCGAGACTTAAATAAAATTGGTCTAAGATTAGGAATGGAACTAAAAATCCTTTCAAGTGGAACTAATACTCTAAATCTTAAATGTTCCAACTCTTTGGAAATTAAAATCCCCATAGATTGGGCGAAAAAAGTATACGTGACGATAATCTAAACCCCATTTAGCCATTTCAATGCATTGGATCCAAGTACTTTTTCTTTTTTATTAGCTGACCAGTCCATTGATTTAATCAATTCTCCAGGATTCAATTCTCCAAGAGGAAACGGATAGTCAGACCCCATTAATACTTTATCGTCGCCAACCGTATTTGTAATATAGTTTAACATATTTTGATCGTGAACAAGGCTGTCAAGCCAAAATTTACCCAAGTAACTAGAAGGTGAAAATTGATTGTCAATTGCACAAAGATCCGGACGAACATTAAATCCGTGTTCAATCCTACCAATTGTAGAAGGAAAGCTTCCACCTCCATGAGCTACTGCCACTCTCAAAAGTGGTAGTCTTTCAAATACTCCACCAAAAATCATAGAACAAATTGCTCGACTTGATTCTGCAGGCATCCCGACTAGCCATGGTAGCCAATATTTAGACATAGTATTCGCCCCCATCATATCCCAAGGATGAACAAACACTGCCATATTAAGACGTTCACATTCTTGAAAAATTGGGAAAAGCTCAGGAGCGTCTAAGTTCCATTCATTTACATGGCTCCCAATTTGAACCCCCTTCAATCCAATTTTTTTACATCTCTGAAGCTCCAGTATCGCCAGATCTGGATCTTGCATAGGCAGTGTTCCAAGTCCTTCAAATTTTTTCGGGTAACGCTCGACTATCTCAGCGAGATGGTCATTAAGAAATTTTGAGACGACTTGTGCATCTTTTGATTTTGCCCAATAACTAAACATAACTGGCACTGTGGAAAGGACCTGAATATCCACTCCAAACTGTTGAGATTCAGTTAAACGAACTTCAGGATCCCAGCAATTCTCTTGTATCTCTCTAAAAAATACATCATCTTTCAACATCCGAGCGCATCCTTTACAATTATGATCTAGTTTAATAAAGCCGCCGTAACCAAATTGCTTTGCGAAAGAGGGTATGTTCTTAGGTAGAATATGAGTATGAATATCAACAACCAAAGGTTTCATCTATTTTTTTTTAGACAATTTGAGCTAAGGTAGTGAAGTGCTACCTTTGGACTTTGAAAATCTATAGATGAGCGACGCTATCCAACATGAATGCGGAATTGCCCTTCTGCGGCTTCGCAAGCCACTTGACTTTTACCTTGATAAATACGGGTCAGCTCTTTATGGGCTTGATAAAATGATTCTTATGATGGAGAAACAGCATAACCGTGGCCAAGATGGTGCAGGCTTAGCTGGAGTAAAGTTAGATATGCCTCCTGGACAGCGATACATAAGTAGATATCGCTCCATAGAAAATAATCCAATGCAGGATATTTATAATCGGATTCAACATCGAATTGAAGTGTTGCTGGATGGTCAAATGGAAAAGATTAAGGACGTTGATTGGGTAAAAAATAATCTTGCATTTGCCTGTGAAACATATTTAGGCCATCTACGCTATGGGACTTTTGGATCCAACTCTATTGAGTCCTGCCATCCCTTTTTAAGACAAAGTAATTGGATGAGTCGAAACTTGATTTTAGCAGGAAATTTTAACATGACCAATACAAGCGAATTAATCGAAGAGTTAGTCTCTTTGGGTCAGCATCCAAAAGAACAAGCAGATACAGTAACGGTAATGGAAAAAATTGGTCATTTCTTAGACCAAGAAAATGATCGTCTTAAATCCGAGGCAGAAAAAAATATTGAGCTCAATAATATTCAACGTTCACAATTTCAAATTGACAACATTGATCTTCCAAGAGTAATGAAAAAAGCAGCTAAAGCATGGGATGGGGGCTATGCGATGGGGGGCATGCTCGGTCAAGGAGATTCATTTTTAATGCGAGACCCAAATGGTATTCGTCCCGCATATTATTATTTTGATGACGAAATTGCAGTAGTTGCTTCAGAAAGACCTGTTATCCAAACCGCTTTTAACTTAAAGTTTGATGATATCAAAGAAGTTCCTCCAGGACATATGATATGGGTCAGAAGAGATGGAACTGTTTTGATAAAAAAAATATTAGAATCTAAAAAATATCTTGCCTGTTCATTCGAACGTATCTATTTTTCTCGAGGAAATGATGGTGCTATTTATAATGAGCGAATCGAGTTAGGGCGGAGATTAGCCAAACGTGTTCTCAAAGCAGCTGATAATAATTTTGAAAAAACTATTTTTAGCTTTATTCCAAATACTGCTGAAATTTCATTTTATGGTCTTGTCAAAGGGGTCGAGAGTGTTCTGAATAAACAAAAAATTGACCAAGTTTTAGAATTAAAGAATGACTATTCAAAAGAGATTCTTCTACCAATTTTAGAGAGGAGACCCAGAGTAGAGAAAATTGCCTGGAAAGATATTAAGCTAAGAACATTTATCGCTCAAGATGTCGTGAGAGATGATATAGTTTCACATGTTTATGACAGTACTTATAATATTGTGAATCATGATGATACTATTGTGGCTGTTGACGATAGCATTGTTCGGGGAACTACACTGAAAAAGAGTATACTGAAAATGTTGGATAGATTGGGGCCGAAAAAAATAATTATTGTTAGCTCCGCACCCCAAATTCGTTTTCCTGATTGCTACGGAATAGATATGGCGAAAATGAATGATTTTGCAGCATTCCAAGCGACCATATTATTGCTGAAAGAAAAGGGGTTAACATCAATTTTAGATAATACTTATCAGAAAGCCAAAGCTGAGCTCAAAAAAGACATGAAAGATCAAATTAATGTTGTGAAAGCAATTTATGAGCCTTTTAACGATAGTGATATATCTAATAAAATTGCCCAACTACTAACTCCAGCTGATGTGAAATCTGAGGTTCAAATAATATATCAAACCGTAAAAGATCTTCATGCTTCTTGTCCCCAAAATCTTGGAGATTGGTATTTTACCGGGGACTACCCGACGCCTGGAGGTAATAGGGTAGCCAATCAATCCTTTGTCAATTATGTGGAGGGAGTATCAGGACGAGCATATTAGTGAAAAATAATTTACTGTCTCAATTTTAGGATTGAATTAGGTTTAACCATTATGTATCTTCACGTTCGTGAAAATTTATACAAAAACTGGAGATAAAGGAGATTCTGGTCTTTACAGCGGCAAGCGCGTTAGTAAATCCCACGTAAGGCTCCAAGCATATGGATCACTTGATGAACTTAACTCTCACTTGGGCTTAATAAGAGATCAGGTTACGGCTTTAATTCATTATCCTGAAAAAGAGAAAAATATAATTATGATTCAATCTTGGGTTTTTTCATTAGGCTCTCACCTCGCTAATGACTCCAAAGAAATGATCAAAACCCTTCCCAAAGTTCAACATGACTGGATAAATGTTCTGGAAAATGAAATAGATAAAATGACGTCAGAATTAAACCCACTGAAAAACTTTATTCTTCCAGGAGGTAATGTTTTAGTAAGCCAAATTCATATTGCTAGAGCGGTATGCCGTCGTGCTGAAAGATTTACGGCCGAATTACAAAACTCTTTGATGACCGATGAAATTGAGTTGCCATTACATGGTATTCCCTTGCTAAATAGATTAAGTGATTATCTTTTCACTCTTTCCCGCTGGTTTGCAATGAAATTAGGGGCGGAAGAAATACATTGGAAACCAATGTCTTAAAAAGTGCTTGTGTAGGTCTACAAAAAGAATATATTTGCGAAAAATAAGAAGCACTTAAAAACATGTATTGGACACTTGAACTTGCCTCATATCTCAGTGACGCGCCATGGCCTGCCACCAAAGACGAATTAATCGATTATGCCATTCGAACTGGAGCTCCATTAGAGGTGGTGGAAAATATTCAAGCCATTGAAGAGGAAGATCAAGATGTATATGAATCTATTGAAGAAATCTGGCCAGACTACCCCTCTGATGAAGATTTTCTTTGGAATGAAGAAGAATATTAACTTGATAAAAATATTCACTCCACTTCTAGTGGCACAAGGATTGTACTTTTGCCTTTAACATGATTCAAAAGCTTCTCCAAAAAATATTAGGCGATAAATCTGAAAAAGATTTAAAAGAAATACAGCCTTACGTAACAAAAATACATGCTGCAGAGCAGTCCATCCAGGGATTTACTCCCGATCAGTTACGCCTAAAAACTCAAGAATTTAAGTCTATCATCAAAGCGTCTTCAAAAGAAGAGCAAGAAGAAATAGTTGGTTTAAAATCCGAAGCTGAGACAGAGCCTAACTTTGAAGCAAAAGAAAAGATTTATGCGAAAATTGATGAGCTGACAAAAGCAGCCATTATATCAGAAAATAAGGCATTAGACGAAATTTTACCCGAAGCCTTTGCTGTAATAAGAGAAACCGCTCGTCAATGGACAGCAGGCCCAATGAACGTAAATTGTACAGAAATAGATCGCTCCTTGTCTTCATCGTTCAATGCAATAACTATTAACGGAGAAAAAGCTACTTGGAATAATCATTGGGAAGCCGCTGGGACTCCGGTTTCTTGGAATATGGTTCATTATGATGTCCAGCTTTTTGGAGGTACAGTTCTACATAAGGGAAGAATTGCTGAAATGGCAACAGGGGAGGGTAAAACGTTAGTTGCAACTTTACCTGTATATCTCAATGCACTTTCTGGCAGAGGCGTTCATGTTGTGACTGTGAATGACTATTTATCCAAAAGAGACGCCGAGTGGATGGGGCCTTTGTATCAATTTCATGGATTAAGTGTAGACTGTATTGATAAACATCAACCAAATAGCGAAGGTCGAAGAAATGCATATGCAGCAGATATAACCTTTGGGACCAACAACGAATTTGGTTTTGATTACCTAAGAGATAATATGGCCCGAGAAGCGAATGAGCTAGTTCAAAGGGGTCATAATTATGCCATAGTAGATGAAGTAGATTCCGTTTTAATCGATGATGCTAGGACGCCTCTTATTATCTCTGGACCAACTCCTAATGGCGATAAACATGAATATAATGATCTGAAAAAATTTGTAATTGAACTTTTTAACCAACAAAAAAGTATTTCTCATGAGGCGCTTACATCTGCAAAACGACTCCTTCATGAAGGGAATAATAAGGACGCTGGATTTGAACTTTTAAGAGCTCATAGAGCTCTTCCCAAAAGTAAAGCATTAATAAAATTATTATCTGAGTCTGGAAATAAGGCTTTACTTCAAAAGACGGAAGGTTTCTACCTTCAGAATCAAGGTAAAGAAATGAAAGTCATTGACGAAACCCTTTTCTTTGCTATTGAAGAAAAGCAAAATCAGGTAAATCTCACAGATAAAGGAATTCAGCTTCTTAGTGATCTTACAGATCAAAATTTCTTTGTCATGCCAGACATGTCAACTGAATTAGACATTATTAAATCATCTGATAATTCTCCATCAGATAAAGCTTCTGAAAAAGAAGTCTTGATACGAGATTACAGGATCAAAAGTGAACGAATTCATTCTATGGGGCAACTTTTAAAAGCTTATGCTTTATTCGAAAAAGATATCGAATACGTAGTAATGGATTCCAAAGTGAAAATTGTTGATGAACATACTGGTCGTATCATGGATGGTCGCCGATATTCTGACGGGCTTCATCAAGCAATCGAAGCTAAAGAAAATGTGAAAATAGAAGCGGCTTCTCAAACATATGCTACTGTCACATTACAAAACTATTTCCGGATGTATAATAAGCTTTCTGGAATGACTGGTACTGCTGAAACTGAAGCCGGTGAGTTTTGGGAGATTTATAAACTTGAAATAAACAGGTCAAAATGAAAAACGCCCTATAACAAAAAACATAGTGCATTTGGATATTAGAGTAATAAATGACGATATTAGCTATAAATAAAGTGAGTGGTAGATTGAAAAATATAGGTTTCAAAAATCCAAACGCACCATGTTCAACACGTTACCAAACATATTAAAGACCGAACGAAATAACGATATGA
>ERZ767114.1716-NODE-1716-length-10311-cov-2.566347_pt1 | contig 10311 bp, 8 predicted proteins | sample MGYA00374952_ERZ767114 | MGnify/ENA primary metagenome ERZ767114 (study PRJEB28939, sample SAMN06267156) | marine metagenome | isolation source: Columbia River Estuary | place: USA:Columbia River Estuary, USA | collected 2012-05-05 ...
CAGGAAAGTCCCCGGCGGCCATTGCTTTCGAAATGGTCGGCAGCAAGTTTTCCAGATGGTCTTGAGATCCGCCACCGCCATGCAGATTGATGATCAGTGGCACTGATTGTCCAGACTGATAGCCAGGCGGCTCCCAGACTGCATATTCCAGCACACCGCTGGGGAGCTTATTGGTTATAAGGCTTGTGCTAATCAGTTTTCCGTCGCCAGTCGCCAGTACCGTTTGACTGCCCGCCAATAGCAGCCCCATCAGCAACCCTCGCACCATCAATCGTCTCAATGCAAAATCTCTCCATTCGATCTTCGCAAAACAAGTCTAAATAAGACCCAAAATACTCAACCAGCGACAATGCATTAAACCGAAATCCGCCTTTTCTAAATCAAAGAGACGATCCGCCTGGCTTGCTCGAGCATTTGCAACGCTTAATCGTTGAAGCCGACAAAGGTTGCGGCTTCATCCACGCTCTTGCGCTCTGAGATGACCGCGTTCGCGGGGAAATCCTCATCCGGCCAGCCCAATGCAACCGCCTTCATGATCACCTGATCTTCTGCAATTTGGGCATGCTCGCGCACAACAGGCGACTGCATAATGCCCTGACTGTTAATGACCGCGCCCAGCCCTCGAGACCATGCTGCATTTACCAATGCAGTGGTGACGGCACCACAATCAAAGGCGGTGTCATCGCTGCTCGCCAACACGCGATCATAGGTAATAATCACGCAAACCGGCGCATCAAACTGACGGAAACCCCGCAGCACCCAATCCTGGCGCCCGGCTTTATCTTCCCGCTCGATGCCCATGGCCGAAAATAGCTGCTTGGCAACCCCAACTTGACGATCACGGTGCTGGCCCGCAAACGCCTCGCCAATGCGAAATTCACGCGAGTGGGGCACGCCCGCCAAATTGCGCTCGGTGTTACCCGCACGAATACGATCTAAAACATCACCCGAGACCACCGTAAAGTTCCACGGCTGGGTGTTCATCGAAGACGGCGAACGCATCGCCAGGCCGAGCACTTCTTTAATCAGTGCCTTGGGCACTGGGTCGGATTTATAGCCACGAATACTGCGGCGTCCGAGCAGGACATCATCAAATTGCATTTCCTATCTCCCTGAATGAATCGAGGAACAGTTTACAGGAATAACCCGCCCGCAAAAGCAATTGCAAGATTGGTGGGCCTCCCGAATGCCACGCGCCAGTTTTTATCAAAGCAGCGCTGCGCCTTTACCAACCCAGAGCGCTCGCGTCGTGTGAGATTGGCATGGCCTGGTTGGGCATCGCGCGTGAGGGGACGTTTTACCCCCCACCACCATTCAGCGCGTCAACAATAGCTCGCTCGCAAAATTCATTCTGAACAGGATGCAGTAAGCCGTGTCCACCCCGCGCTTTTCAGCGCCCTCGAGCGCCATTGATGGCTCGAATCGTATACCTAGGGAAACCACTCTGCCCCTTGAGCAAGCCGGGTATAGAGTGCGACGAAGCCCGCAGAACTTTGCGCTCTCGCTGGTGCACGGCATCCAGATTCGAGATGGCAAGATGAGCGGTGGCGCGAATCCTGGCGGTGATGGAATGGCTATGGAATGACTATGGCGGTCGAACCCTGACGACCAATTCTAGAAGCACGGCAACACTGCATCGATTGAATCGGCAGCGGACGACCCGATAAATCAATCACAAGCAGGCACGCACTGATGTTAATAATCAGGTTCGTGAATCCATTACCGGCAGCAGATTCTAGTTCGGAGTGCAATCCTGGCAGCGCGCCTACTCAGGCTGACGCTTTTACAGTTGCTTCAAGAGAGATGGGCTATCCGCGCCCGCAAATCGCTTAATATCGATACCGCGTCAGCGCCAACACCTAAATGGCCGTGCTCAGCGAAGGTGCGTAATTCTGCATCGTGCAAAATAGCCGCCGTATGGTGCGCTTGGGCGATCGGCACAATCCAATCTTGCTCACCATGGATCACGATCACCGGGCAAACGACCTTATCAATATCAAAACTAGACCAACCGTGCTTGGGCCCATCGGCAATCCGGTCATCTGCATACCCTAAGACCCCCTGTGCAAAACGCTGATTGGTTGGATCCTCATCTGCATTAGCCGGGTCCATCACAACCGCCATATCCGCTGGACTCAGCGCAGGTGGCGCGTCTGGATCCGGCACCATTGCTTTATTCCCCCGTTCACCAAATTGTTCGATCGCAACCGCGATGGCCGCTTCACGATCCGGCGCGTTCCAAATTGCTTGCGCCCCAACCATCCTTGCGGCATCTACCTCATTCGCCCACGCAATATCCGTCATGCCACAGCAAACTAAAACGCCCAGCACCCTGCTTGGCGCAACCGCGGCTGTCGCAAGGGCATAACTACCGCCGGTAGAAACACCCACCATTAAAAATTGATCCAGCGTCAGATGGTCTGCCACAGCTAGCGCATCTTGCGTCCAATCATAGATACTTCTGCCTGGCAGCGGTGTTGACTTGCCGTAACCGGGACGGTCAATGCCGATCAGCCTAAAACCGGCTGCCGCCGCTTGCTTGCTGATACGCCTTGGCCCTAATCGAGAGCCCGGTCCACCGTGACACCACAACACCGCCAGGCCTGACGCAGGGCCATAATCGGCAAAACAAATGGTTCGATTGTCTGCAGCCTGAATTTGATGATCTATCACGACGAATTCCTCTTAGTGGTCACCTTTTATTGGTTGCATTCCAGTCAAAACACCACCAAAACCTGTCCCTGTATTCAAACGGGACGATCCCTACGCCTGCGGTTGTTCTCGAATTAGAAATCTGACGCGATCAGCGCCAAGTCAGACAGAAGGTCAATACCGGTGACCGTTAGTAGCAGCTTCATAATCAGTTTAGTTCGCGCATCAAGCAATTCGTAAGCTTTTTTAAGCCTTAACAGCTCTTCCTTGGCCACCTCCCCGCCTTCCTCTAGCACCGCGGCACCTTGATAAAGGCCCGCCGCGACCGTAATCCCCGCCGAACCTAGGCCTAAATGTTTAAGCAGCGTTCGCCTTCCTCTGTTCATGACCTTCCTCCTTTCGGGAAAACAAGATGACCAACGCTAATTCGCGTTTTCTCAGTGTTGCTATTCAGCCCTAACAAACAGGCTCGCACGCCGACAAGATTTAATAACCTAACCCATCTTAGCGTACAGCAGTGAGCACACGTGCGGCAAACGTCCAAACCCTCGTCATCGTGCCTTCCAAAAAGAGCCCTAATCTAAAGCGCCAAAACGACCTTAAGTCCGACATTCCGACCTGGTAACGGCGCCTGCTCTTTCACAAAGGAGGTGTGCCGGCGTGAAATGTCGTCCAGGATGTTGCGCGCGAAAAGCGTAGTCTCCAACGTGGTAGGACCCAAATCGAAAGACGTCCGCAAACTAAACTTCAGAGCGTTGTAGCCGTCGGTCGGCAACTCGTTTTGCGCAATGCGTTGCTGATGACCCACGTTTTGATAACTTAGGGTCGCATCGAATTTCGCAAAGTCGCCATTGATTTCAACTAGATTACGGCTGGGCATGATTCGAGGAACCGAGCCGCCGTTATCAAAATTCGCAATTGTCTGATCTCGCGCGAGCTTGACTCGGATCGTGCCCGACTCGAGCGCCACGGCAAAGCCTAATTCAATCTCGTAACCTCGAAAACGGGCATCGGCCTGCACGTAATTGCCCAGAATCAAGCCGCCATGATCGTCGTCATGCTCGGCGTCGTGTTCTGCCTCAGACTCGTCCAGCAGATAAATATAATCATCGATCTGGTTGTTGAAGAGACTGACTTTTGAAAACACGGACCCTCGTTCGTAGGCCACACTGAGCTCCACATTGCGGGCGTGCTCGGACCGCAGAGAAACATCCCCAACCTCGAAGCGTTGCGCCGCTAAATGCGGACCATTAATAAACAGCTCAACGGCCGAAGGGGTCCGTTCAACCTGCGCCAAGCCCAATGAAAGTTCAAGGTGTTCTGACAAAGGCTTGCTCAGCGTCGCGGCAAAACTAGCCGTTGAGAAATCGAGCTTATACTGCTGCGTCTCAGCCGCCTCATCGTGTTCGCCTTCATCCTCGTGACCCGCTTCATCCTCGTGATCTTCGTCGTGGTCTTCGTCGTGGTCTTCGTCGTGGTCTTCGTCATGGTCATCATGTTCTGTTAACGATCCGCGTCGCTTAACCTGATCGAATCGCGCACCGAAATCGACATGCAGGCCCGACGCTAAATCACGGCTAAAGTAATAACCCGCCGTCATCTCGTCAGATTTATTTGGATTCAAGAATGCCTCTTCTCCAATAATCGCGATTTCTTCACTCGCGAAATTCAGGACAACGCGGTGAGACGCGCTTTCACGATCGAAATTCAGATTCAGTCCAAACTCTTGGGACTGATTCGTGAATTGCGTAGGGCCTTCCTCATGACCATGCTCATCATGATCTTCCTCAGCCTCTTCTTCCTCATGACCAGCCTCACTGTGTTGCTCGATCAAGCTGTAATCAGAGTCTCTTAGGTGGTAGGAAACACTTCGAAGCAAGGATCCGTCTAGATCGGCGCGCCCTTCAAGGGTCCAGACTTTTGAGTCTGTCGCAGAAAATATCCTTTCTTCTTCGCCGTGCTCGTCACCATGCTCGTCGCCGTGGTCATCGCCGTCCTCATCGTCGTGGTCATCGTCGTGGTCATCGCCATGCTCATCGTCGTGATCATCGCCATGCTCATCGCCATGCTCATCGCCGTGCTCATCGGCATGAACTGGAATACCGTAAACCGTTTGCTGACGCGCAAACGAGGCGCCAACATAGCCCCACTGCCCTACTTTCGAGATACCGAACTTGTGGGTTTCACGCTGCGTATCCGAATTCAGTAAACGTTTGATGGCTTCTTCATCATGATCCGCCTCGTCTTCATCGTGTTCCCCGTCATGGTCTTCGTCATGATCCTCGTCATGATCTTCGTCGTGCGTGAGGGCGCCCTTCGGCACTTTGTAATCATTAAGATTGCTGTAACTGCCTGCGTAGCTGAGATTGAGCCCACCCATATTATCGCCAAAGGACAGCGAGCCCGCCTCGCCATCATTAACGGATTGTCCTTGCCCGGAAATCCGCAGTCTCCTCGCCTCAATATCCTTTCGCGCAATAGATTGATCAACGATGTTCACAATGCCGCCAATGGTGCCATTGGCAAATAAAAGGGATGCGGGCCCCCGAATGACCTCAATTTGCTGGGCATCGGTAAGGTCCACTTCGTTAATATGATCGCCACCAAGGATCGAGACATCCCGAGCGATTAAACCGTTTTGCATGACCCGAACGCGACTACCACTTAAACCTCGGATCACAGGTTGTCCAACACCGCTCCCATAGTCTGCGGTGGTCACCCCGACCAACGAATCAAGCGACTCCCCTAGGCTTAAAACCGGCATTTTGGCCAGCGCATCTTGATCAACGACATGCAGCGGCGTGGTATTGCTGTCCACGTTTCGGTGTAATAACGAGGCTCGAACAATCACCTCTTCTAGTTCTGGCGCTGCCTTTGAAGAAAGCCCTTCCGATTCTGCGGCCAAGATTGATAACGGCGCCAAGGCCATCACTGCGGCTAGGGCGGTAATCCCTGGCAAACCAACTGTTTTTACGCTCTGCAACAACTTCATTTGAAATTCCCTTTTTGAATCCAATCTCTGAGCGGCTGTTTGGTTCAGTCGCGCAACACTTTTGAAACATCGCTCGATGCGGGCTGTGTTGTTGGGCTCTCTTATCTAAAAGACACAACAAACAATGCCAAGCGCCTATCAACAAAGCGCCGCATCAAACTCAAAAAAGACTAGATTCTAGGGGGTGCTCTCGCACGAGGTTGCTCTGGTCGACGCGAAACCGGGTTGTCGGTCTCACAAATGGCGACCACTGAGGTATTGGCCAGATCGGCGCGATAGGCATTGGAACTGACATCCGCACTGGTGTCAGAAGTTTGAGAACAGACCAGACATTCTTGACCCGCGGCATCACCATGAAGGTGCGCGGCTTCAACAACACTGACATTCGCCAACAGCAGGATCAGGCCCGCAATGACAAAAAGGTTGTGGAGGTTCTTTCTCATTGGGCGAACGGTATCGGATCGCCCGATAAGTTGTCAACCTTTACGCAAGCGGCGCACCCTTAAGCTTGACTGACTCAGCAGCCGCTCCACCGCACAGCCAACCTTCTCAAGCAGGCTTAGTTGGATCTACCCGCTCGCGCTTGCTCGGCTGCTTTAACATCAGCCGCTTGATGTGACCGTCAAGACCCGTCTGTTTAGACGTGAACAGCCTGTTTGCGACCCGCGCCATAACGCTTGCCTTCAATTCTAGTAGCCGATGCCGCACTGCGCTTCGCTGGGTCATGCATCTGCCGCATACAGGCTGGACTCAAAGTCAGCCGGCTTGTGTGTTTTTATAATTCGGCCGGGATAACCCTTAAAATGCGGAATGCCCTGCTCATGGTCCAAAAATTCATCATCATCCGAACACAAGACGGCATCACTGGAGAGAAACGCGCCCGCTAACGCGACTTTGCCGCGCAATTCCGGATACCACCAGCCATGGGGCACGCGCAAATGGCCCTGCTTCATACTGGCCTGAACGGCGAGTTTTGCTGTCACCTCACCATAGGCTGTCTGTATCTTGACCCAATCGCCGTCGATGAGTCCTTCTTTTTCAGCGTCAGCAGGATGGATAAAAATACTGGGAAGCGGGCAGCGCTGCCGCAACTCAGCAATGTTGCGTTGCCCGGTTTGGAAAAACGGATCTTCCCGAACCCCTGAGAAAACAGCATAAGGGTACGCCTCCGATAATGCGGGCCCTTCGCGGTAATATGGTAATGGATCGAAACCCAGGTCACCCAAAATCGAAGAGGATAACTCCACTTTGCCGGAGGGCGTTGCAAAGCCGGTTTTGCGATACTTCCGAAATTCCGGGGTCTGCAGTTCCATATAACCGGATTGTTCAAAATCGGTGAAGGTACGACCCGACCGAGACAACCGATAATCCAGCAATGCTTCCAACGTGCCCCACGGAAAGTGCTCGCCAAAGCCGAAGGCCTTGGCCAAGTCTCGCCAGAATTCAAAGGTGCTGCTGGCACCCTCAGGCGGTTCAACAACTTTTTGCGACAATGAAAGCCGCGTTGTCCAGCTCCAACTGTCGGCAATATGATTGCGTTCGGTAAAGACATCCCCCGGCAACACATAATCGGCCAACATCGCAGTGGGGGTCATGAATATTTCATGCGCAACGATTAGGTCCTGATTCATCATCGCTTTTAAAATTTGATGTTGGTTTGGGTAACTCATAAGGGCATTGTTACCCAGCACAAAAAAGGCCTTAACCGGGTAGGGATCACTGGTTGCCATGGCTCGAAAAACGTTCGACGGGTTTGCCATATGACAGCCCATCACAATATCGGCGTAGGGATAGCCCCAAACTTTTTCAGTTTGCGCTTTGAGCATCTCTGCAACCCGATAGGTATAGGCCGGGTGATCATCAAACCCCAGTTGTTTCGCCTTCTGCCCGTCTGGCAGCACTTCATGCAGGGCCAATTCCGACTCAGGGATGTAACTCTGATTGAAACCGCCGAGGGTCTCCCCGCCCACAATATCAAGATTGCCGGTGACAGCCCGCAAGATCGAGTGCAATCGAATCGCGGACGTTGAGGATATTTGCATATCGGTGATGGGTGTCCAGGGAATAATGGCCCCGTCGGCGGTGGCATACATCCTGGCCGCCTCGGCGATCAGCGCGCGATCAACGCCGGTGATGGCCTCGACGCGCTCCAAGGGATACTCATCTACCCTCGCTTTGAGTTCCTCAAACCCAACACACCAATCTCGTACAAAATCTTCATCATAGAGCTGCTCATCGAAAATGACTTTTAACCACCCGAGGCACATGGCGGCATCGGTACCCGCCCGCACCCTTAAATGAAGATCGCTTTGTTCCGCTTGATCCGACACCCGCGGATCTAAAACAATAATTTTTGCGCCCCGTTTCCTGGCAGCGTTCAATTGGTTGTAGATGGGCGTCCAGGAATGCTTCCGAGGATTGTGGCCAAACAAGACAATGCAATTGGCATTCCCAAAATCCCCCATCGGGAACCAACCATACGTCAACTTATTGACCGCCGCCGTGTTGCCGGCGCAGAGGGAAACGCCGCTGATCCAGTTCGGCGAACCCAATAGGTTCATAAACCGACGATCCATTGCATGGGTTGTCTGGGTATTCCAGCCGGAGGTCGAAACGGCAAAGCTTTCTGGGCCATATTCATCAACAACGGTCTTAAGCCGCTCGGCAATTTCCGTCATGGCCTGCTCATAGGAAATTTCTTCCCACTTGTCCTCACCCCGCGCGCCCACGCGCTTCAATGGGGTGCGAATCCGATCCGAGTGATTGTGGATACTCGGCGCCGCAACGCCCTTAAAACAAATATTGCTCGCAAGCATCGGGTTATCGTGGGCGATGACCCGCTTGACCTTGCCCCCTTCGGCTTCAGACCGAAGCTGACAGCCGATATCACAGATGGTGCACACCGAGTATTTGGTTTCCTGACTCATTGACGCGACTCCCGTTGAGAACTGCCCTAAATTAATGCACCACGCGTTGTCTTGATTTGAGGGTCGCGCCCGAACGCAAACCTCACTGACATCGACTCATAGCGCTAAACGACGCGCTGCACCTTCTTACACAGCGGCCCCGTTTGACCCAGATCAGCCGCACCTAACCATCTCATAAAAAACGCCTTTTGGCATCGACTTGTTCGCAACCCGCACCCTGCTTTCGGGTAAGGCACAACCTATCGGCTACTTTTTGCTGCCAAGGCAGTGTTCCCAGCAAGCCCGTTCTTGATACGGCTTTTTGCTTTTTGTCACGTGTGACCTTACCGACACCGCCGGTTTACCGCTCAGAACACGCTTGCAGCGTCTTTCCGAGACGACCCCGCTATCGGTTCGACCCGATTGGGTTGGCGGTAAGCCAAACGCCAATCTCACGCAACATCTCGGGACGCACCGCGTCCGGGATATTGTGGCCCATGCCATCATAAATAATCAGCTTAGAGCCCGGGATGACCTCCGCGGTGTGCACGCCATGCTCAAAGGTCAACAGTCGGTCATCTCGGCCATGGATGACAAGGGTTGGCGCCTTAATGCTCGATACCGATTCAGACCGATCGCCCGCGCGCAAGATCGCCATCACTTGCCTGGGAATGGCCTCGCTGTGAAACCCCATTCGGGTCATAAACTCGGTGCGCTGCTGCACCGCTTGCTTGTTGTCGGCTATATCTCGAATGGCAGCCGCCGACTCCCGACCCGGTTCTGGCAGATGGTCACCCCAGGTGGATGACATGATCGACACCAATGTTTGGGTTCGCCCCGGATAATTTGCCGCGACCACTTGCGCGATCATACCCCCCATGGAGGCGCCGATCAGATGCCCCTTTTGAACCCCAACCGCATCCATCACCCGCACGACGTCATCCGCCATATCTTCTAACCGATAGGTTGTCGAAACCGGCAAGCCGACGCGATATTTCAGCAACTGCCACCACAGCACAGGATTATCTGTCTCGGCATACCGAATTGATCCCCCAGTGTCACGATTGTCGATCAACAACACTTGAAACCCCGATGCGATGACACCGCGCACAAACGCATCACCCCACACGGTATGCGAGGCCCCAAGCCCCATAACCAAAACCGCAGTCTCGGCGTCCATTGGGCCTATCCGTCGGTAGGCAATTTCAACGCCATTCGATTCGACAACCTGCATGGGATGCTGATCTAAATAATTGCGCGCGTATTCAGTCCAACCACTTGGCGAATATAAAGCGAGTAGCACAAGCCCCAATAGCAATCGAACACTCGCCGCGTTATTTTTGCTCAAAACACTCTCCTCAACACCTTCATTTAGAAACTAACGTCTTATTTTGCCAGCGCCTGGCCATCAACAACGCTGATGAACCGAAGCAGCCTAGGCCCTGTCACGTTTTCCGACGCGCCAACACGCCCTCAAATAAGCCGACTTTAAACCTTCGGGTCGAGCGCCGGCGGAAACCAATTGCAAGCCACCACCTCTGGATCGCCTTCATAAACTCTTAGGCCTAAAAGATAGGGACCGCTCGGCACCGGCAGCCAGTTGGCACTGTTGGCAGGTCGATCGGCACTGATTTCAATGGTTAAACTGCCATCGGCTGCATAAACCAGACCCGGGGTGCGATCACTCAGCGACCACCGGTCGATTTCATTGTCGACCAGATACAGATCGGTGCCGTAGGCCGTTAGGGACCAAAAACCCCG
>ERZ767114.1719-NODE-1719-length-10299-cov-3.224711_pt1 | contig 10299 bp, 9 predicted proteins | sample MGYA00374952_ERZ767114 | MGnify/ENA primary metagenome ERZ767114 (study PRJEB28939, sample SAMN06267156) | marine metagenome | isolation source: Columbia River Estuary | place: USA:Columbia River Estuary, USA | collected 2012-05-05 ...
GTGAACTAGCGCGGCGTGCCATATTTAGAGGTGGGTTTCAGGGGTGAAGCTAATGGGTAAATCCTTGAAATCGAGGGATAAAATCCGCTCAGTCCCATTGCGGCCTGCGCGCGCCGGCCCAGGTGGCGATGAGCGCCACGGCGATGTGCGCGCCGAGGGCGTAAAAGCAGATTTCCTGCGCGGACAAGCTGGTGTCGATGACTGATTTCACCGCGTTGTAAACCTGCGGTTGCAGCGCCTCCACCGAGCCGGACCACGCCCAGTAAGCCGAGATGAACGGGCGGGTGAAGGCCTCGATGTTTTCCGGCAGCGCGAGCACCGCGCCGGACAGCGGCAGCTGGAACCCCACCAGATAGATCGAGAGCAGCGACGCCTGCTCGGCCGTCCGCATCAGCGAGGAAATGGCCAGGCAAACGGCGGTCATCGCCGCGTTGACCAACAGCAGGAAGCCCGCGTGCTGGATGAAATCGCCGCGGAAAGTGCCGAAGAAGTTCACGAAAAACGCCATCCACAACGACTGCCCGATGACCAGGCAGGCGAGAAACGCGACCTTCGACGCGAGGTAAGCGGTGGGCCGCAGCCCGCCGAATTTCTCCTTTTCGTAAATCGGCCGCTCGCCGGCGATCTCTCTCGCGGAATTGTTCGAGCCCATCAGCGACAGCAGCACCACTTGAAACATGATGATCCCGGAGATGGCCGAGCCGACCTTGGCCTGGTCCGAAGACACCAGGATTTTCTCCTCGATTTCCGCCCTCTCGCTCTGTCGCGTGTCGGAGAAGCGGCGGATGTTGCCGGAGGCCTTGTCGCTGAAAATCGTGACGAGGATCGGGAAACAAACGATGATGGCCAGCTGGAGAAACACCTGCCCGCGGTCGCGGAAAAAGATCCGCCAGCGGCGCGACAGCAAGGTGGCGAACTGGCTGAAAAATCCGGGGAGGCGCGGGGCTTCCGTGAGTTCCGCCTCCGCGGGAGCCGGGGTGGGGAGATCGCCGCTGGTGACGAGCAGCGCGCGGGTTTTCTCCATCATCTTCTGATAGGAATCGCGGTGTTTCTGCCACGAGTCGTGCCAGCGCTCGGACGGCTGGGTCGCCAGCCGCGGATAGACTTCCTCGGTGTCGGTGACCGAAAAATAGTGGGTCAGCCGCTCCGGCGGACCGTGGAAAGCGACCCGGCCTTCATGCAGGACGAGGATGGAATCATAGAGCTCGAGGTGCGCCAGCGAGTGGGTGACCGAGAGCACGACCCGGCCGTCCTTGCGCGAGAGATCGTGGAGCAAACGGACGATTTCGCGCTCCGAGCGCGGGTCGAGGCCGGAGGTGACTTCGTCGCAGAGCAGCAGTTTCGGGTCGGAAACGAGTTCCATCGCCAGCCCGAGCCGGCGCTTCTGGCCGCCGGAAAGCACCTTCACCTGGCGGTCGCTGATCGGGCTGAGCCCGGTTTCCTCGAGCACTTGGTCGATCCGCTGGTCGAGCTCCGCGGTGTCGCGGCAGCGGACGCGCAGGCGGGTCGCGGCCTCGACGGATTCATCAACGGTCAGCGGGTCGTAGGCGATGGAAAATTGCGGGACGTAGCCGATTTCCGAAGGCGAGAAATCGCCGTCTTTGGAGAGATTCCGCGAGTCCCAGAACAGTGCGCCGGCCGACTCGGGATTGAGCCCGGCGATGGTTTTGAGCAAGGTCGTTTTGCCGCATCCGGACGGGCCGACGATGGCCATGAAGTGGCCTTTCGGAACGCGGATCGAGACGCGGTCCACGAGCGGGACGTCCTCGCCGTCTTTGCGGATGATGAAACTGACTTCTTGGAGCTCGAGCACGGAATAAAGGGTTCTGGAAAAGTAGCAAACGCCGCGGCTTCCGCATCTCTATCGTCGGCCGTGGAAAAAACCCGGCCAATCAGTCGAGCGGCACGATGCGGAGGGTGCCGCCTGCTTTCCGTTGGAGCGAGGAGGCGAGAGTCGGTGCCATGGTTCCGGTTTCGACGGCGGCGGCGCCGGGCGAGTCGTTGTCCAAGGCATTTCGCAAAGCGCCTTCCACCAACTGGCCGCAATGGATTTTCATCGGCGGCAACGGGCCGAGGTCGCCGGTCAACTCGCTGGCGGTGAGGTGCTTGGCCTCGTCCGCGGTTTTTCCGCGCAGCAGCTCGGTGGCCATCGACGCCACGGCGATCGCGGTCTGGCAGCCGAACGCCTGGAACGAGGCGCGGTCGATGACGCGCTTGCCGTCCTTTTCGGTGAATTTCAGCCACATCCGCAACATGTCGCCGCACTCGGGCGAGCCGACGGTGCCCATGGCGTCGGCGTCGGGGATTTCGCCTTGGTTTTGGGGATTGGCGAGGGCTTCGCGGACTTTGCTTTCGAATGAACTCATGGGCGCGCGGACGCTAGGCCGGGATGACGGGTAATTCAAGCATGGGTCTCGCCCCGTGTATAAGGCTGTGAAAACCGCCCGGGCTGCGGGAGGGATGGCGGCCGAAACCCATCACATCGACGTGATTCGGCTGATCATTGGATTTCAACCAGTTCGTCGCCTGACTCAATAAACCGAAGAGCCTCATCGAGCCAAATCATGCCGCAATCACAGGATGCGCGGAGGCCGAAATGATTTTCCCTGCCGACGCCCGCCTTCTCGCGGTTGTAAGGCTCCGGCGCTTTTCGGCGTATGCGGGCCATGTGGGAATTCGGCGGAATCTGGCTGGCGACTCTCGCGCTGGCGGCTTGGCGGAGAAACCTCATCCCCGGTTGTGGCTGCCGAAATCCGCGGAAGGCGCATTTCGCGACAAGCTCGCGAAAGATCCGCTGGCCGCAAAGCTGCAAGCCGTCGCGATGGCCGAGGCCAAGCAGGTCCTGAAAGCGCGGACCTGCCGCTATGAGATTCCGGACGGCAAGCGCCTGCTGTTCGAATCCCGCCTCGCCCTTCACAACATTATGCACTGCGGCTGGGCGTGGCGCATTGGCGGCGGGGAAAAATTCCGGCAGCGAACCATCGCCGAACTCGAGGCCGCCTGCGCCCTGAAAGACTGGAATCCCCCTCACTTCCTCGACACCGCGGAAATGGCCAGCGCGGTGGCGACCGGTTACGATTGGCTCTACGAGACTCTCACGCCGGAGCAGCGCGCGATGTGCGAACGCGCCATCATCGAGAAAGCCCTCAAACCCGCCAAAGCCATTTTCGACAAGAACTCCGGGTGGTCCAAGCCGGGCAACAACTGGTCGCAAGTCTGCGGCTCGGGCATCGCCTTGGCCGCCGCGGCGGTGGCTGGCAAGGACGACGGGCTCGCATTTCCGGCTCCAGAACCGCGCACACAACACTCTTGAAATCAACGGGCAACTTCAAAACGCCCGCTCAAAACCCTGCCCGCTGGTCAGCTCCAACGCGTTGGAGGCGACCTTCGACCTTTCCGATGCCTACGCCGGAGCCGCGGAAAAAATCGTGCGCGGTGCGAAATTCAACGCCCTGACCGGAGCCGTGCGAATCGAGGATCAAATCACGAAACCCTCCGGCCAAGTCGTTTGGTGGGCCTTCACCGACGCCGCGGTCGAGATTCGTGGGGAAGAGGTCGTTCTGAAAAAAGGCGGTCGCGAAATCATCCTCCGCCGGGCAGGCAGCGCCGGCACGTGGACCGTCACCGATGCAAAACCCCCGACTCCGGAAGAAAACCAGAATTCCAAATTTCGCGCCGTGGTTCTGACGATCCCCCGAGCCGACCAAGTTTCCGCGATCGTGGAAATCCTCACTTCGCGCTGAACTGCCGGCCGCGCCCGGTTTCCCAAGCATTGCGGACGCTGGCGTAGAGCGCGGATAGGTCCTTCTCCGAGAGGAGGCGGTATTCGATCGTCCGGGCGTGGCTGGTGTCCGGGTATTTCTTGATGACCATGTTGTGGGCGTCGGTGCCGGCGCGATCGGCGGCTTTTTCCACCAGTTCGCGCCCGCGTTTCGCGATTTCGCCGACCGCGTTGCCCGGCGCGGCGTCTGTCACCGGACTGATAAAATAGAACCGGGCGAGCGCCTGGCCCAGCGAGTCCACCGTGACTTCATCCACGATCACAGCCCCGTCGAGCAGGTATTTGTGCCGGCTGACCGCGGAAATCCGGTCGAGCGCCACCATGTAGTGGCCGCCGGCGAGTGTCGCCTGCCAGAAGCGGTTCGGCCCGGCCGAGTCGCCCGGCTTGGGCGCGGGCTCAGGAGCTGGCGCGTCGTCTTGAGCACTCAGTTGCACCGAACCAGCGACAAGTCCGGCGAGCAATAACAGGAGAGTTTTTCGGAACATGCACACAGCGTGGCAGGCTCATTTCCATTTGGCCAGCACCAGACCGTGGGAATCGTGAAATTGCGTGAAAGGCGGCGGCGAGCCAGAGTTCGACGCGCATGTTGTAGATTTGCAATAGGTGGAGCCTGTTTGTGCAGGTGATTAAAAATCAGGGCCGCCACAAAAAAACCGGCGCCCCTTGTGAGGACGCCGGTTTGATGATGGATTCGCTAGAATCGCGGCTGAGGATTACTCAGCGGCGACAGGCTGCTGGGCTTCTGCCTCAGCGGCTTTTTGGTCGCGGAGCCAGGCGCGGCGGGACATTTTCACGCGGCCTTTTTCGTCGACTCCGAGGCACTTGGCGGTGATGACGTCGCCTTTTTTGACGATGTCTTCAACGTTTTCGGTGCGTCCTTCGGCGAGTTCGGAGACGTGGACGAGTCCGTCCTTGCCGGGGAGCACTTCCATGAAGGCGCCGAACTGGGTGATGGAAACGACCTTGCCGGTGTAAACCTTGCCCACTTCGATTTCTTGGAACATGCGGTCGATCATCGCCTTGGCGCGATCGAGGCCTTCCTGCTTGGAAGCGTAGATGTGCACGGTGCCGTCGTCCTCGATGTTGATCTCGGCGCCGGACTCGGCCTGGATGCCCTTGATGTTCTTGCCGCCTGGCCCAATGAGCTCGCCGATGCGGTCTGCCGGGATTTTGACGGAAACGATGCGCGGGGCGTGCGGGCTGAGCGGCTTCGGCTCGATGATCGACTCGGCCATCTTTTCGATGATCTTGGTGCGGCCGGCCTTGGCGATGTGGATCGCTTCTTCAAGCATGGCGAGCGGGAGGCCGGCGAGCTTGAGGTCGAGCTGATAGCCGGTGACACCTTCGCTGGTGCCGCAGAGCTTGAAGTCCATGTCGCCGTAGAAGTCTTCGGAGCCGATGATGTCCAACAGCATTTTGTGGGATTTCATGGAGCCGTCTTCGTTGTTCTCGGTGACGAGACCGACGGAGATACCACCGACCGGGCGGATGAGCGGGACACCGGCGTCGAGGAGAGCCATGGTGCCTGCGCAAACGGAGGCCATCGAGGTGGAACCGTTGGATTCCATGACTTCCGAGGAAACGCGGATGGCGTAGGGGAAGACGGATTCGTCAGGGATGACGGGCTCGATGGAGCGCTCGGCGAGCGAACCGTGGCCGATTTCGCGGCGGTTGATGCCACCCATGCGTCCGCATTCGCCGACGGAGAATGGAGGGAAGTTGTAGTGGAGGATGAAGCGCTTCTCGTCTTCGCCACCGGCGTAGTTGTCGAAATGTTGCTTTTCGTCAGCTGGGGCGAGGGTGGTGATGGCGAGCGCCTGGGTTTCTCCGCGGGAGAAAATGGCGGAACCGTGAACGCGTGGCAGGGTGCCGACTTCTCCGTAGAGAGTGCGGAGGTCACCGATGCTGCGGCCGTCGGCGCGAACGCCTTTTTCCATGATGGAGATGCGGAATGCCTTCTTTTGGAGGTATTCGAAGGCTTGCTCGACGTCGAAGTCGGTCGCCTCGGGAGCGCGCGACTTGATGGCGGCTTCCACTTCGTCGCGGAGGGCGCCGACTTTCTTGGCGCGCTCGGTTTTCGAAGGCGCGTAGATGGCGGACTCGATGCGGTCGCCGGCGATTTCGTAGGCGATTTCGAGGAGGTGTTCCTTGGCGAGGGTGAGTTCGTAGGAACGCTTTTCCTTGCCGGCGAGTTTCACCAGTTCTTCCTGGGCGGCCACCAGTTTGGCGACGGCTTCTTGGGCGAAATGGAGAGCCTTGATGAATTCGTCTTCCGGGATTTCGTCGGCTTGGCCTTCGATCATGATGACGTTGGTCTTGTCGCCGACGTAGATCAGGTCGAGGTCGCTGTCAGCGCGCTCGTCGTGGGTCGGGTTGATGAGGAATTTTCCATCGACGCGGCCGACGCGCACCGCACCGATCGGGCCGGCGAAGGGGATGTCGGAAAGGCAGAGGGCGGCGGACGCGCCGTTCATCGCGAGGATGTCGGAGTCATTCACGCCATCGGCGCTGAGCAGGATGGCGACGATCTGAGTTTCGTAGAGGTAACCTTTCGGGAACAGCGGACGCAGTGGGCGGTCCGTCATGCGGCAAGTGAGGATTTCCTTTTCGGTCGGGCGGCCTTCGCGTTTGAAGTAGCCGCCTGGGAAGACGCCGGCAGCGGTGGCTTTTTCCTTATATTCCACGGAAAGTGGGAACCAAGTCTGGCCGGGCTTCACTTTCGTGGAGGAAACGGCGGTGACGAGGATGATGGTGTCGCCGCAGCGGACGGTGACGGCGCCATCGGCGAGTTTGGCAATTTTGCCGGTTTCGAACGTCATCGGGTTGGTGCCGACGTCGGCCGTAAGTGTATGGATGTTCATAATCAGTATTTGTTTTCTTTTTTCAGTGCGTACGGCCCGTCCAGCGGGGTGCGGAACGGGCATTCATCGGTTTCGGACAAAAATCCGCGGCTCGCATATTGGCGGGCGGCGGAGGGAATTGTCCGGCGACTCGGGCGGAATTTTGGTGCCCGGGCCGTTTCGCGAAACAGCCACTGGGTTTGTCCAGTGGCTGTCTTGCGGAGAGTGGTTTAGCGGCGGAGTCCGAGGCTGGCAATGATCTGCTGATACTTCTCCTCGGAACCCTTTTTGATGTAATCCAGCAACTTGCGGCGCTGGGAAACCAAGGTGAGAAGGCCACGGCGGGACGAGAAGTCCTTCTTGTGGATGTTCAGGTGGTCCGTCAGATGGAAAATCCGAGCGGTGAGGAGGGCCACTTGATACGGGGCGCTGCCGGTGTCTCCTTCGTGGAGTTGATATGCTTTGAGGTCGATTTCTTTAGTGCTCATGGTCGTAGGGGATGGGTCCAGCTTCTTCAAATAAACAAGGGCCGGGCCGTCCTAGGTTGATGGTTGAGCGCGGAAGAAAGCGTCCGGGGCTCGGATTTGCAAGATAATTGCTGTCCGCGGTGGAAATTTTAAAAATTCCGCCGCGCCAGCCGATCATCAAGCCACCAGCGCTTTCAAGCGGCGGCAGACTTCTTCCACGTTCGCCCGCGAGTTGAAGGCGGAGATGCGGAAATAGCCTTCGCCCGCGGAACCGAAGCCGGAACCGGGGGTAATGACGACCTGGGCCTCGCCGAGCATTTTATCAAACATGTCCCACGAGCTGAGGCCGGCCGGGCAGCCGACCCAGACGTAGGGCGCGTTTTCACCGCCGAAGACGGGGAGTCCGGCAGCGGCGGCGGCCTCGCGGAGGAGCTTGGCGTTGCCCATGTAGTGTTCGATGAGCGCGGAGACCTGGGCTTTTCCTTCGGGAGAAAACACGGCGGCAGCGGCCTTTTGGACCGGGTAGCTGGCACCGTTGAACTTGGTGCTGTGGCGGCGCGACCAGAGCTGGTGGAGCGGGATGCGCTCGCCGGTGTCGGACTTGCCGCTAACGGTTTTCGGGATGACGATGTAGGCGCAACGGACGCCGGTGAAGCCGCCGTTTTTCGAGAAGCTGCGGAATTCGATCGCGCAATCGCGCGCGCCTTCGATTTCAAAGATGGAACGCGGGATTTCCGGGTCCTGGATGAACGCCTCGTAAGCGGCGTCGAAGAGGATGATCGCGTCGTTTGCCTTCGCGTATTTCACCCAGGCCTCGAGTTGCGCGCGGGTGGCGACGGCTCCGGTCGGGTTGTTCGGGAAACAGAGGTAAATGAGGTCGGCTTTTTTGGTGGGAACGTCGGCGACGAATTTGTTCGCGGCGTTGCAGGGGAGATAAAGCAAGCCGGCGTAGGCGCCTTTTTCATCCGCGTCGCCGGTGTTGCCGGCCATCACGTTGGTATCGACGTAAACCGGATAGACGGGATCGGTGATGGCGATGACGTTTCCTTTTCCGAAGATGTCGAGGATGTTGCCGGTGTCGCACTTGGAGCCGTCCGAGATGAAAACCTCGTCCGCGGAAATGCCGAGGTCGGCGAACTGGTTGTCCACGATCGCTTGGCGGAGAAACTCATAACCCTGCTCCGGGCCGTAGCCCTTGAAGGTGGCGCGGTCAGCCATTTCATCGACGCCTTCGTGCATCGCCTTGACCACCGCGGGCGGCAGCGGCTCGGTCACGTCGCCGATGCCGCAACGGATGATGCGGGCGGCTTTGTCCGGGTTTTGCTCGGTGTAAACGCGCACCCGGCGGGCGATTTCAGGGAACAGGTAACCGGCTTTGAGCTTGAGGAAATTGGAATTAATCGTGGCCATGCGGGCGGACGTTTAGCGATCAAAGCTGAATCGCGCAAGGGCGGAGGCGGCTCCCCCAAACATCAGCAGATTTGAACCGTCTCGACTCCGAGCAAGCGGCCGAGTTTTTCGATTTTCCGGGCCAGATTCCCCACCCCGACCGCGCAATGGTGCGCCGGGCCTTGGGCGTTCCAGTCGTTGGTGAAGCGCCGGGCGCCGATGCTGAACTTGTAGCGGCTGTTGGTGTTGCCGATTTCCAGCACCGGGCCGGGGACGGATTCGCCCTCGGCGACCAGCAGCTTGAGCCGCCCGTCCTCGGTCTCGACGACCGAGAGCAGCGTGACCGGCCCGTGCTTCACCGACATCTCGACGGACAAGCCGCGGCCGACCTTGCCGTGATAGACATCGAGCGGCCGCACCTTGGTTTTCCCCTCCGCGATGGCGATGTGGCCGGGTCCGTCGTGGCCCATGAGCACCACGTCCTCCTTCCAATCCATGGCATAATATTCGGTGAAAGAACCGCCCGCGCCGAAGCTGTCCATGATCTTCATCGCCTGCGCGTTCTTCACTTCGTATTCCCCGGCGACCGGGACGCCGCGGGCGGTTAGCAGGGAATTCCCGAGAATGATCGAGCTGATGGCGTCCTCGTTGTCCACGTTGCCAGTGCCCATGTAGTAATAAGCCAGCGAGCCGAGATCGTGCTCCGCGACCAGGCGGTCCAGCGCCACGGAAGTCCGAGCCGCCCGCTCCAGTTCCTCCTGCGAGCAATCGTCCTGCACATCGAACTGCTCTCGGAAAAGCCCCACCCGCGCGGCGATGTCCTCATCGCTAACATCACGCCGCATCGCCGCGAGCTCGTCGACCTCCACGATTTCGAGATGCCCGCCGAAGGTCGCACACTGGAGCGTGGTGTCGGAATAAATGTCGAGCATGCCATTGTAATAATGACCCATCAGACCGAGGCGGTTGTGCGACATCACATGGGCGACGCGGGCGGCTTCGATCCATGCGTCCACCTCGTCCCAACACTCAGGATCGTCGTGCAGCATGCCGGTGATTTGCTCGAACGGGATGCGCGCGCGTTTGAAGACATTGGCGATTTCAGGCACCGGACACGCCGAGCAATGCGCCAGCCACTCGCCGGTCATCGCCGTGCGGTCGCCCATTTTGTTGAACTTCGCGTAATCGATCGCCGCCTCGGGTGCTAGATTCAGGATGATCACCGGAACCTTCGCCCGGCGGACGACCGGCAACACCGTGGAGGAAAGCGCGTAAGTGGTGACGTGGAGGAAAATGATGTCCACGTCCTCACGGCGGAATTGGTGCCCCGCGTCCATCGCTTTTTCCGGCGAATCGATCAGCCCGAGGTTGACGATTTCCACGCCCGCCCGGTCAAGTTTCGCGCTCACCTCGCCGAGATAACCTTCCAGCCTCTCCTTCAAGCCCGCGAACTGCGGCCAATAAGTGTCCAAGCCGATCCCAAAAAGCCCAACGCGAACTGGAGTGTTTTTCATCCCCGGAAACTATCGGATGGCCAGCGCTTTGGAAATAGGACTATTGATCATTCGCATACGGAAAATGACCTCACCTGCCAGCGACTATTTCCGCTACTTTCCCGCCACGCCGGACATCGAACTCTGGGGCCTCGGCGTGACGGCGGCCGGACACACCCGCATCCGGGCAGGAACCTTGTACCCACCCGCTTCCCATCCGCACGACCATCAACTCAACTGGTCTCACGGGCGGGTAGATCGGAAGAGCACACGTCTGAACTCCAGTCACATTACTCGATCTCGTATGCCGTCTTCTGCTTGAAAAAAAA
>ERZ767114.1720-NODE-1720-length-10296-cov-2.505431_pt1 | contig 10296 bp, 7 predicted proteins | sample MGYA00374952_ERZ767114 | MGnify/ENA primary metagenome ERZ767114 (study PRJEB28939, sample SAMN06267156) | marine metagenome | isolation source: Columbia River Estuary | place: USA:Columbia River Estuary, USA | collected 2012-05-05 ...
TTAATTCCTCCTTAACAAAAGATTCTTCATTTTCAGAATTAAGTGTCATTCCAGAAAAAGAAATTTTCCCTAAATCGCTTTCATTAGAATTAAAATTCAATTTACGGTTCATGTAAGCCATTTGTCTGCATGAGGCAGAACAATACACCACATCTTTGCGTTTAGCTTCAAAAACTTCTCCAGAATCGATTTTTACTTTATATATATCATTCTCTTTATTAATTTTGATTGCATGTGTTGCTCTTTGAACAGCAGATTTCATTTTATTTTCATGGTTTCCAAGGACGAATATAATTTCATAATTTTCAACAAGATTATTGAAAATCGATTTAACTTTGGAAGACATCCTGTTTAAAGCACCTCCATCGTGAAAAGTGTCACCAAGCAGTATTATTGTTTGTACTTCATGTATTTGAAGAAAATTTATAAGTTTATTTAGTGTCTCTTCACTATCAAACGGGGGAATAAACTGCCCTGATGACGCAAAGCTAGATCCTTTTTCAAGATGCAAATCTGATATAATAGCAATTTTCTTTTCAAGCCAAAGTAAAATACCCTCATTATTTATTTTGAATTTATGATTATTGAAATTAATTACTTTCAATTTAAACCAACTTCATCCAACATTTCACTTTCTAATTCCTCAAGAAAGTATTCATTTACATCTGACTTGTTAATTGTTTGTCTATTAATTTCTAATACTAATGGAATGCCTAATGGTGAAATCTGATCTAATTTTTTATAAATAATTTTGTTTTTAATTCTCTTTAAAAACTCGCTTAATCTATCTAAATCTATTAAGCCTCTATAAGCATCATCTCGGGCTACTTGCAAAAGTATATGATTTGGTTCATGTTTTTTTAAAACATTAAAAATTAGATCAGAATTAAATATAACTTGCTTACCAGTTTTAACCTGTCCAGGTACTTTTCTTTCAATTAAACCAGAAATTATAGCTGCATCTCTAAAATTTTTCTTTAATAGTGGTGTCTCTTCTAGCCATTCATACAAATCATCTAGCATTATATCTTCATTTAAAAGGATATTTATGTCCTCCACTTCATTCATTGACCATATTGCTAAAGCATATTCTGTTGCTACAAATCCAATTGGTTTATAACCCATTCGTTGCATTTTTTTGGAAACTAAAAAACCAAGTGTTTGATTTGCATTACGTCCTTCAAATGAATAAGAAATTAAAAAGAACCTTTTTTTATTATTAATTTTTCTTGGGAAGCTCTCTACTAACAGCCCTTTTTCGGATGGAATTGTTGAAAACTTAGATTGTAAACTAAGCCAATCTTTAATTTGTGAAGGAAATTCTTCCCATGATTTTTTATGATTTAATAAAGTTCTCACCTCTAATGAAAGTTCAGAACTTAAAGGCAACCTTCCTCCAGCGTATGATGGTATTTTGGGGTGTTGATCTTTAGTAGATTTTACTATGACATGATTTTCTTGTACATTTTGATATTCTAATATTCTTCCTCCAAATAAAAAAGTATCACCTTCATTTAATCCTTCTATAAACCACTCTTCAACCTGTCCTAAAGTTCTTCTACCTAATTTTACTTTAAGCATGTAAGATTCAACTATGGTACCAACGTTTAGCCTATATTTACTTCTTACTTTTGAAGATTGTATTGCATATAAATTTTCTTTATTAATTCCAATTTTAGAATAATGTTCATAATGTTTTAATGAATAACCACCGTTTTTAACAAACTCCAAAACCTCTAAAAATTTATCTTTAGTTAAATTTCTGTAAGACCAAGCATTTTTAATCTCCAAGTAAAGTTCATCTAGCTGGAATGGATTGCTACAAGCTACACCTAAAATATGCTGAGCTAAAACATCTAAACTTCCTTTTTTTTCGGTGCTTCCATCAATAAGTTGCTTTTGTATTGAATTTATTGCTGAGATACATTCAAGATATTCAAACCTATTAGCTGGCACTAAAAGAGCTCTTGAGGGTTGATTAAATCTGTGATTACTTCTTCCAATACGCTGCAAAAACCTAGCTATACCCTTTGGGGAACCAATTTGGATAACTAAATCAACCTTACCCCAATCAATACCTAAATCTAATGAACTTGTTGCAACTACACAGTCTAATTCACCATGCGACATAAGATTTTCAACTTTACGCCTAATTTCTTTTTCTAAACTTCCATGGTGTATAGCTATTTTATAATTATCTTCATTTTCATGCCAAAGCTTATTAAATACAAGTTCTGCTTGAGCACGTGTATTAACAAAAATAATAGTTGTTGAAGACTTTTTAATTTCTTTATAAATATCTGCAATAGCATAACCTGCCATATGACCTGACCATGGAACCCTATTATTTGACACTAATATATCAATATTAGGCTTAGATTTTTCTTCAATATTTATTATTTTAGCTTTGAGCTTTTGTGATAAAAAACTAAGTACTGAATCTTTATCTTTAATTGTTGCAGATAATCCTATTCTCTTACAATCTGGGGTTATAGAATTTAAACGTGAAAGATTTAACGATAACAAATCCCCTCTTTTTGAATTTATTAAACTATGGATCTCATCAACAATTAAATATTTTAAATATTTAAAAAACTCGCTAGCTTTCGTATCAGCTAATAATAAAGCAAGTGACTCTGGAGTTGTCATAAGCATATGTGGTGGTTTTTGTTTTTGCCTATTTTTTTTATAACTTGAAGTATCGCCTGTCCTTGTTTCTACTATTATGTCAAGTCCTTGATCTTCAATTGGACTAGTTAAATTTCTGTGAACATCTACAGTCAAAGCTTTCAAAGGTGAAATATATAAAGTATGCAATTTATTATTAGGACTTTTATTTTCAATCAAATCCTCAAGTGATGGCAAAAAACCTGCTAAAGTTTTTCCTCCACCTGTTGGTGCAACTAATAATATATCAAAACCATTTTTTGAATGTTTTAAAGTCTCTAATTGATGATCATAAAAAGACCAATTATTTTTTTTTAACCAATTTTCTATAGGTTGAAGCTTTAAATTATCTAACATTGTTATATATTATGAAGATGAAATGGATTGATAAAAATTTGCATATAAAGCCAATAAATACACATATTGATCCTTTTAGGCCAGTAGAAAATGCCATTATAACTCATGGTCACGCTGATCACGCTAAGCCTGGTCATAAGAATGTTCTAGCTACAAAAGAAACTATTGAAATAATGAAAATTAGATATGGTGAGAATTGCGCTGATCATTTCCAAGAACTTGAATTAAATCAAACACTGAATATTGATGAAGTTTCTATAACTTTTTTCCCAGCTGGTCATATTTTAGGAAGTGTACAAGTTTTAACTCAATTTAAAGGCGAAAAAATTAACTTCACAGGAGATTATAAAACTTCAAAAGATAAAACATGCAAGAATTTTGAACCTGTGAAATGCCATACACTAGTTACTGAAGCCACATTTGGATTGCCTGTTTTTCAGCATCCAGATGAAAAAAAAGAAATTAATAAACTCTTACACTCATTATATTTATTTCCTGAAAGACCTCACCTTGTCGGCGTGTATGCATTAGGTAAGGCACAAAGAGTTATTAGTTTGTTAAGACAACAAGGTTATAACAAAAATATTTTTATTCATGGTTCACTTGAAAAACTTTGTAATTATTATCAAGAAAATAACGTCAATCTCGGCAAATTATCTAAAGTAAGCTTAATTAATAAAAACGATTATAACGGTGAAATAATTCTTGCCCCACCCTCAGCCATTAAAAACATTTGGTCTAGAAAATTTGAAGATCCCATAATAAGTCAAGCTTCCGGATGGATGTCTATAAAACAAAGAGCCAAGCAAAGTTTAGTTGAGCTTCCATTAATTTTATCTGATCATGCAGATTGGAATGAGTTAACAAACTACATAAAAATTTCAGAAGCTGAAAATGTATATGTAACTCACGGAAGAGAGGAGGCAATAGTTCATTGGTGTAAAAAAAATAATATTAACGGTTTAGCTTTATCTTTATCTGGAAGAGAAGATGAGGAAGAGCTGTGAAAGATTTTAGTGAGTTAATAAATAAATTATTATTAACACCGTCAAGAAATAGAAAAATTCAAATCTTGTCGGACTACTTTTCTAATACTCCTGATCCAGAAAGAGGTTATACTCTTGCTATACTTACAAACAGTTTAGAATTAAGAAATATTCCTATTTCCAAAATAAAAGAAATTATTTACGAAAATGTTGATAAAGATTTGTTTGCATTATCATATGATTACGTGGGTGATTTAGCAGAAACAATTTCACTTATTTGGCCTAACAATAGAAAAGGTGATTTACCGAGTATTTCAGAAATAGTTAATATTTTAAGGAATATAAAAAAGGATCAAATCAGACCAACTCTTGAAAATTTTCTATCTATTGCGAACGATACAGAACGATGGGCCCTCATTAAGTTAATTAGTGGAGGACTTAGAATAGGTGTTTCTTCAAGGCTTACTAAAACTGCGTTAGCAAACTTTAGTAATAAGAATTTAGATGACATTGAAAGAATTTGGCATGGCTTAGAACCACCATATGAAAATCTGTTTGAATGGTTATCTAACAAAGCAGATATTCCAGAAATAGATTTGACTAAAACCTTCCACCCAATGATGCTATCTAACCCAATAATGAATAATGACTTTAGCAGTCTTATTCCTAATGATTACGTTGCCGAATGGAAATGGGATGGGATAAGAGTTCAAATTATTTTAAATAAAAATGAAGTTAAGATTTTTTCACGTACTGGAGATGATATTAGCCTATCTTTCCCAGAAATTGAAAATAACCAAGAAAAAATGGTTATTCTGGACGGAGAGCTATTAGTTGGAAAAAACTATATACCAATGAATTTTAACTCACTTCAACAAAGAATTAACAGAAAAAAAGTAAGCAAAAAACATTTGATTGATTATCCAGCCTTTATAAAACTCTATGATATTTTATTTTTAGATAATATAGATTTAAGAGATGTACCATGGAAACTTAGGCGAAAAAAATTAGAAGAATGGTTTTTGACAAACAAAAATCAATATTTTGATCTATCTGAAGTTATGAAATTCAAAGAGTGGAAAGACCTAGAAAATATAAAAAAATTCAAAATTATTGATGAAGAACATGAAGGGTTGATGATTAAAAGAAAAAAAAGCCCTTATATATCAGGAAGGCCAAAGGGTCATTGGTTTAAATGGAAAAAAGAACCTAAAACAGTCGACGCAATTTTAATGTATGCTGTACGTGGTCATGGTAAGAGAAGTTCATATTATTCAGATTTTACACTTGGGTTATGGCAAGGTAACGAAATATTACCAATATGTAAGGCATATTTTGGATTTAGTGATTTAGAACTGAAAACTCTTGATAAGTTTGTTAGAAATAACACTTCAAAAAAATATGGACCTGTAAGAGAAGTAGAAAAAACATTTGTCATAGAAATAGCTTTTGACTCTGTGAATTACAGTAAACGTCATAAATCTGGTGTTGCGTTAAGATTTCCACGTATCAAAAGATTAAGAGAAGACAAACCTGTACAAGAAGTATTGCAATTATCTCAATTTAAATTAGATTTTGGTTTGGACGCAAAATAAAAAATATTTATAGAAATTAAATTAATGAAATATTTAAACATCATAATAGAAAACTCAATAGCTAATATTTGTTTGAAACGTTCACCAATTAATGCCTTTAGCATAGATTTCCTAAATGAAATTTTAGCCGCTTTAAAAGAAGTAAATGAAAAGAAAAACGTACTAGCTGTAATGATAAGCAGCTCTATACCAAATATATTTTGCGCTGGTCTGGATTTAGATATCTTAATAGATAAACCAATATTGGAAGTACGAAAATTTCTTGAATTATTATATATAAAACTTTGGGATACTCAGTACAACATGAGCAAGCCTACAATTGCTGTTATTGATGGAGCTGCAAGAGGTGGAGGAATGACGTTAGCAATTTCATGCGATATCATTATTGCTTCTGACAAAGCTTCATTTGGATACCCTGAAATTGACTTGGGCTTACTACCGGCAATTCATTTTAATCATTTACCAAAAATTGTTGGTCGTTATCGCGCTTTTGATTTACTTTTTAGTGGCCGTAAGTTTGATGCAGATGAAGCATTATCGATGGGTTTAATCAATAAAAAGGTCCCACAAGATCATTTGCTAGATGAATCAACAAAGTTAGCAACTACATTTGCCAATAAATCTCCTACTGCCATTAAATTAGGAAGAGCTGCTTTTATGCGTACTAATGACCTTGATTACAGAAGAGGAGTTGCAAATGCTGTTGAAGATTTCTGCAACGCAGCGATGACACCAGATGCTCAAGAAGGGCTTAAAGCTTTCTTAGAAAAAAGAAAACCAAACTGGAAGTAACTAAATATTACTTTGGTGTGAATATATTTATTCCCTCACTATTTTTAACATTTCCTGAAACACCTAAGAAGTCTTCAGTGGTCATTTTTAACATTAAATCAATGTCTTTTGGCGTATTTGCGATAAAACGACTGTCATCTTCTAATCTGCCAAAGATAATTCCAAATGAAGGTCCTTCACGATCATGGATAATTGTATAAGTTTCTATTACTGCATTCCCGCTAACAAACTCTGTGAAAGAAGGACCCTTTTTAGAATTAATTTCAGCTTGATATATACTTGGGTTTTTGGGAGAAAATTGTTTGTCAATCGGTTCAGTTGAATAGATACCAGCTGATTGTTTTGTAATATAGTTTCCATTAGCAGTAATTAGGCCTTTACTACCAGGACGAGATCTTACTTTGTCAATCATCTCTGCAATAGAGTGTGTTACATAGTTATTACCTGGACCTCCAAAATAAGGTAATCCTCCTGTAATAGTTAAACCCCTTGGGTCATCTTGTGAAATTTTCATTTCATTGCATGCAATCTCAACAGCAGAAGGAAAACAACTATATAGATCTATCAGGTCAATATCATCTATCGTACAATCAGCCATTTCAAATGTCTCACGAGCAACAACTGACATCGCAGGAGATGAGTAAAAGTTAATACGGTCACTTAAAAACCAATGGTCATAGGCATCAGCACAACCATGAAGATACACCCATTTTTCTCTTGGGATGTTGAACTCTTTTGCTTTTGCTACAGATGTTAAAATAAGTGCTGCTGATTGGTCAATAAAAGCATTAGAATTCATAAGCTTAGTATATGGGAAACCTATGTATGGATTGTCAGAGTTTACTGAAGCAATTTCATTTGCTGAAAAACTTTGTCTTCTATCAGCTAGAGGGTTATTTGCAGCAATTGATGCAAACTTAGAAAACAACTTACCCATTGCAAGAGAATGATCTTCGATTGAGCGTTTTTCATGGCCACGAATAGCATTTTCTATTAGAGGATAAGCAAATATAGCACCAGACATGCCATGTCGATCCTCAATATTTGACCAACCTCTTTTATATATCCCCCACTCTTTAAATTGATCTCCAATATCTTCATCCCAATTAAGTTTTGTTTTTTTTCTTTGGGCATTTTTTTGAGTTGCTAACGCCTCTCCGCCAGCGATCATCCCAATTTCCATTTCACCACGAGCAATCATTTCAAACATTCTGTTTACGCACCATTGGGGCATATTACCTCCAGGATGAGTATAAATATGACGTTTAACGTTTTCTGCACCTAGACGATTAGCTAATGAAAGCGGTGGATTTGAATATTTTCCAAAGGGACATTTAAAACGCCAACTGGTATCAGAAAAAGAACGAATTAAAACCATTGTGTCTATCGACTTTAAAAGAGTATCTCCTGCTCCTGTATCCTCAATTGCTTTCCTTGCTGCTGCAGCAGTAAGATCTATGGGTGAAAGAGCTCTTTCCACATCAGGTTCGCGTTGTGTTATTTGTCCACTTCCAACTAAAATTGGTATCTTTGATTCATCCATACTTATCTCTTTCTATATTTTAAAAAAATCAAAGTTTTAACTTAATTTCAACAACCTTTAGTCATAATTATCTTTTAAGATTAGATTATATTTGGAGATAAATAAATGGCAAATAGTGGCATAGAATGGATTGACGTAACCTTTAACTTTTGTGTTAGGTTTTTGTACGATATTGGTGGATTATTAGGTATAACATATGAAGAAATAAACGTATGGCTATTTGTAGTAATTTGGCCAATTGCCAGCCTAATTTTATTTGCAGAAGTTATCAGGCTACGATTAAAACTAAGCTCATCAAAACTGTAAATAAAAATATAAGAAAATTAAGAATCTAAAGTGAATCTATCATTTCCCTGATTATTCTCACAACCTCATCAGGTTGTTCAGCACACGGTATGTGTCCAGCCTCTTCAATAACCTCAAACTTTGCGCCAGGTATTATTTTGGCTGTACCTTCAACAAGTTCAGGGGGCGTTGCTCCATCCTGTCTACCTACAACACAAGTAGTTGGGACAGAAATAGAAGGAGCTTTGTCTGTAAAATCAGCATCACGAATAGCCATACCAGTACCTATGTAACCTTCTAGAGGTGTTCTAGTAAACATGGCTTCATATCCACGTAAATCTACTTGCCTATTCTTATGAAAATTTGGTGAAAACCAACGTTGCATGTTACCTTCTAAAAGAGCTTCTAGACCTCCTTCACGAGCAATAGCAATACGATCATTCCACATTTGTTCATTACCAATTTTAGCTGCCGTATCACAAAGGATTAATCCTTGAACTAAATCTGGTCGTTTGTGATACACACCTTGAACTATAAGCCCACCCACAGAAAGACCAACTAACACTGCTTCTGAAATTTTAAGGTGATCCATCAAATCTATAAGATCAGCAACATGATCATCAATTACATAAGGTGAATTCCCAAGACCAGAAAGTCCATGCCCCCTTTTATCATATGTGAGTATGCTGTAATCATTGGATAAGTTTTCTACACAACTTTCCCAAATACGAAAATCTGTTCCTAACGAATTAGAAAAAACTACAGTTGGCTTGTTTACACCATTATTGATATAATTGAAGTGTATTGATATGTCATTTATTTTGGCAAAGTTCATAGTATATCCCTCATATTTTTATTAAAATACGTCTGTCTAACTTATAATATATTACAATCGAATACAAAAAATCTTTAATATGATCAATATAACGTTACAACAATTTTAATCAATTCCTTTGAAACACCTCAAATATCTTAAGAGATAATATGAAATATCAGAGTTCAAAGATTATATCTTTGGTGTGTATTCCTCAAACGTCTATCCTGCCCATATAAAGAAGAGCAGGAAAAGGTTGTTTATCATTATCTGTCAACTTGGAAGCCTGAGGCAGGTTCTAGAAACCAAACCTTTGACGCATGGTTCCTGTTTTAAAAGCGTGCGCTTATATATTCATTAATTAAAATTGTATTGATTTCAAAATGTAAAACCAGTAATAGTGAATTATTAATAATTATTGGGTTTTATTATGGCACGACGCAATACCATCCGATTTGGGGATTACATCCAAGCGATGTCAATCGACAGTCAAAAGATACCATTCCAAGAATTAATGCCTGAGCCATTGTTTGATCGTCATGGCAAAGAACATCCGCAACCTGTACCGAAAATGAAATTAGGTGGCGGTGATGTTTTAAAAATTCTCCAACCGTATTTGTCTACTCGTTTTATAGATCAAGCACGTGCAGTTGTTCCACTGGCCCTTTATCTGGCCCTATTTCAATATCTTGTGCTACAAACACCTGTTATGGATGCAAGCATAATTGCAGGCGGATTGTTTGCGGTCATGATTGGCTTGATGATGTTTATGGAAGGGTTAAAGCTTGGGCTTATGCCATTTGGTGAGATCATTGGTAATACTTTGCCTCGTAAACTACCGTTGCCCGGCGTCTTATGTATCGCATTCTTATTGGGGATTGGTGTAACCTTTGCAGAGCCTGCAATTGGTGCATTACAGGTGGCTGGATCTATCGTTGATCCAGAAAAGGCACCTTATCTATTTACCCTCTTAAATGATCGCTCAGGGGCAACTGTTTTACTTGTTGGACTTGGCGTTGGTTTGGCGGCCGTTCTAGGAACGGTCAGGTTCTTACGTGGTTGGAGTTTGAAGCCAATGATTTTTATGAGCGTCTTGCCAACTTTGATTTTGAGCGTCATCGCTTTTATGGACCCTGAGCTGACTAAAATTGTTGGTTTAGCTTGGGACTGTGGTGCGGTTACCACCGGTCCAGTTACAGTGCCTTTAGTCCTTGCGCTTGGTATCGGTGTCGCGTCGGCAGCAGGTAAAGGTGCAGA
>ERZ767114.1721-NODE-1721-length-10294-cov-2.549868_pt1 | contig 10294 bp, 10 predicted proteins | sample MGYA00374952_ERZ767114 | MGnify/ENA primary metagenome ERZ767114 (study PRJEB28939, sample SAMN06267156) | marine metagenome | isolation source: Columbia River Estuary | place: USA:Columbia River Estuary, USA | collected 2012-05-05 ...
AGTTGAATAATCTTCACCAATTATATATAATGTCAACAAACCGCAAAAAAAATATTGACAAATCATCTAGGAAAAAAACAAGAAAGTTTAGAGGAGGTACGGCATGTATATTTTTTATAGATTCATTTATTGAGGATATTAATGCATCTTCGTGGGTATTGTACAGAGGATCTTCTGCAGTTTATAAAGCCATTGAACACGGGTTAATTCCAATCTATCTTTCTAAAGCCAATGAATTAGACATTGATTCGTTACATGACTTGAAAAACGGGAAACACTCGGTTTTAAACCCTTTGGAACTAAACTCTATTATTGATAATGATATTTCTTGTGATTTTATTGATAATATTAGTTTTCAATCGGGTTATAAAAGTTATGTGCAAAATATTTTTTCTAAATTTAATGAATCCGTTATAGTTAATGAAATTAAAAATAAAATTAATAAAGAAATAGTTGATAGAACCCAATTTTTTAAAAAACAAATCCTTCAAGAAAAGATAAACACTGAAAAAATTGATGTTACTTTAACATCCTATGAAAATGAAACCGGTACTCTTCATCCTTTATCAAGAACTGTAGAAGAACTTTGTGCTATTTTTGCAGACATGGGATTTTCTATTGTAGATGGGCCAGACATTGAGACAGATTATTATAACTTTACGGCATTAAATATACCTACTGAACATCCTGCACGTCAAGAACATGATACTTTTTACCTTCAACCAAATAAAGATGGCAAAAGAAAAGTGTTAAGAACTCATACAAGTCCTGTTCAGATTAGGACTATGGAAAAAATTAATTTAGAAAATTTTGAAGAAATTAGGTATATCATACCTGGTAGAACATACAGATCAGATCATGATGCAACTCATTCACCTATGTTTCATCAATGCGAAGGATTAGTGCTTGGTAAGAATATAAATATGGGCCATTTAAAGGGTTGTCTAATAGAATTTTGTAGAACTTATTTTAATTCAGAAAATTTACCTGTTCGCTTTAGACCTAGCTATTTTCCTTTTACTGAACCATCCGCTGAAGTTGATATTGGATGTAGAAAAGAGAAAGATGGCAGTTTATCTATTGGTGAAGGTGAGGACTGGCTTGAGATTTTAGGCTCTGGAATGGTGCACCCGCGTGTTTTAGAAGGGGTCGGCATTGATCCATCTATTTATCAAGGTTTTGCGTTTGGAATGGGATTAGAGAGGTTGACTATGTTAAAATATGGAATTCCAGATTTAAGACCGTTTTATGACAGTGATTTAAGATGGCTAAAGCACTATGGTTTTATTCCTGTGGATAATCCAAGTTTGCACTCAGGTCTAAATGGTGTTTTTTCATGAAATTGACCTGGAAATGGTTGTTAGACCATCTTGATACAGACAGTAGTATAGATAAAATAATAGAAACTCTTCCAAAACTTGGTCTTGAAGTTGCCTCAGTTGTTAATTTAGCAGAGGACCTTAAAGAATTTATTTCCGTAAAATTAGTCGAAGTTTATAAACATCCAAACGCAGATAAACTTAATGTTTGTAAAGTGTTTGATGGACAAAATACATATAGTGTTGTTTGTGGAGCTCCTAATGCAAGACAGGGTATGGTAGGTGTTTTTGCTAATGTTGGCACATTTATTCCTGGATTAAGTTTAACCTTAAAAAAGGGTAAAATTAGAGGAGAAGAGTCTTTTGGAATGTTATGTTCTGAAAAAGAGTTAACTATATCTGAGAACCATAATGGAATTATTGAATTACCAGACGATACAGTTTTAGGCTTATCAGTTGCAAAAGTGATGGACCTCAATGACCCAGTAATAGAGATTGAAATTACTCCAAATAGAGGTGACTGCCTTGGCGTAAGGGGTATAGCAAGAGATTTAGCAGCCTCTGGAATTGGAAAATTAAAAGATTTACAATATGCGGAAATTAAAGGTGAATTTGATAGCTTTATAAATTGGAAAATAGATCTAAATGACACTGAAAAAAACTTATGTCCCAAGGTATTTGGAAGATCTTTTCAAGGACTAAATAATAAAGTATCACCAGATTGGTTGAAAAACAGATTATTAGCTGTAGATCAAAGGCCTATATCCTCACTTGTAGATATAACTAATTATATAATGATAGATATTGGTAGACCATTACATGCCTACGACGTTGAAAAGATCCAAGGTGACCAACTCATTATCAGACAATCTAAAAAAGATGAGAAGTTCGCCGCTCTTAATGGAAATACTTATAAATTAGACGAAGGGATGCTGGTCATTAGCGATGAACATGGTCTTGATGATTTAGCTGGAATTATGGGTGGAGAAAGGACAGGTGTAACAGATAAAACAACTAAAATGTTTTTAGAGGCTGCTATATTTGATCCTATTTCAATTGCAAAGACTGGTAGAAAATTAAATATAAATTCTGAAGCAAGGTATAGGTTTGAAAGAGGCGTAGACTACGACTCACCAGAAATTGTAATGCATTATGCTGCATCGTTTATACAAAAAATATGTGGTGGAAGTTTGAGTAAAATAGTTTCACTTCAACAAAAACGAAACAACAAGCTTATTAAATTCAACCCTGAGATTACACACAAACTTACTGGTGTAAAAATTGAAAATAAGATTTCTGAAGAAATTTTAACTAAATTAGGTTTTGAAATTAATTCTAATGAAATTATTTGGGATGTCATCGTCCCTTCTTGGCGTTCAGACATAGATGGAGTTGCTGACATTGTTGAAGAAATAATAAGAGTAAACGGTTATTCTTCTATTCCTATAACAAAGTTATCAAGAAACAATTACATAGCTAAGCCGGCTATGAGAACAAAGCATCGCCAGACTTTTTTTGCGTCTAGAACGCTTGCTACCAGAGGATATAACGAAGTCATTACTTTTTCATTCTTAAATAAGACAATGGCAAAACAGTTTAATGGTGGTTCTGAAGTTCTCAATTTAGTAAATCCAATATCCTCAGAATTAACTGATATGAGACCGTCAATACTTCCAACTTTATTACAGGCTGCACAAAAAAATATCAAAAAAAACTTGGAAGACATATCTTTTTTTGAGGTAGGGCCAATTTTTATTGGTGATAACCCTGAGGAACAAATTAATACTATTACTGGAATTAGAATTGGGCATAAAATTAAGAGAGATTGGAAAAATGAGCCCGTTAAATTTGACTTTTACGATATTAAAATTGACGTGTTAAAGGCCTTAGAAGCCATAGGCTTACCTCAAAACAGTATTAAAATTTTTAAAGATGTTCCAAATTATTATCATCCTGGAAGAAGCGCTGTTTTTAAAATAGGTCAAAATGTAATTGCATATTTTGGAGAAATCCATCCAGAGATAAATGAATTTTATGGCTTCAGAAATAATGCAATTGGATTCGAAATTTTTCATGAAAATATTCCATTACCAAAAAAAAATAAAACATCTAAATCTATGTTGAAATTATTAACACTTCAGTCGGTTACTCGAGAATTCGCATTCATTATTGAAGAAGATATAGATTCTGAAAAAGTAATACAGGTTGCTAAATCAATTAATAAAAATTTAATCAAAGATGTTTTTATATATGACGTCTACAAGGGAAACAAGATTCCTGCTGGTAAAAAATCAATTGCTATAAAAGTTCTAATCCAACCAATCCATGAAACTTTAACAGATGAAGATTTAGAAAAAATTAGTTCTGATTTGATAGAGGCTGTTAATAAAAAAATATCTGGAACTCTTAGAGAAGAGTAAATAAAACCCAAGTTACTCTTATTAAAAGTATAGGAGTTATAATTAATTATACATAATAATTTTATATGTTTGAATATTTGTTTAGTAATATTAATTAAATTTTTTAAGAAATGGTGCCGTCAACTGGATTTGAACCAGTGACCTCGTCATTACCAATGACGCGCTCTACCGCTGGAGCTATGACGGCACTATTTATAATGTATAATTAAAATATGTTTTCTATAATGACAAGTTTTTTATAATTATGTAAATGTTAATTAATAAAAAAGAAAAAATCTAATTAAAATAGGAATACTAAAAAGGATATGATAAAAAAAGGTAAGAATGATAATGACTTGTCTCATTCGTTAAAAAAAAATTTAAAATTACGAAAGAAACAAGTTTTAGAAAGAGATGATAGAAACATTATTGGAAAAAGAACCCAAAAAATTGGTGTGTCTAGGCTAAGTCTCAATGATAGTCAAAAGTAATTAAAGATTTAATATGAACAATTTTGATAATACAGACGTTGAAAAAATCTTTATAAAAGGTGAAAGTCAAATTAATGGGAGTGTAAAAATTAGCGGGGCTAAAAACGCAGCTCTGCCTTTGATGGCTTTGTCCTTAATCATTAATAAAGGGTTTAGATTATCTAATATTCCCAATCTTGCAGACACACGGCTGATGGCTAAATTGTTAGCAGATTTAGGTATAACAATTAATTGGCAAAATGATACTATAAATTTTGATGGTGGTCCTCAAAAAGATGAGGCTTCATATGATCTTGTAAGGCATATGAGAGCATCTATACTTGTGTTAGGACCACTATTAGTTTCTAAAGGTACAGCAAAAGTTCCTTTGCCTGGTGGTTGTGCTATTGGTACCAGGCCTATTGATTTACATATATTGGTTATGGAAACACTTGGAGCTATAGTCACTTTTGATTCAGGGTTTATTCATGCTTCGTTAAAACCTGATGGCTTAAGAGGTGGAATTATTAACTTTCCCAAAATCTCTGTTGGCGCTACAGAAAGTGCGATTATGACGTCTGTCTTAGCAAAAGGTGAAACTAAAATTTTAAATGCCGCACAAGAGCCAGAAATTGTAGATTTAGGAAAGTGTTTAATTAGAGCGGGAGCTGACATTAAGGGGCTAGGAACTAATACAATAACTATTAATGGCGTTAAAAAATTAACCTCTGTTAATTATTCAGTAGTGCCTGATAGAATAGAAGCGGGTTCATTTGCAATAGCTGCAAGCATAACTAAGGGTGATGTTAAAATTTTAAATGTAAGGCCAGACGATCTTAATTCATTTTTAGATGTATTAAAAGCTACTGGAAGTAATGTTCAAATCCACAAAGACTCTTTTAGAGTTTCTTCTTCAAAAAGACCAGTTCCTCATAACATTACAACTGAGGCTCACCCAGGATTTCCAACTGACTTGCAAGCCCAATTTATGGCTTTAATGTCTATTGCTGATGGTAATACTATTATCAAAGAGACAATATTTGAAAATCGTTTTATGCATGTGCCTGAATTAATAAGAATGGGAGCTAAAATTGTTATAACTAATCAAGAGGCAATTGTTAATGGTGTTAAGAAGTTAAAAGCTTCTAGGGTAATGGCATCTGATTTGAGAGCATCAATGTGTATGATTTTAGGAGCCCTTGCAGCCTCTGGTACAAGTGAAATTGATGGTATTTTTCATTTAGATAGAGGTTATGAAAATTTAGTCGATAAATTGTCAAATCTAGGAGCCAATATCAGAAGATCTTTCTAAAGTGACTTGGTATTGTAATGGGTAAACTTAATGAATTACGAAAATAAAATAAAATTAAATGCATTCACTAATGATGACTTAAAAATATTATCTTATTTGTGCCAAGATGCCATTCTATCTAATGAGGAGTTTTTCTTCGATAAAGATCAAGATCTATTTATTGCTACTTTTTCACGATATTGCTGGGAAAAAGAAAAAAATATTAATACTGAAAGTAATATAAATTATAGAGTAATATCTGGTTTCCAAATTAAACATGTTAAAAAAATTTCTTATAAGAAATTAAATTCATCTATTCCTTTTTTGAACTTGCTTGCAATCTCATATAAAAGTAAAAAAATCACATTGCATTTTTCTTCCTCTATAGAATTTGTTCTAGAATGTGATAAAATTGAGGTTTATCTTGAGGATATAGATATACCTTGGCCTACAAAATTAAAACCTGAACACAAATAATTAGATAGTAAGGTCATTAATATGAATAATAATAATAATAATTTTACTATAGCACTTCCTAAAGGCAGAATTTTGGATGTTGTTTTACCAATCTTAAAAAGAGTAGGTATAGAGCCAGAAAAATCTTTTTTCGATGAAAAAGATCGTAAACTTATGTTTAAGAGTAATGTAAACAACATCAATATAATACGCGTACGTTCTTTTGATGTAGTTACATTTTTAGCATATGGTGCAGCTCAAATGGCTTTTGTTGGAAGCGATGTATTAACTGAATTTGATCATTCAGAAGTCTATTCTCCTTTTGATCTTAATATAGGTAAATGTAGAATGGTCGTCGCTGCTCAAAAAGACATAGCTGTTAATGAGGATCCAAGAACGTGGAGCCATGTTAGAGTAGCTACTAAATATCCAAACATTACTAGAAAGTATTTTGAATCAAGAGGCGTACATGCAGAATGTATCAAACTAAATGGTGCCATGGAATTAGCTCCTTCAATGGGTTTATGCAAACGAATTGTTGATTTAGTAGAATCGGGATCTACTTTAAAAGCCAATGATCTCGTCGAATTAGAAGAGATTTGTAAAGTTTCCACTCGATTAGCTGTTAATAGAAGTTTTATAAAAACAAATTCAAAAACAATACAACCTTGGATAGATAAGGTTGGAGACATAATAAATGAACAAAAATAAAGTTACAAAACTAAATACATTAGAACAAAACTTTCAATCTAATTTGAATAAGTTATTACGTAATGATCAAGAAATTAATGTTGACATCCATAATACAGTTTTAAATATAATAAAAAAAATACAAGAGTTTGGTGATAAAGCATTACTAGATTTAGTTGATAAATATGATGGTATTAAGGTAGATAAAATTGAACAATTAAAAATATCTCAAAAACAACTTAAATTAGCTTATACTTCTTTAAACAATAATGAAAAGCAAGCCTTAGAACTGGCAGCTAGTAGAATACGTTCTTTTCACGAGCTCCAGATACCAATGGATTTAGAATATCAAGATGATGTTAAAGTAGATCTTGGTTTGAAATATTCACCAGTAAACTCATGTGGATTTTATGTTCCTGGTGGAAAAGCTATCTACCCATCATCTGTTTTAATGAATGCAATTCCAGCTAATGTTGCTGGTGTTAACAGAAGAATTGTAGTAAGCCCAATTTCTGATTTAAATAAATCTAAAATAGTACTAGCAGCTGCTTATATTGCGGGCGTAACTGATTTTATATGTATGGGGGGTGCCCATGCAATTGCGACTTTGGCATATGGTACAGAAACTATTGATAAGGTAGATAAAATTGTTGGCCCAGGTAATGCATATGTAGCTGAAGCTAAAAGACAAGTTTTTGGAAAAGTAGGAATTGATTCAATTGCAGGTCCTTCAGAAGTATTAATTGTTTGCGATAGAACAGCCAATCCAGATCATGTTGCAATTGATCTTTTATCTCAAGCTGAACACGATGAAGAAGCCCAAGCAATTTTGATAACTGATAGTAAGGAGCTTGCTTCTAAAGTAGAAGTCTCAGTTCAAAATTATCTTGCAGATCTTAAAAGATCAAAAATAGCAAGTTCTTCCTGGTATAATAACGGAGCTATTATTATTGTAAAAGATATTGATGAAGCAATAGGATTAGTTAATTTCATAGCTCCAGAACATTTAGAATTAATATTTAAAAATGCAAAACAATCATTAAATAAGATTAAAAATGCAGGAGCTATCTTTATTGGTCATAATACCCCTGAGGCTATTGGAGATTACATTGCTGGCCCCAATCATGTCCTTCCCACAAATGGAACAGCAAAGTTTTCAAGTGGATTAGGAGTTATAGATTTTTATAAGAGGACTACAATAGTTAATTGTAACAAAGAAAGCCTTGGCATAATTGGCAAGCATGCTATAACTTTAGCGGAAGCAGAAGGTCTTGAAGCTCATGCTATGTCTATCGCTTTAAGAATTAATAAGTAATTATCAAAATAATTTAATAAAAATCTTGACTAATTATGGATATTAGTCAGATTACATTTAAAAATTAAATGAGGTTGCATGGCAAAAGAAGGCGTTATAGAATTTTCTGGTATAGTAGAAGAACTTTTACCAAATGCGATGTTTAGAGTTAAACTCGATAATGAACATCAGGTTTTAGCTCACACTAGTGGTAAAATGAGAAAAAATAGAATTAGAGTTTTACTCGGTGACAGAGTTAATGTTGAAATGACCCCTTATGATTTAACCAAAGGTCGAATTACGTTTAGATATAAATAGTTTTTATTTTTTGAGTTTGTTTTATGAACAAATCTAACGTTAACAAGCATTTTATATTAGGTTCAGGCTCATCAAGGCGTATTGATTTACTGCATCAGATAGGTGTTTATCCAGACCTTATATTAAAACCAAACATCAACGAAGTTAATCAAAAGAATGAACTCCCATTAAATTATGTAAAAAGAATAGCGGTTGAAAAAAACAAGATTTTTCAAGATAAATATCCTTCATCTATAATATTGACTGCTGATACCGTTGTCTCCGTTGGGAGAAGGATACTTCATAAAGTAACAGAGGCAAAACAGGCTGAAGAGTATTTAAAACTTATTTCAGGCAGAAGACACAAAGTACTCACATCCTTTTGTCTTTTCTCTCCTGACAATCAATTGAAGATTAAAACAGTCCAATCAGTTGTTAAATTTAAAAGATTAAATTCACAAGAAATTTTTTATTATATTCAATCTAATGAATGGCAAGGTAAAGCTGGAGCTTATGGTATTCAAGGAATTGCAGCCTCATTTATTAATTTTTTATCCGGATCTTATAGCAATGTTGTAGGTCTACCTTTAGCTGAATTGTATAGAATGCTTTTATCTATTGGATATAAATTTAATAATGACCAATAAACTTCCTAATCATTTTATTTTAATAGATAAATGTGCTGAAGAAACAAGAATAGTAGAAATTTTAAATAAAAAAATTCTAAAATTGAATTCTTGGTTTGATGTTAATCCATCAATTGTTGGTAATATATATGAAGCAAAAATTATTAAAATACTTCACGGAGGAATTGTTCGTGCGAGATTAAAAAATGATATTGTAGTGAGTGTAAGAGGCGTTCCTAAGTCCTATAAAGTTGATAGTGTAGTTAAAATAATCATTGTAAGTGAAGAATTCGATGATAAACCTATTCAAGCAAATTTATTAAGTTCAAATTCACAACTTGAAAAAAAATTAAATTCGTTAGATCAAATAGAAAAAATAATATTCCTTTATTTTACAAAAAATATACCTGTTTTAGAGGATAAATATGCTGTAATCTGGGATCAATTAGATTTAGATCAATGTTTTCTTGAGGCTTTGCAACCAAGGGTAAATATTACAGACGGTGGATTGATCTGGATTGAAAAAACAAAAGCAGCAACTCTTATAGATATAGATACTCAAAAATTAATTCTTAATTCAGATGAGGATATGTTCGATTTTTGTAAAAAAGCATATGTTAGATGTCTTGAAGAGATTAAATTAAGAAATATTGGAGGGATGATATTAATAGATTTTCCAAGAATGTCTTCTACTAAAAAAAAGTTATTACATGAAAAAATTGTTGAAATAGGGAAAAAATATTTTACTGATGGCAACTTCCTTGGTTTTTCAAAATTGTTACTATATGAAATTTATATTCCAAGAAATTTAGCTTTATTAGAAAATTTTTATAAAAATATAGATGAATTAAATTTTCAAAATCATTTGAGATCGTTATGGAGAACATCTATAAAAATAAAATCAAAAACTGAAGTAAAATTTATATGTGGTAATAGTTTGTATAAAAAAATTATAAAGAGAAAACATCCACCTTTTGTTGAAATTATTCCAAGGAATGACCTTCCTAATAACTATGGTGAATTGTCGGAAATAAATTAATGAAAAAATCAGACATAAAACAATTAAAATGCCTTACTTGTAAAAAAGAATTTAATTCTGAATTAAAAACAAAACCATTTTGTTCTCAACGTTGTAGTTATATTGATTTAAATAATTGGTTAGGTGAAAAATACTCAATTCAGACAAACGAAGATGATTACGAAAAAGATATTTAATTTTTTATTTTGTTTTATAGACATAATCTAGTCTAGGCGTTATAGATTATAAATCTATTTGCCCGGGTAGCTCAGTTGGTAGAGCAGAGGACTGAAAATCCTCGTGTCGGTGGTTCGAATCCGCCCCCGGGCACCACATTTTATCTGTTTATGTTAAGTTTTTTTTCACAATCAATATTAATTATATTTCGAGATTTATTTTTAAAGCTGTAATGAATATCTTCATCACTAACTATC
>ERZ767114.1724-NODE-1724-length-10287-cov-2.963957_pt1 | contig 10287 bp, 10 predicted proteins | sample MGYA00374952_ERZ767114 | MGnify/ENA primary metagenome ERZ767114 (study PRJEB28939, sample SAMN06267156) | marine metagenome | isolation source: Columbia River Estuary | place: USA:Columbia River Estuary, USA | collected 2012-05-05 ...
GATTAGTAGTTCTTTGGGTAAGGAGGTTAAAAAGACATGGGGGTTCTGGTTGTCGGTGAAACTCATTAAAGCAAAGTCAGAAAATCCGAACTGTTTGAATATTTTTAGCAGGCGTTTACTGAGGTCTTCGGGCGTTGTTGAGGCGGCTAGATATTTAACAAAATCAATATGATCAATTACAAAATGAGTACGATGCAACGCTTTTGGAACGGAATCAACTTCAGCAAGATCTAACTGGGCTTCAAAAAAAACACGATGCGCTAAATGATTCTTATACAGCCTTGGAGCAAAATAGTTCTAAAGCCATTGCTGATAATGTGCAAAAAAACAGAGAACTTTTAGCACAATTAAACGCCAAAGAATTGGCCTTAGCGGCAGAAAATGATCGGCTTTTGAAGTTAGAAGCGGACATGCAAGAACGCTCGCAACGCATCGCAGAATTAGAAACTCTAATCGCTTCAAAAGACCAAGCGATGCGGGACTTAAAAGATGCGATTTCAAAAGCACTCACCGCTTTTGAAGGCAAAGGATTAACCGTTGAACAACGCGATGGAAAAGTTTATGTGTCTATGGAAAATAAATTACTTTTCAAGTCGGGTAGCTGGGCGGTTGGATCTGAAGGACGACAGGCGATCGAGCAACTTGGAAGTGTTTTAGCGGAGAATCCTGATATTGCAGTACTCATTGAAGGTCATACCGATAATGATCCCTTTTCTAGTGGGGGACAAATTGCTAATAACTGGGATTTATCCACCAAACGTGCCACAGCAATCGTTCAAATTTTAAATGAAAATGAAGCAATCAAACCCGAAAGTCTAACAGCAGCCGGACGTGGAGAATTTGCGCCAATTGCAACTAACGAAACAACCCAAGGCAAAGCTAAAAACAGACGTATTGAAGTGGTTTTGACGCCAAAATTAGATGAGATAACAAAGCTTTTAAATAACGATTAATTAAAAACATCTACAACTAAAAACTTGATATACAAGAAAAGGATTAAATGGTTGTCACACCTGGCTGCAGAAAGCAGGTGTGACTGTTAAAATCAATACAGTAAACACATGAAATATACTACACTTCCAGGCACGAATATCAAGGTCAGTAAAATCTGCCTCGGCTCGATGACCTGGGGAAATCAAAACACAGAAGCTGAAGGTCATGCTCAAATGGATTATGCTTTAGAACACGGCGTTAATTTTATTGATACAGCCGAGTTGTATCCGGTGCCAGCCACTGCTGAAACTCAAGGGCGAACCAGTAAGTATATAGGTACTTGGCTCAAAAAAAATAAAACAAGAGATAAAGTCATCATTGCAAGTAAGATTGCGGGAACTGGTGACTATACAGCTCATATCAGAACAGCAGGGTTTAGTGCAGATACTATCAAAGAAGCTTTACACTTAGAACTCGCTCGCTTGCAAACAGATTATATTGATTTATATCAATTACATTGGCCAGAACGCCACACCAATACATTTGGTGTACGCGATTTTAAACCCAGTCCAAACGATCCATGGGTCGATAATTTTAATGAAGTTTTACACGCTTTAAAATCCTTTGTCGATGCTGGAAAAATTAGAGCAATTGGCTTGTCGAATGAAAAAGCATGGGGAGCAATGCGTTGTGCAGAAGAAGTTCGAAAAGATAATTTAATTCCGATTAGTACCACTCAAAATGCTTATTCAATGTTGAATCGAGTATTTGAAGGAGATTTAGCAGAAGTTTCTTTGAGGGAAAATATTGGACTTCTTGCTTACTCACCTTTAGCGTTTGGAGTCCTCTCTGGAAAATATATAGAGGGCACCGCTGCAGACAATGCACGTCTCAAATTATTTCCACGTTTTGCACGCTATAGCAGTGCGCAATCCACTGAAGCTACAAAACAGTATTTACAACTCGCAAAAGATTTAGGGATCAGCCTTACAACGCTTTCTTTGGCTTTTGTCAATCAAAGACCTTTTGAAACAAGTAATATTATCGGGGCTACAAACCTGGAGCAACTAAAAGAAAACATAGAAAGTATTCACAATGAATTATCACAGGAAACTTTAGAACGTATCGATGCAATTCATGCAGTCATCCCAAATCCAGCTCCTTAATAGTTTTTGAAACAAACTTTTTTAGGTCTTATTGGCGAGTTGTCCACAAGCAGCATCAATATCTTTACCTCGGGATCGGCGAACAGTAACCGTGATATTTTTTGCTTCTAACATGGAAACATACAAGTCGATTGCGGTTGTACTGGCCTGTTGAAACACGCCATCGTCAATAGGGTTGTATTCAATAAGATTGACTTTACTAGGTGCAAATTGACAAAATTTTATCAGTGCCTCAACGTCCGTTTTGGTATCGTTGATACCTTCCCAAACGACATACTCATAGGTAATAATCCGATTGGTAGCTGCATACCAATGTTGAAGTGCTTCCCTTAAATCTTTCAAAGGAAACGTTTCATTGAATGGCATAATGGAGGTGCGAATACTGTCAATAGCTGAATGGAGCGAAACCGCTAAATTAAATTTAACCTGATCGTCTGCCATTTTTTTAATCATTTTAGGCACTCCAGAAGTGGAAACAACAATTCGTTTTGGCGACATCCCCAGCCCTTCTTTGGAGGTGATTTTATCAATCGCTTTAAGTACATTATTATAATTCATTAACGGCTCTCCCATCCCCATAAATACGATATTGGAAAGGGGACGGTTATGGTATAATTTGCTCTGTTTATCAATTGCGACAACTTGATCGTAAATCTCATCGGGGTTAAGGTTTCGCATGCGTTTGAGACGCGAGGTTGCACAGAATTTACAGTCAAGACTACACCCTACTTGAGAGGATACACAAGCGGTGGATCGTTTGGCGGTTGGAATGAGTACCGATTCTACAATCATCCCGTCATGAAGTCGAATGCCGTTTTTGATAGTGCCATCCGTACTGCGTTGCATGGAGTCCACTTCAATATGGTTGATGCTAAAATTTTCGTCCAACATCTGACGGGTATCTTTGGACAAATTAGTCATGTCCTCGAAGTGGTGTGCACCTTTTTGCCAAAGCCACTCATAAACCTGAGTTCCTCTAAAGGCCTGATCTCCATGCGTAACAAAAAAGGCTCTTAACTCCTCTTTTGATAATGCGCGTATGTCTTTTTTAGTGGAATTCATAATGAATAAAAACAATTGATCTCTAAAAAAAGCCTCTTGAGGAGGCTTTCAATTTTGGAGTTTATATAATCAGCATGGCATCACCATAGCTATAAAACTTATATTTTTCTTTTACCGCTTCTTCGTAGGCTCTCTTTATAAAATCATGACCTCCAAAAGCAGCAGTCATCATTAAAAGTGTTGATTTTGGTGTATGAAAATTTGTGATCATACAGTTTGCAATTGAAAAATCATACGGCGGGAAAATAAATTTATTCGTCCAACCTTCAAATTCATTTAAGTTGCCTTTAGAAGATACCGAACTTTCAATCGTTCGCATGGCAGTAGTTCCAACGGCACAAATACGACGTTTTTCAACCAAAGCTTTATTAATCGCTGTTGCGGTTGAAGCAGGGATCTTAATTTCTTCACTGTCCATTTTATGTTTGGATAGATCTTCTACTTCAACAGAGTTAAAGGTTCCTAATCCAACGTGTAACGTGACTTCAGCAAAATTAATTCCCTTAATTTCTAAACGCTTCAATAAATGCCTAGAAAAGTGAAGCCCTGCTGTTGGCGCAGCAACGGCACCTTCATTTTTGGCATAAATTGTTTGGTAACGCTCTTCATCTTCTGGCTCAACATCTCTGTTGATGTATTTAGGCAAAGGGGTTTGACCAAGTTCTGTTAGTTTTTTTCTAAATTCTTCATAAGAGCCGTCATACAAAAAACGAAGGGTACGCCCTCTAGAAGTTGTGTTATCGATAACCTCAGCCACTAAAGATTCATCCTCTCCAAAATAGAGTTTATTGCCAATTCTAATTTTTCGAGCTGGATCTACTAACACATCCCACAAACGTTGTTCTGCATTGAGTTCTCTAAGAAGAAAAACTTCAATTCGAGCCCCTGTCTTTTCTTTATTTCCAAACAAACGTGCTGGGAATACTTTGGTGTCGTTCAGAATCATCACATCGTCCTCATCAAAATAATCAATGACGTCTTTGAACATTTTATGTTCAATGGTTTGCTCTTTCCTATTTAGAACCATGAGTCGCGACTCATCTCTGTTTTCGGCTGGATATTCTGCTAATAATTCGTCTGGTAATTCAAAGTTAAAATGCGATAATTTCATGTGTCTATATCTATTATTTTAAAAAGGTGACATGCTCCCTGCCGCAGGCAGGTTCATTATTAGTCATTCCCTTAGGAAACACTAATTTTAGCATGCTCGTTTCATATATGATTTTAATATCAAGCTGCGAATATACGACCTCAAAATAGGCGTTGTCAAGTATTTGATCCTTTATTTTTAGGAATTGGAGATATTGAACCCTAATTGTTTTAAATTATCCCAGAAATCTGGAAAGGATTTTGAAACGACTTCGGCCTCATTTATAGAAAATGAGGTTTTAAGTGCTAAGGGCGCAAATGCCATCGCCATTCGATGATCGTTATAGGTTGCTACAACTGCACCAGAGCTCAAGGGTTTGGGTTCTGAGAGCTGTAAACTGTCATCGGTAATTTCAATGGATGTTCCGAATTTATAGATCTCATTTTTCAAGGCCTCTAAACGGTCGGTTTCTTTAATTTTCAAGGTGTGTAAACCAATAAGATTACACTTTATTTGAAGCCCTAAACAGCTTACCACAATAGTTTGTGCAATATCCGGCGCATTGGCTAAATCTAAATCTAAGCTTTCTGGCAAGTTGTTATTAATTTTTGTGATGTTGATTTTAGATCCTTCAAAGATTGTTTGAACGCCTAAGTGAGTATAAATTTCTTGCAAAACCGAATCGCCTTGTAAACTCTCTTTTTTATACGTGCTTAAATTAATTTGAGTCCCCACTGGACTTAAAGCTACAATACTATAAAAATAGGATGCCGACGACCAATCTGATTCTACAACAACCGTTTTTGAAACGGTTTCTAAATAAGGTTTCACCTGTATCACTTGACCTTCAAAGCTGGTTTCAACGCCGAGTTGCTCTAATAATGAAAGGGTCATTTTGATGTAAGGAATCGAAGTTATTTTACCTTCAAGGTGTAATGTCAATCCATTTTTTAGTTTGGTCGCCATCAGTAACAATGCGGAAATATACTGACTACTCACATTCGCTTTCATTCGGACTTCGTCCTTGAGTAGCATTTTTCCAGTAATTCGTAAGGGGGGATAGCCTTCCTCTTTATCATATTCTATGTCTGCTCCTAAAGCTCTTAGAGTGTCCACTAAAATTTTAATTGGACGTTCTTGCATTCTTTGCGATCCTGTCAGCAAGGTTGTCTTTCCTTTTAAAGTGGCAAAATAGGCGGTCAAAAAACGCATAGCCGTTCCGGCGTGGTGAATATCTACAGTAGGCGCTTCAGAACCTAAGGCTTTAAGCATATATTGACTGTCATCAGAATTTGAGACGTTTTGAATTTCTAAAGTCTTAAAAAGTGCTTTTAATAATAAGAGTCGGTTCGACTCACTTTTGGACCCTGTAATTGTAATATCTGTACTTGGGTTTATGCTTGAATTTTGAAGGAAAAGATGCAAAATTTATTTTAGTTTTTCGTTGCTATGATGACGGTTGTGATCCCGTTTGGTTTTTAGCGCTAACTTTTTATCAAAAGCGTCTTGCAAATTTACACCAGTTTGATTGGCTAAACAAAGAACAACGAATAAAACATCGGCTAATTCTTCACCAAGGTCTTTATTTTTGTCGCTTTCTTTTTCACTTTGTTCGCCATAACGTCTTGAAATAATACGAGCCACTTCGCCCACTTCTTCTGTAAGTTGCGCCATATTAGTGAGTTCGTTAAAATAGCGAACACCATGTGCGTTAATCCAATTATCGACGGTTTTTTGTGCGTTTTGAAGGTTCATTTTATGAGAAAATTATTGAACTACTAAACTAGTCAATGTTGAAAAGAAATCAAATTATATTCACTAAAATAACGGCATCAAAAACAACTCCTTATTCTTTGGCTTTTGAATCGATAATAATTGTTACAGGGCCATCATTTAAAAGTGCGACTTTCATATCCGCACCAAACGCACCTGTTTGGATGGGTTATCCTAAATCATTTTCAAATTGACGCACAAATTGCTCGTACAACGGTTTTGCAATTGCGGGTTTGGCAGCTTTGATATAACTTGGGCGGTTGCCTTTTTTTGTTTGTGCATACAGCGTAAACTGGCTCACCACAATCGCCGATCCATTGCTGTCCTTCAGAGAGGTGTTCATAAGACCATCGGCATCATTAAAAATACGGAGATTGGTTAGTTTATTGCTTAGCCAACGAATATCTTCGAGTGTATCGGAATCCGTAACCCCTAAAAGTACTACCAAGCCCGAAGCGATTTCCGCGACTTTCTTACCCTCAATGGTTACGCTTGCTTCTGATACTCTTTGAATGACTGCTCTCATTTTGGCTCGTAGTTATCCGTTCGGTAATGTTCGTCATCCCCTTCCAAAATTTGTGTGTAACTTTTGTAGCGCGAGGCCGCTATTTGGTTATTTTCGAGGGCTAATTTAACCGCACATTGGGGTTCGTGTAAATGCAGACAGTTATTAAATTTACAGGATTGTTTTAAAGCAAACAACTCTGGAAAATAATGATCGACTTCAGCGGGTTCCATATCCACAACACCAAATCCTTTGATACCCGGGGTATCAATGATTCGAGCATCAAAGCTCAAATCAAACATTTCTGCAAAGGTTGTGGTGTGCTGTCCTTGTTTGTGCTGATCTGAAATTTCTTTTGTTTTTATATTCAATCCAGGTTCAATGGCATTGACTAAGGTCGATTTTCCAACGCCTGAATGTCCCGCAAACATGCTAGATTTTCCGGTCATTAAGGTTTTTACGGCTTCAATATTCTCACCTGTTTTAGCAGAAATACTCAAACATTGGTAGCCTATACCTTCATAGAGTGCTGATAATTCTTGAACGATTTTTTGAGTGGGTTCATCATTAACATCAACCTTATTAAAGAGTAAAATAGCTTTTATAGCATAGGCTTCGGTGGTTGCTAAAAAACGATCGATAAAGCTTGTAAATGTAGGGGGGTTATCAATTGTGATTAACAAAAACACTTGATCAATATTACTCGCAATAATATGGGTCTGTTTAGAAAGGTTGACTGATTTCCGAACGATATAATTAGTCCGAGGGTGAATCGTTGTAATGACCCCTGTTTCAGTATTGTTACTTGTTTCTAAATCAAAATCTACACGATCTCCAACGGCTAATGGGTTGGTACTTTTAATTCCTTTGATACGGAATTTACCTTTGATACGGCACTCATAGAACACTCCTTCTTGAGATTTAACAGAGTACCAACTCCCTGTAGATTTATAGACAGTTCCTATCATTAGTGTGTTTAAATATATAGACAAAGAAACACATTTCTTTTTAATATATTTTGTTCTATCTTTGAAATCCAATTTAACTTAAGATATGAAAAAAATTACACTGTTTGTTTTGTTACTTACTGTAACACTACAATTTACTAAGGCGCAAGAGGTTGTTACAAATGAATCTATTATTCAAATGAAAGAATTAGGTTTTGATGAAACCATAATTTTGAGTAAGATAAACTCTTCAGATGTTGATTTTGACTCTTCCATTTCTGCATTGTCAAAATTAAAAGAATCTGGCGTATCTTCCGAGGTGATTGCCTTGGTTATGCAAAAAGCTCAGTTTAGCACAAAATCCAAAACAGGGATTTATTATTTAGGAGATGACGATACGCTTAAACCAATCTTGGCTTCTGTTTTTTCGGGAACAAACCAAAATGCAGCTGCACAACAATTAGTTTCTGGATTGATTAACGCGAAGGTAAAATCGCAGTTGCCAAAAAGAACTTCTAATAATGTGATTAGTTCAAGGTCTCCAGAATTTACATTTATTTTTGATCCCGATACAGGGGCTGATAATATGCAAAACTTCCAAGGTAAACAACCCGGATTGTTTAATTGGTGGTTTCGAGTTGCATCCTCTCCGAATGAGTTTGTATTGGTTAAAATGAGAGTAAAAAAGTCAAAAAACTTAAGAGAAGTGATTACTTCAAAATCAAATATGTTTACAAGCAGTAATGGAATCGATCCAAAAGCATCCCTTCCATTTACGATTGAAACTATCGGAAATAACAAATTTACGGTAGTTCCTGAAAGTTTAGAGCCTGGTGAATATTGTTTTATTTACCAAGGAAATGTCCCTCAAGGGCGTACAAATCAGTCTGTATTTGATTTTTCTATCAAATAACAGAACAATAGTCTTATAAAAAAAGCCTCGCAATGCGAGGCTTTTTTTTGTTTTATCTATTCAGAATTTGTTCTTGGTGGTTAATCGATTCTTGGTGCACTGCTTTAAACAGTTTGAGAATAAACTCTTCACTCAAGTTGTGTTGTTCACCTTCGAGAACCATCTTCCCTAAAATCTCATTCCAACGCTTGCTCTGTAACACCGCAACGTTTTCTTGTTTTTTAAGAGTTCCAATGCTTTCAGCAACTTTCATTCGCTTTCCTAAGGTTTCAAGCAATTGGTTGTCCATCACATCTATTTGTGCACGCAAATTTGTAAGCTGATCGTTATACGCCACTTCTGGAGTCGATTCTTTTCTAATTTTTAAATCTTTCATAATTTGAATCAAAGACGTTGGTGTTACTTGTTGTGCTGCATCACTCCAGGCATTATCAGGGTCAAAATGTGTTTCAATCATCAATCCATCAAAGTTTAAGTCCAATGCGGTTTGAGACACATCAAAAATCATATCCCGTTTTCCTGTAATATGAGAAGGGTCATTGATTAATGGAAGGTCTGGAAACTTTGTTTGCAGTTCAATCGCCATTTGCCACTCTGGTGTATTTCTATATTTTGTTTTTTCATAGGATGAAAATCCTCTATGGATAACGCCTAAGTTTTTGATGTCAGCTGTTGCCAAACGCTCAATTGCTCCTAGCCATAACGCTAAATCTGGGTTTACTGGATTTTTAACCAAAACTACTTTATCAGTTCCTTGTAAAGCATCAGCAATTTCTTGTACAATAAATGGACTTACTGTAGATCGAGCACCGATCCATAATAAATCAATATCGTGCTCTAAAGCCAATTCTACGTGGGCTCTGTTGGCAACTTCTGTTGCTGTTTTTAAACCGGTTTCCTCCTTTACTTTTTGAAGCCATTTTAGACCCAATGCTCCCACACCTTCAAAGTTTCCAGGGCGTGTTCGAGGTTTCCAAATTCCAGCACGATAATAGCTTACATCCGTGTCTTTTAGCTCATGCGCAATTCTTAATACTTGTTCTTCGGTCTCGGCACTACAAGGGCCAGCGATTACTAAAGGGTGATCGAGATTTAATTCATTCAACCAATTTCCTAGTTCTTTTTTGTTTTCCATTTTTTGTTATTATTAAGCAATTCCTTTTAATATTTGTTTTATATAATTTGTGTTTTTCATTTCGTTGTGTACTGCTTCAAAATCGTCTTTCTCCATAAAGGCTTTAAATTGGTTTAAATTTTGAATATACTCGTTAAGCGTTTCTATAACATTGTCTTTATTTTGTTCAAAAATAGGGGTCCACATGTCAGGTGAACTTTTAGCCAATCGTACTGTGGATTCAAATCCACTGCCTGCCATATCAAAAATATTACGTTCATTTTTCTCTTTCTCAATCACTGTTTTACCTAACATAAAAGAGCTAATATGTGACAAGTGAGACACATACGCAATGTGTTTATCATGATCCTTTGCCGCCATAAACCGCAAATGCATTCCCATGGTTTTGAATACTGACAAAACTGACTCCCCTAAGTTGGGTAAGGTTTTTTCGACCTCACAAATAATATTTGTTTTATTTTTAAACAAGCCATTGATTGCTGCGGAAGGTCCAGAGAATTCAGTTCCCGCAATAGGATGTGTTGCTAAAAATTGAGCCCGTCTTGGATGTGTTGAAACGGCTTTACAAATCGCTTCTTTGGTAGAGCCCATATCTATCACTACCGCTTGGTCTGAAATTAAATTTAAAACCTGAGGCAATATTTTTAGTGCTGCATTAACAGGAATTGCCAATACAACTAAATCTGCGGTCTTGAGGGAATTCATACTCCCTATTTGATCCACAATCCCTAGGGATATAGCTTCTGTTAAATGCGTTTCATTT
>ERZ767114.1725-NODE-1725-length-10285-cov-5.474628_pt1 | contig 10285 bp, 7 predicted proteins | sample MGYA00374952_ERZ767114 | MGnify/ENA primary metagenome ERZ767114 (study PRJEB28939, sample SAMN06267156) | marine metagenome | isolation source: Columbia River Estuary | place: USA:Columbia River Estuary, USA | collected 2012-05-05 ...
AGAAGACTGCTTGCAATGGCAATCGGCCTGGCAGGCCGTGTCAAACAAAGTGCCCACTCAAGTGGCGGCCTATACAGGTTTGAAAGCAGATACAGGCTGGATTGCAGACGCTTATTACGAGCAACCCAGCCAAGCACTGAAGGTGTTGGCGGTCACAGGCACGAATGGCAAAACGTCTGCGACTTGGTGGTTGGCTCAGGCACTCAATGCCATGAAGCTCAGCGCTGAGGGTGAGGCATTAGCGCCCCGTTGTGCCATTGTGGGTACGCTGGGTGTGGGGCAGCCACCCAATTTAATGTCGACGGGCATGACCACGCCAGACCCTGTTTTATTGCAAGCGCAATTTAGAAAATTTGTAGCTGCAGGTATCTCCCACTGTGCCATTGAAGCCAGCTCCATCGGGCTTGCCGAGCAGCGCTTGGCTGGCACGCACATTCAATTGGCCATGTTGACCAATTTCACGCAAGATCATTTGGACTACCACGGTTCTATGTCGGCTTATTGGCAAGCCAAGCAGGCACTCTTTGCGTGGCCCAAACTTGAGATAGCGGTGATCAACGTCGATGATGGGCAAGGTGCCAAGTTGGCAGCTGATCTGTCTCAGAGAGTTTTGACAGATGCCAGCGCTCAAGCCTTGGACCTTTGGACTTGCTCTAGCCAAGGACAAGAGGCTCGATTGCAAGCACGTCATTTGACAAGGAACTTAACGGGTTTGGCCTTCGATGTGATCGAAGGCCCGGAAAGTGTTCACCTCCAAACTTCATTGATGGGGGATTACAACGTTGACAACATGCTTGGGGTGATCGCTGCCTTGCGCGCCTTGAAATACGACTTGGTACAAATCGTTCAAATTTGTGCGCAACTCAAAGCAGTACCGGGCCGCATGGAAAAAGTCGCTGGCGTAGAGGGGCTCGAATTGCCTCTGACAGTGGTGGACTATGCGCACACCCCTGATGCCGTGACACAAACCTTGATGGCACTGAAACCGCTGGCGGACGCTTTGGGCTCGCAACTCTGGTGTGTCTTGGGTTGTGGTGGTGATCGAGATGCCAGCAAGCGCCCCTTGATGGCTGCGGCGGCTGAATCTGTGGCTCACCATTTGGTGCTAACCAGTGACAACCCGCGCAGTGAATTGCCTGACCAAATTGTGCAGGACATGCGTCAAGGTTTGCAAGCACCCGACAAAGCACTTCAAGAACTTGACCGTGCCAAAGCTATTTTTCAAACGATCATGCAAGCAGGTCAGCATGATGTGATTTTGATTGCAGGCAAAGGCCATGAAGACACCCAAGAAATTGCAGGCGTAAAGCACCCCTTCGACGATCGCTTGCACGCGCATGAAGCATTGGTCAAACGTGCCAATGGGGTGAAGCAGATGGGGGCTCAGCCATGAACATGACGCTGACGCAGCTTCAAACATGGTTGCCGCAAGCCGTCGCTGTTTCGGGCACTTCGGCTACGGCGCTTGCAAGCCACACCGTGATCAAAGCTGTGCGCACTGACAGCCGCAGTGTGGTTGCAGGTGATTTGTTCATTGCCCTTAAGGGTGAAACATTTGATGGCACAGCTTTCTTGGCGCAAGCTCAATTGCAGGGCGCTGTGGCCGTTTTGTTTGAAGCGCAACACCCGCTCAAAGGTGAGCTCCTTCAATACCTGAAAGACGTTTCAGTGCCTGCCTACTGCGTGCCTAACGCGAGAGCCGCATTGGGTGACTTGGCCACGCAATGGCGACGTCAATTTGATTTGCAGCTGATTGGTGTAACAGGCAGCAATGGCAAAACCACCGTCACGCAAATGATTGCTTCAGTGTTAAAGGCAGATGCTTCATGCCCGTCCTTGTCGACACAAGGTAACTTGAACAATGAAATTGGTGTGCCACTGACTTTGTTCAATTTGCGCCCAGAGCATCGCCGTGCGGTGGTGGAGTTGGGCATGAACCATCCGGGTGAAATTGACACATTGGCCCGTTATGCACAGCCCAGCATTGGTTTGGTGAACAACGCGCAACGCGAGCACCAAGAATTCATGGCAACGGTAGAAGCTGTGGCCCTCGAAAATGGTGAAGTGATTCGACACTTGCCTGCCAATGGCATCGCGGTGTTTCCTGCGCAAGACACGTACACCGAACTTTGGAAGAAGTTGGCAGGCGCTCGTCGGGTTCTGACGTTTGGCTTCACACAAGGTGATGTTCAGGCGCACGACATTGCCTGGGTCAATGGTGCCTGGTCGTTTCAATTGACAACAGCCCATGCTGCTTTGGCCTGTCGTTTGAACATTGCGGGTCGACACAATATTTTGAATGCCTTGGCCGCTACAGCCTGTGCATTGGCTGCTGGCATGAGTCTGGTTGCCATTGTGAAAGGGCTTGAGAATTTTGAGCCTGTCAAAGGACGTTCCAAATCCTCTGAGTGGCAAATTGAGAGCCACACATTCACTTTGGTCGACGACACCTACAACGCCAACCCCGACTCTGTACGGGCCGCCATTGATGTTTTGGCTGAGTTGCCTGCACCGCGTTTATTGGTTTTGGGCGACATGGGTGAAGTGGGTCAACAAGGCCCTGAGTTTCACCAAGAGGTGGGTGCCTTCGCCAAAGCTTCGGGCATTGAGGCTTTGTTCACTTTGGGCGATTTGTGCGTGCACAGCAGTCAAGCCTTTGCAGGTGCGCATCACTTCTCAGACATGGACAACTTGCAACATGCCGTGTTGGCTCAGATATCGACCTACAACAGTGTGCTTGTCAAAGGATCGCGGTTTATGAAAATGGAGCGCGTCGTAGATGCCTTGCGACACAGGTTTGAGCAAGCTCAGGCCTCAGAAAGAGAGTCAATCCATGCTGCTTAATTTGGCGCAATGGTTGCAAAGCTTATCCCCTGATTGGGGCTTCTTGCGTGTATTTCAATACATCACTTTCCGCGCAGTGATGGCCGCTTTGACTTCATTGCTCATTGGCCTCATTGCAGGCCCTGCAGTGATCCGTAAATTGACGGCTCTCAAAATAGGCCAACCGATTCGGGGGTATGGCATGGAGACACACATGGCCAAAAGCGGCACGCCCACCATGGGCGGTGTGCTGATCTTGTTGTCGATTGCCATCAGCACCTTGTTGTGGTTTGACTTGTCCAATCGCTTTGTCTGGATTGTGCTCATTGTGACCTTGGGATTTGGTGCCATTGGCTGGGTAGACGACTGGCGCAAGGTGGTTAACAAAGATCCCGAAGGCATGCGTTCTCGTGAAAAGTATTTTTGGCAATCAGTGATTGGTTTGTTGGCGGCCTTCTATTTAGTTTTTAGTATTTCTGAAAGCTCCAACCTGCGTGTGCTCGACTTGTTCATGAGCTGGGCCATTTCTGGCTTTGATGTGAACTTGCCGCCCAAAGCAGGCTTGATGGTGCCGTTCTTCAAAGAAGTGAGTTACCCCTTGGGCGTGTTTGGTTTTGTGGTGCTCACTTACTTGGTCATTGTGGGATCGAGCAATGCTGTGAACTTGACCGATGGACTTGATGGTTTGGCCATCATGCCGGTTGTCATGGTGGGCTCTGCATTGGGCGTCTTTGCCTATGTGACCGGCAGTTCGGTGTACGCCAAATATTTGTTCCTGCCCTACATACCAGGTACAGGAGAATTGTTGATTTTCTGCGCTGCCATGGCCGGTGCGGGTTTGGCTTTCTTGTGGTTCAACACACACCCTGCCCAAGTGTTCATGGGCGATGTGGGCGCGCTGGCTTTGGGCGGTGCACTGGGAACCATTGCCGTCATTGTTCGACAAGAAATTGTGCTGGCCATCATGGGCGGTATTTTTGTGGTGGAAGCCTTGTCAGTGATGGCGCAAGTTTCCTATTTCAAATACACCAAGAAGAAATATGGCGAAGGTCGGAGAATTTTAAAGATGGCCCCTTTGCACCATCATTTTGAAAAGAGTGGCTGGAAAGAAACCCAAGTGGTTGTGCGTTTTTGGATCATCACCATGCTGTTGTGCTTGGTGGGCCTGTCGACTTTGAAGCTGAGATAAAGATGAAATACCTTCAAGGCCAACACATTTTGATCCTAGGGCTGGGAAGCTCTGGGTTGGCCATGACACGCTGGTGCGCGCAGATGGGTGCTGACGTTACGGTAGCGGATACGCGCGAATCTCCCGCCAATTTGCAGGTTCTAAAAAGTGAATTGCCCGAAGTTCAATTCAAGTCGGGTCCCTTTGCGGCCAATTTGATTGAAGGCACTTCCGTGCGCGCTGTCTTTGCCAGCCCAGGACTTGCGCCCATCGAAACATTGCCCGTGATAGAAGCGGCTCAAGCCATGGGCCTGTGGGTAGGCGGCGAGTTGAGTTTGTTTGTACAAGCCTTGGAAAATTTAAAGGCAACAAGAGACTATGCACCGCAAGTCTTGGCCATTACAGGAACCAACGGTAAAACAACGGTCACGGCTCTGACAGGTCAGCTGATTGAACGGGCTGGCAAAACTGTGAAGGTGGCAGGCAACATTGGCCCGACTTTGCTAGACAGCTTGCGCTTGTCAATGGCCACAGAGTTGCCAGAAGTTTGGGTGTTGGAGTTGTCCAGCTTCCAACTTGACAACGCTGGCCCTTTTGAGCCCAGTGCCGCCACAGTTTTGAACATCACTCAAGACCATTTGGATTGGCACGGCAATATGGCCGCTTACGCCGCCGCTAAAGAGAAAATATTTGGTGCCAGCAGCCTCATGGTTTTGAACCGCGATGATGCGCGTGTGATGGCCATGTTGCCAGAACCTGTTCGCGCCAAATTGCAAAAACCTGTAGTTCGAGCACATGTCACCTATGGCGCTGAAATGCCTCAACGCCCTGGTGACTTTGGCTTGGAAACTGTCAATGGCATGACTTGGTTGGTGCGTGCCCTCGAAGCCGATGAGACGCGTCGTTTGCGTAAAGGCGAAGTTGAGGAAATTCACATTCAGCGTTTGATGCCAGCCGATGCGCTGCGCATTCGAGGTCGCCACAATGCTGTCAATGCCCTGGCTGCTTTGGCCTTGGCCACCAGCACAGGTGCCAGCTTGGCATCGATGTTGTTTGGTTTGCGCGAATACAAAGGCGAACCACATCGGGTGGAGCCTGTGGCCATCGTGAATGAAGTTGAATATTTTGATGACAGCAAGGGCACCAACGTAGGCGCAACTGTGGCTGCCTTGTTGGGCTTAGGCGCCGAGCGACGTGTGGTGGTCATTTTGGGCGGCGAAGGCAAAGGGCAAGACTTTTCACCTTTGGCTGAACCTGTCGCCAGATATGCGCGTGCCGTGGTGTTGATTGGGCGTGATGCACCGCTGATTCGCGATGAAATTAAAGCGTGTGGCGTTCCGTTGATCGAGGCGAGCACCCTGCCTGAAGCGGTGAATGCCGCCAAGGACATTGCGCAAGCGGGTGACGCAGTTTTGTTGTCGCCAGCATGTGCCAGTTTTGACATGTTCCGAGACTACCCGCATCGGGCGCAAGTTTTCTGTCAAGCAGTGGCTGAAATTGCCGAAGCAGCTGGCCAAGCCATGGAGGCTGCGTTATGACCGAGATGTGGTCTCGCATGTTGGCTTGGGGGAAGGGCGTTGTGAGTCGCTCGGTTGGTGCCGGCCGTCTTCAAGGTGCAGCAGAAGGCGTTCTGCCTGTGAACTTAGGCAGCTACGACTATGCCAGAAGCGGTTCAGCCCAAGGCAAGATTCAAAACATCGATCAGACCCTGGTGTGGGTGGTGGTGGCGCTGTTGATGTGGGGCATGGTCATGGTGTATTCGGCCAGCATTGCCATGCCGGACAACCCCAAATTTGCAAAATATTCGCAAACGCATTTCTTGGTGCGGCACATCATTTCCATTTCAATTGGATTTGGTGTTGCGCTTTTGGCCTTCCAGGTTCCTTTGGAAACTTGGGAGAAAAATGCAAGGCCCTTGTTCATATTTTCTTTGGTTCTTTTGGCAGCAGTTCTCATTCCTTTCATTGGCAAAGACGTGAATGGTGCACGTCGATGGATTTCTATGGGTTTGATGAACTTTCAACCTTCAGAGTTCGCCAAGTTGGCCGTCATCATTTACGCATCCGACTACATGGTGCGCAAGATGGAAGTGAAAGAACGCTTCTTCCGCGCTGTTCTGCCGATGGGCGCAGCAGTGGCCCTGGCCGGTATCTTCTTGTTGGCCGAACCTGACATGGGTGCCTTCTTGGTGATTGCCATCATTGCCATGGGTATCTTGTTTTTAGGGGGTGTCAATGCCCGCATGTTCTTCTTGATTTTGGCCATCTTGATATTTGCCTTTGCCATGATGATTGCCGCATCACCATGGCGCCGTGAGCGCATTTTTGCGTACCTCGATCCTTGGGATCCCACGCACACCTTGGGCAAAGGCTATCAGTTGTCGCACTCTCTGATCGCCATTGGCCGTGGAGAAATTTTTGGTGTGGGCTTGGGCGGCAGTGTTGAAAAACTGCATTGGTTACCTGAGGCGCATACCGATTTCTTGCTGGCTGTCATTGGAGAAGAGTTCGGCTTGGTCGGTGTGGTTGCTGTCATTGGCATGTTCTTGTGGCTCAGCCGCCGCATCATGGTCATTGGCCGTCAAGCCTTGGCTTTGGACAGAACCTTTGCAGGGTTGGTGGCACAGGGCGTTGGCATTTGGATTGGGTTCCAGTCCTTCATCAACATGGGCGTTAACTTGGGCGCATTGCCTACCAAAGGATTGACGTTACCGCTCATGAGTTATGGCGGATCTGCCATTTTGATGAACCTGATTGCCATTGCCATCGTGCTTCGAATTGATGCCGAGAACAAACAAATGATGCGAGGGGGACGAGCATGAGTCACTGCGCATTGATCATGGCGGGCGGTACAGGTGGGCACATCTTCCCAGGTTTGGCCGTGGCTGAATCTTTGCGAGATGCAGGATGGCGTGTGCATTGGCTGGGTGTGCCAGGCAACATGGAAAGTCAATGGGTACCAGAGCGTGGCTTCCCCTTTGAGCCTGTGGCGTTTGGTGGTGTCCGCGGCAAGGGCTTGACCAGTTTGATCTTCTTGCCTCTGCGTTTGCTCAAAGCATTTTGGCAAAGCATCCAAGTGGTTCGACGCGTCAAGCCTGATGTCGTGGTGGGCTTGGGTGGCTACATCACATTTCCGGGCGGCATGATGGCTGTTCTTTTGGGCAAGCCATTGGTGCTGCACGAACAAAACTCAGTGGCTGGCATGGCCAATAAAGTTTTAGCAGGCGTGGCAGACCGCATTTACAGCGCATTTCCGAATGTCTTGAAAAATGCCATTTGGGTGGGCAATCCTTTGCGCCAAGATTTTTTAAACAAGCCTGCACCTGCACAGCGTTTTGCTGGCCGCACGGGGCCCCTGAAGTTGTGGGTGGTAGGGGGCAGTTTGGGTGCGCAAGCTTTGAATGACTTGGTACCCAAAGCATTGGCTTTGTTGCCAGGGCACAAGCGCCCCGTTGTGGTTCATCAAAGTGGCGCCAAACAAATTGATGCGCTCAAATCGAATTACGCCAAAGCAGGTGTACAGGCCGAACTCACGCCCTTCATTGAGGACACGGCGCAAGCTTTTGCCGAGGCCGATTTGATCATCTGCCGATCAGGTGCCAGCACCGTGACCGAAATTGCGGCCATTGGCGCAGCTGCCATTTATGTGCCATTTCCCTTTGCGGTGGATGACCATCAAACCACCAACGCCAATTTTTTGGTGACTCAGGGCGGTGGTTGGCTTATGCCGCAAGCGCAGCTTACAGCAGAGGCGTTGGCAGAACGCCTTGGCAGCATCACGCGTGAAGAATTGCTGGCTTGTGCAGAAAAAGCATGGGCCCTCAAAAAGACCGAAGCGACTCGCGAAGTAGTGGCTGCATGTGAGGTATTGGCCGCATGAAACACGCCATTCGTCACATTCACTTTATTGGTGTCGGCGGTGCCGGCATGAGCGGTATTGCCGAGGTGTTGTTCAACTTGGGTTACACCATTTCAGGCTCTGACTTGTCAGACAGCAGCACGCTCAGACGTTTGGCGGCCTTGGGTATTCAAACGCATGTGGGACACAGTGCCGAGAACGTGCAGAGTGCCGATGCCGTGGTCACTTCTACCGCCGTGAAGGCCGATAACCCTGAAGTTTTGGTCGCCAGATCGCGCCATATTCCTGTGGTGCCACGGGCTGTCATGTTGGCGGAATTGATGCGCATGAAGCAGGGCATTGCCATTGCGGGCACCCACGGCAAAACCACCACCACCAGTTTGGTGGCCAGCGTGTTGGCAGAAGCTGGCCTAGATCCAACCTTTGTCATTGGCGGTCGATTGAACAGTGCAGGCACCAATGCCAAGTTGGGCACGGGTGACTACATCGTGGTGGAGGCCGATGAATCAGATGCTTCTTTCTTGAATTTGCTACCCGTGATGTCGGTGGTGACCAACATAGATGCAGACCACATGGAAACCTATGGTCATGACTTTGAGAAGTTGAAGTCAGCTTTTGTTGAATTTCTTCACCGCATGCCGTTTTATGGCACGGCCATTGTGTGTTCAGACGACTCGGGTGTGCAAAGCATTGTCGATCAGCTAGCACGCCCTGTGACCACGTATGGCATCGAAGAAGGCGCACAAATTAGAGCCATTGAAGTTTGGGCAGACAATGGAAAAATGCATTTCACTGTGCAGCGCCGCAATGGCCTGGTCTTGCCGGATCTGCCCATTGTTCTGAACCTGCCGGGTCTGCACAATGTTCTGAATGCATTGGCTGCGATTTCTGTGGCGGTGGAGTTAGGTGTTGATGATGCTGCTGTGCAACGCGCTTTGGCCCATTTCAAGGGGGTTGACCGACGCTTCCAGCGTTATGGCGAAGTGAAGCTCTTGAAGCAAGCGGGCAGCTTTACTTTAATTGACGACTACGGCCACCACCCTGTTGAAATGGCCGCTACGCTGGCTGCTGCGCGCGCGGCATTCCCTGGCCGCCGTTTGGTATTGGCATTTCAGCCGCATCGCTACAGCCGAACACGCGATTGTTTTGAAGATTTTGTCAGCGTCATCAGTCAAGGTGCCGACGCAGTTTTGTTGTCAGAAGTTTATGCAGCGGGTGAGGCACCTATCGTTGCAGCGGATGGGCGGTCTTTGTCTCGCGCACTTCGTGTGGCGGGCAAAATTGAACCCGTGTTTATCGATAAAATTGAGGCCATGGCGAAGGCTATTTTTGAGAATGCAAAAGACAATGACATTGTCATTTGCATGGGTGCCGGCACGATTGGCGCAGTACCTGCTCAAGTTCAAAAGATGGGGGGTGCCGCATGAGCGCTGCTTCTCAGAATTTTGGCAAAGTGGCAGTGCTCATGGGAGGTCAATCGGCCGAGCGCGAAATTTCTTTCATGTCGGGCCAAGGTGTACTTGATGCCCTCAAATCGCAAGGTGTCGATGCACATGCTTTCGATCCCGCCGAGCGCAATCTGTCCGATCTTCAACAAGAAGGTTTTCAACGCTGCTTCATTGCTCTGCACGGTCGATTTGGCGAGGACGGTACCGTGCAAGGCGCGCTTGAATTGTTGGGTATTCCTTACACCGGATCGGGTGTGATGGCCTCTAGCATTGCCATCGATAAAACCATGACCAAGCGGGTTTGGTTGTCAGAAAATGTGCCTACCCCGCGTTATGTGTTGCTCAAGCAAAACGACATGGGCCCTGAAGCCCAAGCACGTGTGCTTCAAAGCTTAGGACTACCGCTCATTGTGAAGCCCGCCAGAGAGGGGTCTTCCATTGGTGTGACCAAAGTGACGCAGGCCAGCGAACTGCTCAAAGCGCTTGAGGATGCCGCCCAATGCGATGCCGATATTTTGTGCGAACAATTTATTGCGGGCGATGAAGTCACTTGCCCTATTTTGGGCGAGGGTGATGATGCGAAAGCCTTGCCAGTCATTCGCATCGTTGCGCCTGCTGGCAACTACGACTACCAAAACAAATACTTTACAAACGATACTCAGTACTTGATACCTTCGGGCCTGCCAGAAGCTGAAGAAAAAGTCATTCAAGCCCATGCCATCAAAGCTTATCAAGTCTTGGCTTGCAAAGGCTGGGGTCGTGTTGACGTCATGGTCGATGCACAGACGCGTCAACCCTATCTTTTGGAAATCAACACTTCGCCCGGCATGACAAGCCACTCCCTGGTGCCCATGTCAGCCAAAGCGGCAGGCATGAACTTTGAAGAATTGTGCATTCATCTGCTGGCCTCTGCCAGCTTGGAGCATTCAAGCGCCTCGAAAGGTGACGCATGAAAAAACCAATCGTCTTGCCCATGGATGTGCGACTC
>ERZ767114.1731-NODE-1731-length-10262-cov-3.772214_pt1 | contig 10262 bp, 9 predicted proteins | sample MGYA00374952_ERZ767114 | MGnify/ENA primary metagenome ERZ767114 (study PRJEB28939, sample SAMN06267156) | marine metagenome | isolation source: Columbia River Estuary | place: USA:Columbia River Estuary, USA | collected 2012-05-05 ...
TCCCTCTCGAGGGCGGCTGACCACGTTTGCATCTGCTCTCGGAGCCGATACTCCCCCGGCTCACAGACGACCAATCGGTTAAAACCCACTTGTGCCTGAGCCCGCTCACATGCCGCCAGTAACGTGGGTAGCGCTTCCTCGAAGGCGTAATACTCGACCTGAAATCCCCGCTCGCGCAGCGCCACCGCAAAATGTCGCATCGCGCTGAACAGTAACGCGATCTTGTGGCGGTTATGACGCACATAAGTGGCCTCCTCGACCACTTCTGCGAGGATCACCACCACTTCTGCTGGATCAGCTGAGATGAGCGCCGGGTGCTGCCAGCTCAGCTGGTCACCCAGCACTAAAATACCTGTCGTTTTATTCATGCTCTTCCTACGGCGGCAGCGTCGGCCCAGACCAGTTGCCCGCTCTATTGAAACGCGACAGACTGAGCCGGCATGGTGACGAGGCCCAGCCTCGAAGGACTATTCACATGATCTGGTTCAAACGATTTCTGACTGCCTGTGCAGCGCTGTCGCTGTTGTTGGTCATCGGATTTTTCACGCTCGCCCCCCAATGGGTTGACCGAAACGCCAATGTCGTGACGGGGGGGGCAGGACCGGCACCCTCGGCAGCGACACTGGCACTGCATCAACAGCTGCTGGTGGGTGATTTACACGCCGACTCCGCTTTATGGGGCCGAGACCTTTTGACACGTCATCATTGGGGCCAAGTTGACCTACCACGGCTCATCGAGGGCGGCGCGGCGCTGCAAATGTTCACCACGGTGACCAAGTCACCACGAGGACAAAACTATGACCGCAATGCCTCGGATGCCGCGGATAATATTACGCTGCTTGCGCTGGCACAGCGTTGGCCGGCAGCGGCCTACAACAGCCTTTTCGCCCGCGCGATGCTGCAAGCGGAGCGGGTACTGACAGCGGCAGAGCACAGTTCGCAGCTGACCCTAATCCGTTCAAAAAGAGACCTCAGTCGCTTGTTATCGCAGCGCGCAGACGGCGAGAGGATCGTTGGCGCCTTACTGGGTACAGAGGGATCTCATGCGCTGGACGGCGAACTGGAGAATATCGACCGGCTTTATGCTGCGGGCTTTCGGATGATGGGCCTTCAACATTTTTTTGATAACCGACTCGGTGGCTCCCTTCATGGCGAGTCACAAACGGGCCTGACCCGCTTTGGGATCGACGCTGTCAAAAAAATGCACGCAATGGACGTGATGATTGATGTCGCACATAGCAGTGAGGCCACGGTGCGCGATACCTTGGCCGCGACCGGCAATGGGGCACTGATCGTGAGCCATACCGGCTTTCAAGGTCATTGCCCAAGCCCGCGTAACATTAGCGACGAGACGATGGCGCTGATTACGCAAGCAGGGGGACTGATTGGCGTCGGCTTTTGGGCAGATGTCACTTGCGGCGAAAGCGTTACCGCTATTGCAGAGGCGATCCGCTACGGTGTGAAACGCTTTGGCGCGTCTCATATCGCCCTAGGTTCAGATTGGGACGGTTCTGTCACGACGCCCATCGACGCCGCGCAACTGCCCCACCTGACCCAAGCGCTGGTCGACGCCGGGCTCAGTGAGGCCACCATCCGCGCCGTCATGGGCGGCAACATGGCGCGTTTTCTCAACGAGCATTTGCCCCCCACTTGATCACCCCGAAGCTGCATAAGATGCTTCAGAGGTGTTGTCTGACTCAGGAATCTAAGAGCAGCGCCGCCAGCCTTTTGCGATGGTGAATCGCTCCACCATACATCTGCTGCGCCCATTGAGCGCGGCGGATGAACAGCGTCGAGTCACAGTCCCAGGTAAAACCAAAGCCGCCATGAAACTGCACAGAGCGATCCCCGGCAAACACCATGACGTCGTCTGCTGCCACTTTGGCCATCCTGCAAGCCGTCTCGGCGTCTTCGGATAGTGGGTCATCATCCACCACACTCGCACCGTGATATATAAACGAGCGCGCGTTTTCCATGCCCACATAAATATCAACAGTGGGATGCTTCAATGCCTGATAGGACCCGATCAATTTCCCAAATTGCTTGCGCGTTTTGAGGTAGTCCGTAATACCACTAAGACACAGGGCTGCAGCGCCCGTCGTCTCTGATGCCGTGAGCAGCGCCCCCAGCAATAGAGTGTCCCGCAGCGCAGCCACAACGCGCTCGCCACGGAGAATATCGACCGGTACCACACCCGTAAAATCGACATTGGCGGATCGTTTCGTCAGGTCAATCACCACATTATGGGAGAGTGCGTCACTCGACAGCGCCGTCGCTTCGACGATCGCCAAGATGGGTTCGCCATTATCGTTCGCCACGACAACGAACACATCGGCAACGCCTGCATCGGCAACAAAACATTTCCGGCCACTCAAGCAACCGTCGCTACCGAGGCTAACACCGCAGTTCGCTGCACCCCAATCCGCGTGATCCAACAGGGCGAGCGCGCCCACTTCGCCGCTGCACAAGCGAGCCAGCCAACTGGCCGCACCCTCTCCCGCCGCGCGCCAAATCAATTGACCCGCTAACGTCGTACTGAGCAAGGGTGTGCCGAGCAAGCCACCACCGAGTGACTCAAAAACCGGCACGGCAGAGCCAACGCCCATGCCTGCGCCACCTACACTGTCGGGTAGGGCAATCCCAGCCCAACCCATATCGACCATGCTTTGCCACACAACTGGGTCATATCCGGTCTCTGTCTCTAACTGTGCTCGGATCACATCGATAGGCGCCTGATCGCGCACGAAACCCCGCGCCACATCCAGCAGCATGCCCTGCTCTTCACTAAAGGTCATGGTCACATTTGGTGTTACTGACATCGCATCCGCCCTCACTTCGGCAAACCAAGCACATGCTCGGCAACAATATTGGCTTGAACCTGTGTCGTACCACCACCAATGGTGGCACCGAAGTTACTGAAGTACGCTCGTTGCCAAAACCCACCACTGACGGCGTCGTCATCGCCCACATACAGCGCGCTCTGAGCGCCTTGTTTGCTGGCGGTGTATTGTTTCATGCGACGCTCGTACTCAGTGCCTCGATACTTCACTGACAACGCCAAGCCCATGGGGTAATCGGTACCCAAAGCGGGAATCGCCATGCGTCGAGCAGCCAAGGACAGTGCCTTCGCCTCCATCATGAAGCCCACCAAGTCGTCTCGCACAATGGGATCGGATAACAGCGGTTCTCCATCTTGCTCAATGGCCGATAGCTCATCGATCATATCGTCGACTTGCACTGCAACGCCCCAATACGCACTGGCTTGGCCCGCCGTCACCCCTCGCTCATATTCCAGGGTCTTCATCGCCACGGTCCAGCCGCCGCCCTCTTCACCCATTAAGCAGCTAGCCGGTATGCGCGCATCAGTAAAGAAGGTCTGATTGAAACCATACTCGCCCGTGACCTTGCGAATGGGGTGTGCCTCAACGCCTGCCACCTTCATGGGAGACAAGAAAAATGAGAGCCCATCATATTTTCGCTCGGTTTTCGTGTTGGTGCGCGCCAACAGAATCATATGGTCCGCGTAGTTGCCCAAGGTGGTCCATATTTTGGAACCATTGACCACGTATTCGTCGCCCTCTTTAACGGCACGCGTTTGCACAGCACCGAGATCGGAACCATGATCTGGCTCGGAGAAGCCCTGACACCAAATCTCCTCTGCCGAGAGAATGTTTTTAATGTATTTCGACTTCTCCTCTTCTGTCCCCATATCGAGTAACAGTGGGCCCACCCAGTTGAGACCAATCGTATTGAAAATAATCGGCGCTCGGTGACGCCCGAGCTCTTTATCCACTATGAATTGATAGGCCGAATCAGCGCCTTGGCCGCCGTATTCAGTGGGCCAGTGCATCCCCAGAAATCCGGCCTGCCAAAGCTTATGCTGCCACTCTCGTAAAAAATCGAGCTGCTGCTCTGTGCCCACCTCCAAAAAAGTCAGGGGTAGCAAAAAGCCGGGATCCGCGGGCACGTTTTCTGCCATCCACGCGGCCACTTCTGACTTAAAAGCCTGCATAGCGGCTTTGCTCTCACTCATGTGTTCACTCCTATTGCATCGCTGCGATCTGCTTGACCGCCCTATTTTACTGCACTCTTTACTGCACTATTTAGCGCACTCTGTCTTGCACGGTACGCCACTGGTCGTGGCTCAGGGCTCGTTTCAGCGCGCCAGTATATCTGGTCGATCCAGCTTATGCCGAGTTAAAGCCCATATTGACGAGTGGCCAGATCACGCATAATTTCTTCTGAACCACCGCCAATGGCATTCACCCGCACTTCGCGATAAATCCGCTCTACCCGATTGCCTCGCATGTAACCGAGGCCGCCCAGTATTTGCATCGCCTCACGCGCGCAAAACTCCATTACCTCGCTCGCTTGCACTTTTAACAGCGCGATATCACCCGGGTTGGGTGTCCCCGCTTCAATCGATTCGTAGCAGAGGCGAATGTAAGCTTGCGTGGCATTCAGCTTCTGCTTCATCTGCGCGATCTTATGCCTGATCACTTGATGGTCCGCCAGTCGCTTACCAAATGTTGAGCGCTCGGTAGCCCACGCGACAGATTCTTCAAGACAAACGCGTCCGAAGGCTTCCATAGCCGCTGCCATACCCATGCGCTCGTTATTAAAATTGGTCATGATGACCCTAAAGCCTTCATTTTCAGTGCCAATCAGGTTACTCACCGGCACCCGCACCTGATCAAAGTAAAGCGTGGCGGTGTCCGACGCCCACCAGCCCATCTTGCGATCCAATGGCGTGCGAGAAAAACCCTGTGCATCGGTGGGAATCAGCAGCATCGAAACGCCTTTTGCGCCTGCCTCACCGGTTCTCACCGCGGTCGAGACCCAATTGGCGCGCATGCCCCCGGTAATATAGGTTTTACTGCCTGTAACGACGTAATGATCACCGTCACGTACCGCCGTCGTACTGAGATTAGCGACATCAGAACCGCCGCCAGGTTCACTAATGCCGAGAGAGATCCACTTTTCGCCCCTCAAAATAGGCGGCGCGATCTCAGCTTGCATGGCTTCGGTGCCCCAGTTGAGGATAGGCGGTAAGCCGATTCCATGAACCATCAAGGACGCGGGAACGCCCCCTACGCCAATGCGCGCGAGCTCCTCATTCACAATCCAGGCGTGCCAACTGTCACCAGGCACGCCTCCAAACGCTTCGGGATAGCCCAAACCTAACAACCCGACCTCAGCCGCCTTGGGCCACAGTGAGTTGGGCATCGCACCGGCCTCATCCCAATCACTGGCATAGGGCATGATTTCAGCATCAATGAAACGTCGGAGTGCCGCACGCCAGGCGAGGTGTTCCTCCTTCATATGCGGATTCGGTAACCGAGCACCATCAAAATCGAGGCTCATGAGCATCTCCTTGCTAAGTGTGTCAGCGCCGCGCGTCACACCGAACGGCGATCATTCTTTTACGCACTGATCAAACCGGAGTCAATTTGCGTATAAGGTACAATCAAGGGCTAGATCACACCGCGCCAGAGCGCAATGACCGGTAGCCCCGCGCTCAGGAATGTACTATGAAATACATCGGCCAGTCCGATTATCAGCACCACTCAACACCTCGCATTGGTGTGCTGCTGACCAATCTAGGGACACCTGAGGCACCCACGGCCAAGGCCCTGAAACCCTATTTGAAGCAGTTTCTGTGGGATCCTCGCGTCGTCGAGGTGCCTCGACCCATTTGGTGGCTCATTCTCAACGGCATTATTCTCAATACCCGACCCAAACGCTCAGCAGAGGCTTATAAAGAAGTCTGGAGCGAGCGGGGCTCCCCCCTATTGGCACATCTCGAGGATCAAGTAGCTGGCGTCTCGGCGCAACTCGAGGCCCGCTTTGGCGACCGTTTTATCGTGCGCGGTGCCATGCGCTATGGCGCGCCAGCCATCAGCACGGTGTTAACAGAAATGTTCGATGCTGGGGTGGAACAGCTAGTGGTGCTACCGTTGTATCCGCAGTACGGCGGTCCGACCACCGGTTCGACATTCGATGAGGTCGCTGCAGAGCTCACGCGCCGACGCTGGCTGCCCTCGTTTCGATTTGTCAGTGCTTACCACGACGACCCTCGCTATATCCGCGCAATGGCCGATAGCATTCAGGCGCACTGGGCAGAACACGGGCGGGCCGACAAGCTCTTGCTCTCCTATCACGGCATGCCGCAGCGCTATTTAATCGAGGGCGACCCTTATCATTGCCAGTGCTATAAAACCTCTCGTCTCATCGGCGAAGCACTCCAGCTCACGGAAGACCAGATGATGACCACTTTTCAGTCACGCTTTGGCCGGGAAGAATGGCTGCAGCCTTACACCGACGAGACGTTGAAAGCCCTACCGAGTGAGGGGGTGACATCGGTTCAAGTGGTGTGTCCGGGATTTTCGGCCGATTGCCTTGAAACGATTGAAGAGATTGGCATGGAAAATCGGGACTATTTCCTCGAGGCGGGGGGAACGCGCTACGAGTATATCCCTTGCCTTAACGCGGAGCCCGGGCACGTGACGGCATTGACCGACCTGCTGGCGGACCAAATGCAGGGCTGGCTCGCGAACGATTACGATCCAGCCATGAGCGATCGTTTAGCACGCAACCTTGGGGCACCCCAATAGGCGCCCCCCAGTAAGCGTGCCTCAGCAGGCGCAACTTCAGCGCTAGTGTGCTGGCTCGAACCAGCCAATACCCAACGCCAAGCCAATCCCCATTAAGAATAAAAGGGTCAGTCGAACCCGATCATGGCTGTGAAATTGCACCTCGGGCAACAGATCACTCAGTGCAATGCAGATAAACGCGCCACCGGCAAAGGCGAGGATCCCGGAGAGCCATAGAGACGACTCGAGATAAGGCGCCATACCGAGGTAAAAGGCCATCGCCGCCAGTGGGCATAACGCGGCAAATACGATGGCAGCTAACCAGCGCTGGGCAGACACCCAACCCGCGTTCGCCATCACGGTTTCTATCGACAGGGAATCCAGCGGCTTGTGCAGTAAAATAGCCAAAAATACCCCTAAACCCAGGCCATGCTCGCTGAGCATGACGGCTCCGAGAGCGATGCCGTCGATCACCGTATGCACACATAAACCCGTGAAGAGCCCCAGTGCACCGATCCCCCTGTCAGACGAGTGACTGTGTGCATGGGCATGGGCATGTAAATCGGCAGGTAAAGGGAGACGAGAGTCGGCCTCCGCTGACGACAGCTCGCTGGACGCTGCTGCGGTAACAAAATCATGCTGATGAAAATGAAATAGCCGCAACAACAGCAGCATGAAAACAAGCCCGACGAGAGCCCATGCCATGACAAGGTCAATATCACCGACCAGTCCGAAGCTGTGAGGAATCAGATGGCAGAGCGCAACACCCAGCATCAACCCTGACACCAAGCTCAGCACCATCTGAGTGCGCGTATGCGTCATGATGATCTGGCGCGGTAACCAACTGCCCAGCAGCGATGCCGCCAGGAGTGCCACACTAAAGATTCCCAGCCAGGCCCAGTCCGTCATGCGGCTAACCCCTGACCAAATTATCGCGGTGAATCATTTCCTCTTCACCTCGGTAGCCCAGAATCGCTTCAATATCTGTCGAACTTTTTCCGATCAGCGCCGCGGCTTCGTCACTGGCGTAGTTGACCAGCCCCCGCGCCCGCTCTTTTCCGGTCGCATCGACACAGCTCACCAAATCACCTCTTTGGAAAACGCCTGTCACCGCAGTAATCCCAATGGGCAATAAGGAGCGGCCGTGGTCAGATACGACCGTCACCGCACCCTCATCGAGCACCAGCTGCCCTTGCGCATGCAGCAGGCTAGCCAGCCATTGTTTGCGAGCGCTAAGCGGCTGGCGATTGGTGTGTAAGAAGGTTCCCACCATTTCGCCCTCGACCACCTTAGGGATCACATCGGGCAACCGACCATTTGCAATAATCGTGCTAGTACCAGAGCGCGCAGCCAAACGAGCGGCACTGAGTTTCGTCGCCATACCCCCGCGCCCCAAGGCACTGCCCTCACCCGCTATCGCGTCGAGGTCGGGATCATGCACATCGGCTGAGGCAATCAGTTTGGCATCCTTATCCTGTCGCGGATCGCGGTCCATCAGCCCATCTTGATCGGTCAGAATTAACAGTGCTTCCGCATCGACCAGATTCGCAACCAAGGCCGCCAGAGTGTCATTGTCGCCCAGCCGAATTTCGTCGGTCACCACGGTGTCATTCTCGTTGATGATCGGCAACACACCCATGCCGAGCAGCGTATTGAGGGTACTGCGCGCATTTAAATATCGATCACGAGCGCGGACATCGGCATGGCTTAATAAAATTTGTGCCGTGACCACACCATGTGGCCCCAGGCAATCCTCATAAGCGCGCACGAGTGCCGACTGCCCTACGGCTGCGGCAGCTTGGGATAAGTGGATCTCTCGCGGGCGCTCTGCCAGATTAAGCCGCACCAAACCGGCAGCAATGGCGCCACTCGATACCAGCACGACTTCATGGCCGAGGGAATGCAGTGAGGCCAATTGGCGTGTCAGCGTCTTCATGACGAGTGGGTCCAATCCCAGACCATCGTTGGTGAGCAATGCACTACCCACCTTGATCACCCAGCGTCGAACGCTCGTTAAACGATGCCTAGCCGTGTTGTCAGTTGTATCGCTCAATACCGATACTCCACGTCAACGTCGCCATCGGCTTCCTCGTCCGCATCGAGCGCGCCGTCTTGCAGGCCGCGCTGTGCGTTGCTGCGTGCCTCTGCTCGCGCCCTATTCAGGGTGGCAATCCGCTCGCGCGCTTCGTGCTGCATTTGCTCCTGTACGGTTTGCTCTTCCGCCAATGCGCTGGCATCGGTTTGGTAATGTTCCATCAACTGTTCAAGGTGGGTCATCAAATCACCACAGAGTGCTTGGGTCTGGGTCCCTGCCACCGCAGAGACCTCATAGACTGGCCCCTGCCAACCCAGCGCAGCCACAATCGCTTCGCGACGCGCCTTCAACGTCTCCTGGTCAACCAAATCGATCTTATTCAACACCAGCCAACGCGGTCTGGCCGCTAACGTGGGGCTAAATCGCTCTAGCTCGTGAATCACCGAACAGGCCGCACTCGCTGGATCGCTGCCATCGATCGGCGCTACATCAACGAGATGTAACAGAACTCGGTTACGTGTCAGATGCTTGAGAAAGCGGATACCCAGCCCGGCGCCTTCAGAAGCGCCCTCAATGAGTCCCGGTATGTCGGCCACAACAAACGAACGATAGGCGTTGACCTTCACAACCCCCAAACTGGGAATCAGCGTGGTGAAGGGATAATCGGCAACTTTTGGCGTCGCGGCTGAAATAGCGCGAATCAAGGTGGACTTGCCGGCATTCGGCAAACCGAGTAGTCCGACGTCGGCAAGTACCTTCAGCTCCAACTTGAGCTTGCGGAGCTCTCCTTCGGAACCCGGTGAACTTTGACGAGGCGCACGGTTCACGCTCGATTTATAGCGGGTGTTACCCAGCCCGTGGAACCCGCCCTGGGCCACTAACAGACGCTGGCCAGGCGCGCTAATATCGCCCAATACCTCACCTGATTCGTCATCCAATACCGTTGTTCCCAAAGGAACCGGCAACACCAAATCCTCCCCAGATTTGCCGGTGCAATTTCGCCCACGTCCTGCCTGTCCGTTTTCCGCTCGAAAGGCGCGCGTGTAGCGATAATCAATCATGGTGTTCAGCGCGTCGTCGCCCTCTAGAAAAACCGATCCGCCGTCGCCGCCATCGCCGCCATCAGGACCCCCCCGCTGAATGAACTTTTCGCGGCGAAAACTCACGCAACCATTACCGCCCTTACCCGCGGTGACGTCAATTGTGGCTTCATCAACAAACTTCATGGACTCACCTAATCAACCAGCAAAAAAAAACCTCGTCGGATGACGAGGTTTCTAAATCCTATGGCACCCGAGTTACGCCGCTACGATACGAACCTGTTTACGCATCTGCGGGCCACCGCTGAAAAATTCCACTTTACCATCCGCTGTAGCGAACAGGGTGTGATCCTTGCCCACACGAACGTTTTCCGCTGCGTGGAAGCGTGTGCCGCGTTGACGCACAATAATACTGCCGGCTGTGACAGCCTGACCGCCGTACGCTTTAACGCCCAGCCGCTTACTCTCGGAATCGCGCCCGTTACGAGTACTACCGCCTGCTTTTTTATGTGCCATTGATAGTGTCTCCTGTTAGCCTGTGATCGCCGTAATTTTGACCTCTGTAAACCACTGGCGGTGACCAGTTTCTTTACG
>ERZ767114.1732-NODE-1732-length-10245-cov-2.417290_pt1 | contig 10245 bp, 12 predicted proteins | sample MGYA00374952_ERZ767114 | MGnify/ENA primary metagenome ERZ767114 (study PRJEB28939, sample SAMN06267156) | marine metagenome | isolation source: Columbia River Estuary | place: USA:Columbia River Estuary, USA | collected 2012-05-05 ...
GGTTTATGAAGGCGCTGAAGCGCGCTAGTGTTTGCAGATAAATTATAAAATAGGGCGTCAAAATCATTACTAGTTCATTGCAAATATCATTGACAGATGCAGCCATGCAGCCTATACCCCGCACTCAGTAATTCTCTAGATCCACAATCACGGAAGGGTGTCTAAATGAAACGCACCTATCAGCCTAGCGTATTGGTTCGTAAGCGCCGTCACGGTTTTCGTTCACGCATGGCCACTGTTGGTGGTCGCCGGGTCATTCAGGCTCGTCGTGCAAAAGGTCGTGCGCGCCTCTCAGCGTAAATATATTCACAAGGATACCCGTGTTTGGTGTCTGACATGAAAACCATACCGTCGCGCGCCGGATTTCTTGCGGCGCGGTCGAAGGGCGCAAAGGCCCTTGCCAGAGGTCTTGTGATCCAAGCCATCACCCGTGATTCGGATGATTGGCGGATCGGGCTAACCGCTACCAAAAAAATTGGCAATGCAGTCACCCGTAATCGGGCGCGGCGGCGTATGCGCGCCTTGGCGCGTGATTATCTCTCACCATTGGCAAAAAATGGCATTGATTATGTGTTGATTGCCCGTCACGACACCGCAACGGCGAATTGGCAGGAAATGGCTAATGGGTTGCAAAAAGCAATCCGTTATCTTCATCGCACCATCGCCACTGGTACAAATCAAAGGGCCAAGCCAAATGCTAAGCCAAACGCCAAGCCCGACCTAAGGCCAATGACAGACCGCCCAACACAGGGTGAGTCATGAACCAGTTAAGCGCTTTTGCGCAAAAGGTGGCAGCCGGGTTCCTTCTTGGACTGATTGCAATTTATCGTTTGTTTATCTCACCACTTTTGGGGGCAAATTGTCGGCATTTGCCAACATGCTCACAATATGCGAAAGATGCGGTAATCGCACATGGGCCCTTGCATGGATCTTACTATGCGCTAAAACGTATTTTGCGCTGTCACCCTTGGGCCGAACCAAAGGTCGATCCGGTGCCACCATTCTTGAACAGGCAGAAAGCCGTTAAAAATATTAATGCCAAACAACCAAAGGTTAGGTGAATGACTCCCGAAAATCGTAATCTGATTCTGGCCGTTGCGCTGTCAATGGCTGTCTTGTTTGGCTGGCAGATATTGGTCATTCAGCCCGAACTTGAAAAAGAGCAGGCGCAACAAGCCCTGGTCGCGAAACAGCAGGTAATAACTGCCAAGACACAGAATGTTGATGGCACGCCAGCAATCGCCAGCACCGGTAATGTGACCAATCTGACGCCGGGCGTGGCAGGACAGGATGCCACAACAGCCGATACCGCCAAACGCGTCACCATTGACGCGCCATTGGTTCAAGGTTCGTTCTCGCTTCAGGGCGCGCGGATAGATGATGTTATTCTGACCAGCTATCGAGAAACTTTGGATGCTGAATCGGATAATATTCACTTTTTGAAAAAGACCAGTTCACAAACACCCTTTTTTGCCGAATTTGGCTGGGCCAGTTCAGATGCAGACCAGCCAATGCCATCAGCGCAAACCCTGTGGGCGTCTGATCGCGATCTGTTATCACCATCAAGTCCGGTGACACTGCGCTGGAACAATGGCAAAGGTTTGGTTTTCAACCGCAAAATTTCAATCAATGATGATTATCTTATCACTTATGATGACTCGGTTGCCAGCAGCCTTAGCACGGCAATTACCATGTATCCTTTTGGTTTGGTGCGCCGTCAAGGAACACCGCCAACAAGCGGCATCTATATTCTGCATGAAGGCGCGCTTGGTGTTTTTGACGAAACCCTAAAAGAAGAAGATTATTCTGACTTGAGGGATGCACCTGCGGGCGGCATTAAAGTCGCACCAGAGGCTGCCGGTGGCTGGATCGGTATCACCGATAAATATTGGCTTGCCGCATTATTGCCATCGCAGCAGGAAAAATTCACCTACAGCTTTCAATCATTACCAGGCAAGACCGACCGTTATCAGGTCGACTACATCGATAATGTTGGTTTGACCTTGGCTGCTGGTTCGGCGGTCAGCACCCAAGGACGGCTTTTTGCCGGTGCCAAAAAAGTGGCTTTGCTAGATTACTATAAAGAAGAATTGGGGATTCCAAATTTCGATCTGGCGATTGATTTTGGCTGGTTCTATTTCCTGACCAAGCCGTTTTTCTATGCCATTGACTGGCTGTTTAATTTGTTTGGCAATTTTGGCGTGGCGACACTGGCCTTTACCGTTGTTGTAAAGCTTGCCTTTTTCCCACTTGCAAATAAATCCTATCGCTCGATGGCAAAGATGCGGATTCTGACACCCAAACTGCAATCGCTTCGCGAACGGTTTGGTGATGACAGAATGAAACTGAACCAAGAAATGATGGCGCTTTATAAAGCTGAAAAAGTCAATCCGGCGGCAGGTTGTTTGCCCGTACTATTACAGATCCCAGTCTTTTTTGCCCTTTATAAGGTTTTGTTTGTGACTATCGAAATGCGGCACGCACCATTTTTTGGGTGGATCGCTGATTTGTCTGCACCCGACCCAACTTCAATTTTCAATGTGTTTGGCTTGTTACCCTATTCCGTCGATTTTCTGCCGCCATTTTTACAATTGGGCTTATGGCCAATTTTCATGGGTATTTCCATGTTTCTGCAAATGCGCTTGAATCCGACGCCGCCTGATCCCATTCAGGCTAAAATTTTCCAGTGGATGCCAGTGTTTTTTACCTTCCTGCTAGCCACTTTCCCAGCTGGTTTGGTGATTTACTGGACATGGAACAACCTTCTTTCAATGGCGCAGCAATGGTACATCTTGAAACAAGTGGCGAAGAGCAGCTAGCCATCGCAAATGAAGCTGGTCGGCTGCTTTTTGCCGGCCAGTGTGATTTTATCGCTGCCTCCAATAATATGAAGGCATTGCCGCCAGTTACCTTGCCGGAAATCTGCTTTGCTGGCCGATCGAATGTTGGCAAATCCTCACTGGTGAATGGATTAACCGGACGGCGAATGCTGGCGCGAACATCACAAACGCCAGGTCGGACGCGGCAATTGATTTTTTTCAATCTTGCCGATCGCCTGCAATTAGTTGATTTGCCCGGCTATGGCTATGCCTCGGCGCCAAAAACTGACATCAAAGCTTGGACAAATCTGACCCGCAAATATCTTGCTGGCCGCCCATCCTTGCAGCGGGTTTTTTTGCTAATTGATAGCCGGCGCGGTGTTGGCCCAGCCGATCATGATATCATGGCGCTTCTTGATGAAACGGCGGTATCATGGGCGGTGGTGATAACTAAAGCCGATAAACAAAAAGCTGAATCCTTGGCGAAAATATGCAAAGAAACCGAAGCAAAAATCAGTAAATATGTTGCCGCCTATCCCGAATTATTCATCACCTCATCTGAAGACGGAACCGGCATTGAGGCATTGCGGGCACATTTGTCAGGATTCGCCCTTCCAAAGGCTGATCGAACCACCCCCTAAAGCGGGAAACGCAATTTAACACCCGAAACCGAATTAAATTGCGCCAAGCTATTGCGCTCTTGGCCGGATTGCCGATAATCAGCGCGGTAAATAGGCGCAAGGCTTTTGGCATCTGCGCTCTTTTTTCGAAAAATCCGGCCTGATATGGCCCTTGCTGTAAAGGCGATGAAGATGGAAAACTCGGCTGACCAGATGCAGGTTGATCTGCTGGCAAAAACCGGAATGCTTATTGAGGCACTTCCGTTTATGCGCCGCTATTCTGGCAAAACCATCCTGATTAAATTTGGCGGCCATGCGATGGGCAAGGCCGATTATGTGAATGCCTTTGCCGCTGATATTGCTCTGCTGGATCAGGTTGGCGCAAGGCCGGTTGTGGTGCATGGCGGCGGACCACAAATTGGCGAAATGCTAAAAAAATTGCAAATCGAATCAAGCTTTATTGATGGTCTGCGGGTCACCGATGATGCCACAGTTTCGGTTGTTGAAATGGTTCTTGCTGGCGGCATTAACAAGGCGCTTGTCGCCGCAATTGCCGGTGCTGGAGGGCGCGCCGTTGGCGTGTCTGGCAAAGATGGCGGGCTAATTACCGCGCGCAAATTAATGGCAATGGCAAAAGCCAGCGACAGTGCAATTCAGCAAGCGGTTGATCTTGGCTTTGTTGGCGAGCCGTCACATGTTGATGTGACTGTTTTAAATGCGTTGATGCAGCATCATTTGATTCCGGTTGTCGCACCGGTTGGCGGCGGCGAAGATGGCAAGACCTATAATATCAATGCTGATACCGCAGCCGGCGCCATTGCCGCGGCATTGAATGCAACGCGCATGTTAATGCTTACCGATGTAACAGGTGTTCTAGACCAAAACGGTAAGTTGATTAGCAGCCTAACGATTAGCCAAGCCGAAGCATTGATCCAACGGCACGATTTCTGGCGGCATGATTCCAAAAGTTAAAACCTGTATTGATGCTGTTCAAGGCGGCGCTGAAGGCGCGGTGATCATGGATGGCCGTGCACCGCATGCGCTTCTTGTAGAATTATTCACCGAACATGGTATGGGAACCATGATCACCGCCGATTAATGTATTTTGATTAGGAAGAATGATAACCGCTATGACCGCTGCTTTTCCAACCCAATCGATCGGCGATTGGATTTTCGATCTTGATAACACCATATATCCGGCCAAAACAAATCTGTTTCGTCGCGTATCGGTTCGGATTACCGAATTTGTTGCGGCGCATTATAATGTTGCTGATGATGATGCGCGGGTAATTCAAAAGGATTTGTTTCACCGCTATGGAACCACAATGCGTGGCATGATGAGCGAAGAAAACATCCAGCCCAAAGTCTATCTTGATTATGTTCATGATATTGATGTCAGTGATCTTGACCATGACCAAGAGCTTGATTCAATGTTAACCGCTCTGCCGGGGCGTAAACATATTTTCACCAACGGCACCGTCCCGCATGCGGAAAATATTCTATCGGCCTATGGTGTTCGCCATCATTTTGATCAGATTTTTGATATTGTTGCCGCCGATTATATTCCCAAGCCGGATCAATATGCCTTTGATTGTTTTTTAAAACAGACCGGCATTGACCCGAATGGCGCGGTCATGATCGAAGATATGGCCGCCAATCTACAGCCCGCCGCCGCGCTTGGCATGCGTACGGTTTGGCTGGCAAGTGATATTGAATGGGCTAATCGTGGCTCAGATGAAGCTTATGTGCATTTTAAAGCCGATGACCTAAAGGGGTTTTTGCGCTCGCTTGCCCTTGCTGGGTAATCAATGAAAAAGACTGAAGTGACGGCATCATGGACGCATGGGCCGGTAAACGCTATAACGACAAGGGCGGGCAATTCGCCTGTCAAATATAAGGAGAAAAAGCATGGATTTGGCGCAACTTGAAACCGAAATTAACGCTGCATGGGACAATCGTGATGCGGTAAATGCCTCGACCAAAGGCGCGGTTCGTGACGCTGTTGCAGCTGCGCTTGCTTTGCTTGATTCGGGAACGGCGCGTGTCGCAGAACCGGCCGGCAATCATCAATGGACGGTGAATCAATGGCTAAAAAAAGCGGTGCTTTTATCATTTCGTCTGAATGACATGCAAACCATCCCAAGCGGAACCATCTATGAAGGCGCTGGCGAGTCTGTTTGGTGGGACAAGGTGCCACCAAAATTTAGCGGCTGGGATGAAGCGCGTTTCCGCGAAGCCGGTTTCCGCGCCGTGCCGGGCTGTATTGTTCGCCATTCCGCATTTATCGCGCCAAATGCCGTCTTGATGCCAAGCTTTGTGAATCTTGGTGCCTATGTTGGCAGCGGAACAATGGTGGATACATGGGCAACGGTCGGATCATGCGCGCAGATTGGCAAGAATGTACATCTGTCAGGCGGGGCTGGTATTGGCGGGGTTTTGGAACCATTACAGGCTGGACCAGTTATCATTGAAGATGATTGCTTCATCGGTGCCCGTTCAGAAGTTGTTGAAGGTGTGGTTGTTGAAACCGGTGCGGTTTTGTCGATGGGTGTGTTTGTTGGCGCCTCAACCAAAATTGTCGATCGGGTAACAGGTGAAGTGCATATTGGCCGCGTGCCAGCATATTCAGTTGTTGTGCCTGGCAGCCTTCCCGGCAAGCCATTGGCCGATGGATCACCTGGCCCATCGCTTTATTGCGCCGTAATCATTAAGAAAGTTGACGAAAAGACCCGTGCAAAAACATCTGTAAATGATCTTTTGAGAGATTAAAACCATGCCATCCTATGCGGTTCAACTTGCGCAAAGACTTGTGCGCTGCCCATCGGTAACACCGGTTGAAGGTGGAGCGCTTGATGTGTTGCAGGATGAGTTCACCAAGCTTGGTTTTGACTGCACAAGGTTGCCTTTTGGCGCTGGGGAAAAGCGGATTGATAATCTGTTTGCACGCCGTGGGACAGGCGGGCCTCATTTCGCCTTTGCGGGGCATACTGATGTTGTACCGGTTGGTGATGCCGCGCAATGGCAGCATGATCCTTTTGGCGGCATGCTTGTTGATGGCAAATTATATGGCCGTGGTGCGGCTGATATGAAAGGCGGCATCGCCGCTTTTGTTGCCGCCGTATCCGCCCTTGACGGTGCCGATGATACCGGATCAATCAGCTTTATCATCACCGGTGATGAAGAAGGCGATGCTGATTTCGGCACGGTTAAGATGGTTGAATGGTTACAGGCAAATGATCAGGTGCCGGATGCGTGCGTCGTTGGCGAGCCAACCAATCCATCACGCCTTGGCGATGTGATTAAAAATGGCCGCCGTGGCAGCCTGTCCTGCCAATTGCGTGTTGATGGGGTGCAAGGTCATGTTGCCTATCCGCATCTGGCCGATAACCCGATTACCCGCTTGATCGCCATGTTGGCACCGGTGAATGGCACCACGCTTGATGGCGGCAATGATTATTTTGGCCCGTCAACCGCGAATGTGACAAGCATTGATACCGGCAATGACGCTGGCAATGTCATTCCCGCATCCGTATCGGCCAAGTTCAATATCCGGTTTAACACTGAACATAAATCAGATGATTTAATTGGCTGGATGGAAGAACATTTCAACCGTGTTGGCGGCGAATGGACGGCGACATGGCGTGCCTCGGCACAGCCCTTTGTAACGCCTGTCGGCAGCTTTACTGCATTAATGCAGACAGCGATTGAGTCTGTCACAGGGCAAAAGCCAGTTCTGTCAACAAACGGCGGCACATCGGATGCGCGCTTTATCACAAATATCTGTCCTGTTGCCGAATTTGGCCTTGTTGGTCAAACCATGCATCAGGTCGATGAGCATGTTGACGCAGCTGACATCGACCAGCTTACGAAAATCTATCATGAAATGCTGGTTCTTTTTTTTAAGGGTGACTCTTAAATGGCATCATTGCCCAATCTATCACCATCAAGCCTGTTCGCACTGATTCGGGTGACATTGCTTGTCATGCTTGGCCGAAAGCCAGCGATTGGCAGTTATGACACATCACCAGCGGGGGTTTGGCAGGCAATTGCAGCATCGATTGTCTTTACGCTTTTGGTTACGATTTATCCCGGGCTTGAGGCGACTCCAAACCTGTTTTTTGCGGCGCTGCTTTTACAATTGATTGGCGTTGTCATGCTGGTACTTTTGATCAATCTGTTATTAAAAGCGCTTGGCCGACCGGATAAGTTATTACCGTTTATCGTGCCGTTTTTATGGATTGAAAATCTGCAACAGCTTCTTGGCGGCATCGTTCAAAGCCTGACCGTGATGACCGGTGATCAAACGCTTATGATTTCGATTTTGCCGGTTGCCGTTTGGACCTGCTATTGGTTGTGGCGCATTGGCCGCGATATCGTTGGCAAGGGCGGCTTGGCAGCGGCAGGGTTCATCGCCATGTCATTCATGATCGATGTCAGCCTTCTTTATATGCTTCAATCGCGACTGCCAGCCATCGGCGGATAATCAACACCAACAAGATACAAACCTTCGGGCGGGGCGGTTGGACCAGCCGCACTGCGGTCACAGGCAGCAAGCGCGGTTTTCACATCATCAGCGTGCCATTTCCCCGTGCCAACAAGCGCCAAGGTTCCGGTGATATTGCGCACTTGGTGATGCAGGAATGACCGCGCCTCGGCATGAATGTGAATTTCATCACCAACCTTTTCAACATCCAAACGGTCAAGCGTCCGCAAGGGTGATTCAGCCTGACATTGGCTTGCCCGAAAGCTGGTGAAATCATGCCGCCCAAGCAAATGTTTGGCCGCGCTTGCCATCGCCATTGGATCAAGCGGGTGTTTGTGATGCCAGACCCGTCCGGCATCAAGCGCTGGCGGTTGGCGGCGCGGCAAAATCCGGTATAGATAGCGCCTGCCAATGGCGCTGAATCGAGCATGAAACTCAGCTGGCACCTCAACCGCATGTCGAATGCTGATCGGCATTCTGGCAAGATGGGCGTTCAGCGCCTCCATCACCCTGTCGGCGGTGAATTTATCGGGAACGTCAAGATGCGCTGCCTGCGCGGTGGCATGAACCCCCGAATCGGTGCGCCCTGCTCCGGCAACCGCAACTGGTGCCAACAAAAAAGCCGCAGCGGCATCTTCAATCCGGGCCTGAACCGAATCGGCATTATCCTGACGCTGCCACCCTGAAAAGGGGCCGCCATCATATTCAATGGTGATCAAAATACGCCGCGTCATATGTTTTCTGGGCTGGTTTCAGGATGCAAAAACGCACCAATCGCCAGCCCTGACCCGTTCAGAAAATCACTTGCCGTCATGCTGGTTTTTCCCGCCGGTTGTAACTTTGTGATTTTCAGCGCATCTTGCCCACAAGCGATTATCATTGCGCCATCGGCAGTCTTGCCAAGAAAGCTACCAGCTAGCGCCATCTTTGGCGTTTCGCTATTTGGTGCTGCTGGCATCGCCATCGGGCTTGCCTCTAAAATGCGTAATCGGCCTTTTGGCGCAAAACACCATGCGCCCGGATAGGGTGCAAAAGCGCGGATATGACAATCAAGAACATCGGCAGGCTGCTGCCAATCAATCATCGCCTCGGCCGAGCTGATTTTAGCAGCATAGATAATGCCGTCATTGGCTTGCGGTATTGGTGATGTCAAACTATTTGGCGCGCCGTCAATCACCGCACCAAGACATTCTGCGGTCAGATCGGCCAACCGGTCATGCAGGCTGCCGGCATTATCATGCTTGCTGATTGCTGTTTGACGAACGCCAACAACCGGGCCGGTATCAAGTCCGGTTTCCATGATCATTGCCGAAATGCCGGTTTCGCTGTCACCGGCTTGGATGGCACGCTGGATTGGCGCGGCACCACGCCACCGCGGCAATAAAGATGCATGCCCATTCAAACAGCCAAACCGCGGAATGGTCAAAATAGTTGCCGGCAACAACAGCCCATAGGCAACAACAACGAACAAATCAGCATCATGGCTCGCAAGCTGCGCCTCAATTTCAGCAGATTTTAAATTGTCAGGGGTAAAAATTGGCAGGTCTACAGAATGAGCATAGGCGGCAACAGGCATAGGCGTTGTTTTCATGCCACGGCCAGATTTTTTGGCAGGCTGGCTGTAGACAGCGCAAACCTCATGCGTTTTAACAAGATGATTAAGCGTCGGGATCGCAAAGGCTGGACTGCCCATAAAGACAATGCGCTGCTTTGCGCCTTTCTGCGGCGTATCGGCCATGTTAGCTTCTGCCATTTTATCGTCTAAATGCGAGGCGGTCATGAATGACCTCCGGTTAGTTGCGCGATGTCGTTTGACGCATTTCCTTCATGACCCGACGCAAAATCATGTCACGTTTCAAGCGGGAAATATGATCGATAAACAGCACGCCATTCAAATGATCAATCTCATGCTGAACACAGGCCGCCAACAGCCCATTGGCAGAAAGTGACTGCTTCTCACCAGCCTCATCAAGATAGCGCACTTCAACTTCGGCTGGCCGTTCAACATCAGCCGTTTGGTCGGGAATAGAAAGACAGCCTTCTTCCAAGATGGCACGGGCGTCTGATTCGCGAATAATTTTTGGATTAATCATTTTGAATAATTTGGGTGCATCATCCTTGCCACAATCCATAACAATGACCCGCTGGCCGATATTGACCTGCGGTGCGGCAAGGCCAATGCCCGGCGCGTCATACATGGTTGCCGCCATATCATCCAGAAGCTGGCGAATGCCATCAGTGATTTCGGTCACTGGCTTTGACGTTTCCCGTAAAATTGGGTCTGGCACTTTGACAATTGGTATAAGCTTGGCAGTGGCTGGCA
>ERZ767114.1735-NODE-1735-length-10242-cov-2.468569_pt1 | contig 10242 bp, 10 predicted proteins | sample MGYA00374952_ERZ767114 | MGnify/ENA primary metagenome ERZ767114 (study PRJEB28939, sample SAMN06267156) | marine metagenome | isolation source: Columbia River Estuary | place: USA:Columbia River Estuary, USA | collected 2012-05-05 ...
GAAGATCTCTCCTTCTCACTGCCCCCCGGCGGCATTGTCGGGGTGATCGGCCCCAATGGCGCGGGCAAGACCACCCTGTTCAAAATGCTCACCGGGCAAGAACAGCCCGATGAAGGCACCGTTGACTATGGCGATACGGTGCAATTGTCATATGTCGATCAATCTCGCGATGATTTGGATCCCAATGCCAATGTTTGGGAGGCCATTGCAGACGGTCTTGATGTGGTGCAACTGGGTGATGTGGAAGTCAACGGGCGGGCGTAGTGCTCAGCTTTTAACTTCAAAGGCGCAACCCAGCAGAAAAAGGTCAGTTTGCTGTCGGGCGGGGAACGCAACCGGGTGCATATGGCGCGATTGCTGAAATCCGGTGGCAATGTACTGCTGCTTGATGAACCCACCAACGACCTTGATGTGGAAACCCTGCGTGCATTGGAGGACGCATTGGTTGATTTCGCCGGTTGCGCTGTAGTCATCTCGCACGACCGCTTTTTCCTTGATCGCATCTGCACCCATATCCTCGCTTTCGAAGGTGAGGCCCATGTGGAATGGTTCGAAGGCAACTTTGAGGATTATGAAGAGGACAAAAAACGCCGTCTTGGTGCCGATGCACTGGAGCCAAAACGAATAAAGCATAAAAAATTCATGCGCTAGCCGCAAATCTACTGGGTTTTAACGCCTTCCGCGCTTTTTTACTGCACGGGAGGTTTTTTCTATGACTTTAAGCAAGATCGACGCCCCATGACACCCCCATAACGCACGGTGTTTGTATGGAAAGATTATTTGCAATTAGGCGCTGGTGATGGAAAATGCTTGCCTTTGTCCCAAACGAGTGCAATTACAGAGCAGCATATGTATTCTTTTTCGACCACTGTCTCCTGTTTTACCGGCGTTCAGTCTTTCGATCCAGACGACTAGCCGGGCTGTCGCACCTCTGCGGGCAGCAACTTATAGGAGACTACGGATATGGCCACAGGCACCGTAAAATGGTTCAACACAACTAAAGGCTTCGGCTTTATCGCACCAGACGGCGGAAGCCGCGACGTTTTCGTACATATTTCTGCCGTTGAGCGCGCCGGTCTGACCGGATTGAGCGACGACCAGAAAGTAACGTTTGACGTTGAAGCTGGCCGTGACGGTCGCGAAAGCGCAACAAATATCGCTCTGGCTTAAAGCTGGACCTCGCAGCCTAGCTGCTTTGGAGATACAGGATCAGGCTATGTCTATAGCCTGATTTTTTTTGTTTCTAACCCCAGAGCCACTATGAAATTTCTTATTTTTTTCCAGTCGAAACTTAAGTAAGCACCCGGCAGAGAAAGAAGTGTCGCTTGCAGAGACTTCTGCCCCCCTTCACACGACAGGGCGATGCCCCTAAAAGCCCTTATAAAATGTCGTTTTTCCCATCACGATCGTCCAGATAACCAGCACCACATACCCGAGACAAAACCCAATAAGTGTGATCCACGCATAATTCAGAATTGCTGCGCCAAGAAAGGCAAACGCGACCAAAAAATATTTTACATTATCCCGTGATATACTCACCAGCTTGAATGACCATGTGGGGATTTGACTGATCATCAGCAAACCAATCGCCACCATATGCGCACAAATCACCAGAGTAGGCAACAATTCAGCATCGTCCATGGCAAAAGATAAAAACATCGGCAACATCACTAATAGTGCACCGGCGGGGGCAGGCACACCCACAAAATAGCCGCTGTTGTCCACCTCCAGATCAGACTTACTGGTGACATTAAACCGGGCGAGCCGGATGACACAGCACACAGCAAAAATCTGCACAGATATCCAGCCCAAACGCGGCATATCCTGCAGCGCCCAAAAATACAGCACCATCGGGGGGGCGACGCCAAAGTTCAGGAAATCCGCCAGCGAGTCCAATTCGGCACCCATTTTACTGTCGCTATTGAGCAAACGGGCGACACGGCCGTCCAAGCCATCCAGCACGCAGGCTAGTAAAATCAATTGAACAGCGCGTTCATGGCTGCCTTGAAACCCCAACTTGATCGCTGTCAGCCCAAGGCAAATCGCCGCAACTGTCAACATGTTGGGCAGCAGTTGAAATAGCGTCAATTCAGTTTTAATTTTTTCGGGCTTACCCAACCGCTATTCCGTCCTTGCGCTACGTGCGGGTTCGTCCGCTGTTAAATCCGCAATCACCGTCTCCCCAGCGATCATTGACTGGCCAACGCTGACCATCGGCTGCACGCCATCGGGCAGATATACATCCACGCGAGACCCAAAACGGATCAAGCCAAAGCGTTCGCCCGTCCTCAGCGCCTGTGCCTGCTTTACAAAGCATACAATCCGGCGCGCCACCAGTCCAGCAATCTGTACCACCGCAATCTGTCGACCATCGGCAATTTCTATCGTCAAACTGTTGCGTTCGTTATCGACGCTGGCCTTGTCCAGCGACGCATTGAGGTATTTACCTGGTCGATAGGCAATACTGGCGACCTCGCCGGCAATCGGAGCCCGGTTAACATGACAGTTGAACACATTCATAAACACACTCACCCGCGTTAGGGGATCTGAGGACATGCCCAGTTCCTCGGGCGGCACCGCCTTTTCGATCAGTGATATGATGCCGTCTGCAGGGCTGACCAACAGTCCCTCGCGCTCAGGGGTTGTGCGTTTAGGGTCACGAAAAAAATAGTAACACCATATGGTTAAGCCAAAACCACCCCAGCCAAGCCAGTCTGAAATTAAAAAAAGACCCGCAGTAATAACCGCGAAAATCAAAACGAATTTGATACCTTCGCGGTGCATAGGCTTAATAAATGTTTCAAGCATTGTCATAGCAGCTAGACCCGATCTTTCAGTTTAGGTTCGGCAGGTTTTTTGCCTACTGCGCCAAGACGTATTATTCAAGCAACTTATATCGATAGGAACCTCACCAAAGCGTCTCAAACGCCGTACAAATCCACGCCAGTTGCACAACCAAACCGCCCGAGCAGCACCTAAAATGCTTCGCACAGCGAGATCAACCCAACTGAAAGCCTGGGGTTGACCGAGACAAAGCACTTTCTTCTGCGTCCATATCTTCGGCGATAGCATCGAACAAAGGCGTTGTCATATAGCGCTCGCCAGTATCGGGCATCATGCAAAGAATAACTGATCCCGGCGCGGCCTTGGCCGCCACCTTCATTGCGACCGCGAAGGAAGAGCCCCCCGATATACCTGTCATGATGCCTTCTTTACGCGCCAGTTTATGCGCCCATTCCAGACCTTCACCGCCAGAGACTGGGATCAATTCGTCATAATTTTTTTCGTCCAGTGTCTCCTGCAACACCAGAGGAATGAAATCGGGTGTCCAGCCTTGAATCGGATGCGGCTCAAACGCCGGATGACTGCTTGCAGGGGCCCCGCCCTCACCGCGTGGCTGACCTATGCCGCTTTCGATCAGCGCGGCATTTGCCGGCTCTGTCAGGATGATTTTGGTCTCTGGCCGGCTTTGGCGCAACACCCTTGCGACCCCCGTCACGGTGCCACCTGTGCCATAGCCTGTCACAAAATAATCAAGTCTGTCGCCAGCAAAATCGGCGACTATCTCTGGACCTGTGGTCGTCTCGTGAATATCCGCGTTGGCGCTGGTCTCAAATTGCCGAGCGAGGAACCAGCCGTTGGCCTTCGCCAATTCGACTGCCTTTTGGTACATCCCCAGCCCCTTCGAGGCCCTTGGCGTCAACACCACTTTGGCGCCCAGCATTCGCATCAACTTGCGGCGTTCAATGGAAAAACTATCTGCCATCGTCACCACCAGCGGATATCCCTTTTGTGCACAGACCATCGCCAGACCTATACCGGTATTGCCGCTGGTCGCCTCGACGACTGTTTGGCCAGGTTTCAAGAGGCCATCACGTTCAGCCGCTTCAATGATATTAAGCGCAAGCCGGTCTTTCACCGATCCCGCAGGATTGAAGAACTCGGCCTTAACATAAATTCTGACACCTTTCGGGCCCAGATTATTAATGCGGATACACGGAGTGTTTCCGACCGTATCCAGCACAGAACCATATGTCCGACCCAAACCTTCTGTTGAACGGATGTTTGCACTTGTGGTCATAATAGCCCCTTGCTTTGATAACTCGTGAAAATTTTGCTCTTGCCTCAAAGTACAAGCCAGCGGCCGTTTGATCAATGTCTTTCACGGCACACGTAAGATGCCAAAATTTAAAAGCCGCGAACAAGCCAGTTACAAATTCAACGATCGCGCGCCGATTGCACCGGACCGCAAACCCCCAACCACGCATCCGGTATAATTGACAATCCCAGAACCCTGTCGGGGTTGGTGGGGGGGGGCATCACTACATCATTGAGTTTTTCAAAGCCATAGCGCCGGTAATAGGGCGCATCCCCGACCAGCAGAGCCCGCCGCCACCCCTGACGGGCCGCCAGCGCCAGACTGTCACGAATCAACGCACCACCCAACCCTTCGCCCTGCCGAGTCGGATGCACCGCAACCGGCCCCAAAAGCAGCGCGTTATGACATCCCACAATGATCGGCCAATAGCGGATCGCCCCCCCCAGAATACCATCGGGGTCGCGCGCGACCATCGACAGGTCCACCACCGGGGCAACCTGATCGCGCAGACGATATGAGGACAGCGCCTCACGGCCCGGCGCGAAGCACAGATCATAAAGCGCCTCGACCTCCCACCAATCTGACTGCTGTTCCTGTTTGAACTGATACACCAGCTGTGCGCCTCAACATTTATCGCTGGCAACCGGCCTAGCACGCTCCTATTGAGAGGGCAAACAGGAGACATTACAATGTTTTACAAACCACAAAACGGACACGGTCTGCCACACAACCCGTTCAATGCGATCGTCACCCCCCGCCCAATCGGCTGGATTTCATCACGCGGTGCCGAGAGCAATGACAATCTAGCCCCCTATTCGTTTTTCAACGCAGTGGCCTATGTCCCCCCTCAGGTGATGTTTTCCTCCACCGGGCAAAAGCCCGATCGCGACGGAACGAAGGACAGCGTAAGCAACATTCGCGAAACCGGCGTTTTTTGCGTCAATATCGTTGAATATGCGATGCGCGATGCGATGAATGCCAGCTCGGCCACAGTGGATAAGAACATTGATGAATTTGCTAAAGCAGACTTGGAAAAAATCCCCTGTGAAACGATCGACTGCGCCCGTGTTTCGGGCACACCTGCTGCTTTGGAATGCAAACTGACCCAGATTTTACAGTTACCCGGGGCCGCAAATTTCGCCGTGTTCGGCGAAGTGACCGGCATTCATATGCGCGATGATTGTCTCATCGACGGGCTGTTTGATATCACACGTTTCCAACCGCTCGCACGGCTTGGATACCGCGATTACACCCGTGTTACCGATCTATTCTCGCTGTCGCGCCCAGACGATTGACCCTGAGGCTCTCAACGGCATATGCCGTTCAGTGGCCTTCGCCCAAAATGCCAATCCGGACCGAGTAATTTACCACCAAACCGTAATCCGGATCATCATCGCTATCAACCATAAGATGCCCGGCTTTGCTTAAAAGTGCATGGCAATCCCGACTTAGGTGCACCAATTGGATGCGCTTGCCTGCGGCTTGATACTTTGCCGCGACCGCCTCGATTGCCTGCAGAGCTGATTGATCCACTACTCTGCTGTCCGCAAAATCCACAATCACCTGCTCGGGGTCTTCACTAAGCTCAAATAATTCAGCAAAACCGTCAGCAGACCCAAAAAACAACGGACCCTGAATCTGATAAACTTTCGCGCCTTCGGAATTTTGCGAGATCTTGGCGTGAATCCGCCGTGCATTATTCCAGGCATAGGCCAGCGCCGAGACGATCACCCCAACCACGACCGCAACTGCAAGGTCAGAATAGACTGTAACCACCGTGACCAAAATGATCACAAAGGCGTCGGTCATCGGCACCCGACGCAGAATCCGCAACGAATTCCAAGCAAATGTCCCAATAACCACCATGAACATCACCCCCACCAAAGCGGCGAGCGGAATTTGCTCGATCACCGACGATCCCACCAAGATAAACAACAGCAGGAACAGGGCTGCCGAAATACCGGCGATCCGGGTACGCCCGCCAGATTTGACGTTGATCATCGATTGACCGATCATCGCACAGCCCCCCATACCGCCAAAAAAACCGGTGAGCGTATTGGCCAGCCCTTGGGCGATGCATTCCTGTGACGCACCGCCTCGCTTACCGGTCATTTCGCCGACCAGATTGAGGGTTAGCAGACTTTCTATCAACCCAATCGCGGCCAGAATGACCGCATAGGGCAGGATTATTTCCAGTGTATCCAAGGTGAGTGGAACCAAGGGGATATGAAACAGCGGCAGCCCGCCTTCAATCGAGGCCAGATCGCCAACACGCGGCACATCAAGCCCAAAACCTATCACCACGGCGGCGACAATTCCAATACCTGCCAACGGCGCGGGTATCACCTTGGTCACCCGCGGCATCAGCCAGATAATACCCATGGTTAATACCACTAGCCCCAGCATCAGATACAGCGGCTCACCACTTAACCAAGTGTCACCAGCCGCACCATGACCGGCCGTTTCGCCCGACCCAGACACTTTAAACTGGGTCATCTGCGCCAAAAAGATCACAATGGCCAAGCCGTTTACAAAGCCCAGCATCACCGGATGCGGCACCAACCGAATAAACCGTCCCCATTGCATCACACCGGCGAACAACTGCAGCGCCCCCATCAGTACCACAGTGGCAAAAAGATATTCGACCCCGTGCTGTGCGACCAAGGCCACCATGACCACCGCCAAAGCTCCGGTCGCGCCGGAAATCATGCCGGGCCGCCCACCGATAAGCGCCGTCACAAGCCCAACAAGAAATGCTGCGTAAAGCCCCACAAGCGGATGCACGCCCGCCACAAATGCAAAAGCAACCGCCTCGGGTACCAAGGCCAAAGCCACCGTCAAGCCTGACAGTAGTTCTATGCGGATACGGCCCAAGCTCAGACCCTCATCAGACGTCCAGCGCAAGTCGGGAAAAGCTATAGAATTGGCAAATAAGCCAAAGATGGCGGGTTTCATACGGGATCCTGAAAGTTGGGGGATTTGGTTTCACGACGCTTCTAACCCAGTTTCCCCAAAAGCGAAAGCTCAATGTTGCAGTGCAGAAAAATCATCTCTCAAGACAGCTCTCTATTGATGGTTTTTCCCTAATTGTGCCCTGAAGCATAATTGTCAGCAGCCGCTTTCAATCTGGCAATGACGCCTCTTCATTGGGCCGATCCTTAGTGATAACAATTAATCTGAGGTTAATGATCTCGATGATTCAGAGGCTTTTCACAAAAGCACCGTTCCAAAATGCCTGTTCCAAAATACCTGTCACTACTCTTACCAGATGGCCAAGACGCAATTGTCCATGTTTGCGCACCTGACGAGGTCTGCGTCTTCAATAGCCGGAAAAATTATACCCTCTGGCATGAGAAGAAAAACCAACCAACGGACCCAATCCTCAGCATCACTTTCGTCTGGTTTTTATTTACAGGGGGGGTACAGTTGGCAGCAAGGTACGACCTGCTCTCAACAGGTTCCGCATTCACTGTCTGCGCGATATTTTTCATGGCGCCATTTTACCAAAGAGTTTTGAGAATGGATTTTAACAATTGGCTCTCTTTTGCGGCGGCATCAATGCTGATCCTCATCCTGCCCGGACCAACCATTCTGACAATCCTGTCGCATACACTCACCGGCGGTCGCCGGGTGATCTGGGCTGCTGTCGCGGCCGTTGCCTGTGGCGATCTGATCTCTATGAGCCTTGCACTCATCGGCCTTGGCGCTCTGCTGGCAGCCTCAGCGCTCGCATTCACTGCATTTAAATGGCTTGGGGCCCTCTATTTGATCTGGCTCGGTATAAACATGCTGCGCACGGCGGTCAGATCAGATTTTAATGCACCCAGTTCAGATACGCTATCCTCACGGCGCAGCATTTTTTACAAGTTATTTTGGGTCACCGTTTTAAATCCAAAATCAATTGGATTTTTCGCGGCTTTTCTGCCGCAGTTTATCGATCCCGCACGATCTATTATGATCCAATCTCTCGTGATGCTAGCGACATTTGTAAGCTTTGGGGCATTGAATGCACTGGCCTATGGATATGCAGCAAACCATCTTCAGGCCCATCTAAACCGGCCATGTATCAAAAGGTGGGTGGCGGGACTGGCCGGCAGTGTCTTGATCACGATGGGGGCTGTGACCGCCAGGCTGGAGCCGTAAACCGAACCGCAGATGTCAGGCGCGACACAATTTCTTACGATAATAGCTTCTCACCCGTTGCACAGACCACGTCGGCGTCTTAGAAACGAACGCTCCAATCCAGCCCGTTAAGGTCCTGATCAGATGAAAACCGTTAAAGACTATATCCGCACAATTCCGGATTTTCCCCACAAAGGTATACTGTTTCGCGATGTCACTACCCTGTTTGCAGATCCCCGTGGGCTCCGCCTTGCCATTGACCAAATGCTGGAACCTTATGTCGGGCAAAAAATTGATACCGTTGTGGGGCTAGAGGCGCGGGGTTTTATCCTTGGTGGCGCAATCGCCCATCAATTATCCGCAGGTTTTGTGCCAATCCGCAAAAAGGGGAAATTACCAGGGACCACTATTCGTCAGGCTTATACGCTTGAATATGGCGAGGCGATTGTCGAACTGCATGACGACGCCGTGCAAGCTGGCGAGAGGATCCTGCTGGTTGATGATCTGTTGGCAACCGGAGGCACCGCAGCGGCGGGCATCACATTGCTGGAACGCCTTGGCGCTGAGATCATCAGTTGCGCCTTTATTGTCGAATTACCCGATCTTGGTGGTCGCCCCAAGTTGGAAGCAATGGGAATGGACCTTCACGCCATATGCGCCTTTGATGGGCTCTAAGCCGCGTTGCGCGATGCCAGCGTGATGTTCGGAAGTGACTTTAACCCACAAGGTCACAGAACAGACACTTGGGCCTTTCCGCAGGCCGCACAATTTCAGGCAGGCAAGAATTCTAGTACTTTTTCCTCTAATGATTTAATCTCAAGCGGTTTGACCAAGAAAGCATCCATGCCGCTTGCATAGCAGCGATCAGCCTCGCCCTGCAGCGCATTTGCCGTTATCGCAACAATAGGCGTCCTCGCGCGGTGATGCTTTGCTTCAAGCTGGCGCAACATCCGTGTCATTTCAAAACCATCCATAACAGGCATGTGGCAATCCGACAGGATCAAATCAAAAGACCCGCCCCGCCATTTTTCCAAACCCTCTTCACCATTTTGGGCGACAAGCGTCGGATAGCCTAATGTCTCAAGCTGTTTGAGTAAAACCAGCCGGTTGATTTCATTGTCTTCGACAACCAAAATTAACATTTCTGACCGCTGATCTTTGCTTTCAGGTGAGGTTTCTATCTTTTGTAACGCGCTGTTTTTTGTGGTTTCAGCCGGTTGTACCCAACCGCCGGCAACTGCAACCGCGCGCTGCAATTCAGACACCAATATAGGAAAGGCCTGAATCCGCGACATCTCTGCACTCAACTGACCAATCCGATTTACCCGCTGGGCACAGAGCAGGATAATTTTCACGTTCGGGCATTTCTGTTTCAAAACCGCGCACCATTTATCAACGATCTGAGGATCATAGGTTTCTAGAATAAAGACCGTTGCGCCAAGCGAGGCGGGATCGACACCGACGAGGTTTCTATCAGTTTTTAAAACTTTCAGTTCGGCGTTGCAGCGCGCAAAAAAAGTTTCGAACCAATGCGGGAAGGGCAGCCCGCGTTCAAGAAGCCAAACCACTTTTGATCCAGAAATATCAGGGAGCGTGCTGGGACCTTCCTCCACTGAAACGGGCAGATCAAGCACAACTTCCGTTCCCTTGCCCGCAGTACTGTTCACCTCTATGCGACCGTCCATTCGGCGCACGAGGCTTTGCGTGATCACCAAACCCAAGCCGGTACCATCAACACGCCGCGTCTTTGACGCCTCGCCCTGAGTAAAGGGGCTGAACAGGTTATTTTTAACTGTCTCTGACATCCCGATACCAGTATCTTTAATCGTCAGTCGCATGGTATTTTCATCAAGACGCTCTGCCAGAAGCCGCACTTCTGAGTCAGCATTGGTCAAACTCTTGGCAGAAAACTTTATTGCATTTCCCAAGAGGTTCAAAATAATCTGCCGCACGCGACCGGCATCTGTCAGTATCCAGTCTGGCAAGTGGGGGTCAATACCGAGGCGCAGCTTCACCTCACT
>ERZ767114.1741-NODE-1741-length-10224-cov-4.211885_pt1 | contig 10224 bp, 15 predicted proteins | sample MGYA00374952_ERZ767114 | MGnify/ENA primary metagenome ERZ767114 (study PRJEB28939, sample SAMN06267156) | marine metagenome | isolation source: Columbia River Estuary | place: USA:Columbia River Estuary, USA | collected 2012-05-05 ...
GTTAACGTAGTGGTTGGTAGTACACATGTTCTAAGCTGCTGCTTATTTCATGATGTTGAATACCGTTAATCTTAGCTGGTTTGTTACGCTTACCCTTTGGCACTGTGTTACACCATAGCAGCTCACGCATAGGCTTAGCTCCAAGTGTGAATGTGACTTCTTTGAGTTTCATTACTCAAACCCTCGCGAAGGAATAACCATTCTCAAACTTATGGACTAACTTATCATCAGTGATAAACCACTCAAACTTATGTTGATACACACTACATGTGAACCCATCACACAATCCATTGATGATAGCATTGAGTCTTGACTTAGTTGTAGTTGTCTGCCAACCTCCATCATATACTTCAACTTGATTAGTACCAATAACACCAATAAGATTGTTGTGAAGATATACATTAGAACACACATAAGTATCATTGTAATTGATAGTCTCAATGCGTGTGTTATCTTTCTTCCAATCTTTACGTTGCTTGATTGCATCAATCATCTGTTGTTCAATCAGTCTCATACTCTGTCTCTCGTGGTATGAATACAGTATGACACAGCTCAACGCCTTTGTGTTGGATTGGTAGACAGTTCGTTGACTGGCGTTAACACGTAACCGTTACGTATACGTTACGTAATCGCATACAGATGTTTTGAGAATGATTATCGTTATTGCGTAGCAGTACTAATAATTATTCGTATCGCAAACACTTAACCCGCTCGCGCTACGCGCTCGCTCGCGCATAATAATAATGATGATCATGGAGAAAGGAAGCGAGCGAAGCGAGCGGCAATGATAAGATATTCTGACCCCCTATGGGGGTTTTTATTAGCATTACTTATATGAGATAGGCTTCAGAAATTTATGTTATTTTTCTACGGGCACTCGGTCGGCCACATTGCCTCTGCAACAAGGGGGAAATGGGTTCTAAGTAACCCGTTAACGCCAGTTGCAATCAATTGATGTTCAAGTTGAGTCCCGTTAGCGCATCTTAGCGCAGTATAATGCAACCAAGAGCGGAGAGTACCGTTCATATAGAGTTTAGTAGGTGTTGAGAGGGGAAGAACATCTCTTGCACACTCTTTAGCGACACCAGCGGAAAGCATTTCATTATATAACTCTAGAGATTGATCAAATAGGTCTTGAGTACGTATTTGAAACTCTTGTTGAGTAAATTCATTAAGATCATCAATACTATTCTGTCTATTTGATGTATCTTGGCGTCTAAAGCTAGGAATGGAGGGCGTGTTTACGACTTGAGCGTACCGTTGACTAAATTCTTGAAAACTAAATGATCTATGTCTTAAGATTTGACTAGCAACACTTCTGGTAGTGTCAATCTGTACACACATATTAACCATTTCAAAGGGAGACCAATGATTATGTTTAATAAGATATTTAATTAATTTAATACAATCAGGATTATCTTGATTATCTGGATTAGATACTCTAGCCATATAAGCTATCAATTGTTCAGCATCAGGAGTGACATGAACTAACTCTACATTATGCATACAGTAGTATAAGTTGTGGTGGGATTAATGTTTGGTATTGGGATGTTTAATAAGTACTCACAAGATTCAGTACTTAAGAGGATGTGTTTATAAAGAATGAAGAAGAGGGATTGTTTGTCTTTTGTTTCCTCACTCTTCATTAAGAGAAAGAAGGAGGAATGAGAGCTTGTCTCGAATTCCTCCCCGTTCGGGGAGTCGGGTCCACCCTTCCCTTCCCCCCTATACATGTGGGGTTAAGTTAAACCCAGTTAGGTATTGAGTTTCTAGAGTTACCTTTAGCTTGTTGTCTTTGTTCTAAATTCATACCAAAAACCATATGATTAGCAGAGGCATGGGGGTCATCAATCATCTCTTCAATCATTGAATTCCACTCATCACGTTTACGATTTTTAATAGCTTCTAGAGCAGAGATACCAAGGGCATCTGTATAATATTGTACACCTTGAGCTAACGCATCTATTCTATCGTCATGTCTGATTGCACCTTTTTCACGACACATCCGTGACATTTGATAAAACAGCATGTATAGGAGTCGTTCTTCTGGTGCAGCTTGTGGGTTAGATTTAAAGTCCCATTCTATAACAGCCCGGTCGATAACGAGTCGATGCTGATTGAGGACGGGTTCAAGGGAATCAATGATTCGATCTTCTTTTCTAACATTTGCTCTGACTTCTTCAATATCAATGTTTTGTTTTGTTTGTTGAAGATGTTTGCGGAACAACTCGCTAACAATGCCGTCACCAAAATTAGTTTCAATGAGGAGCTTAGAAACGCCATACTTTTTACAACCTTTTAGAATATCGAGTAATGTATTGTCGCTGTATCCGTCTCTGTAAGCACGCATGTCGTGCAAGTACAAGAAACCGTTGCGTTGAGAGATATAAGCTGCTGCCGTTTCATCCGAGCCACGACCCGACGGGTCAACAGAGCAGATTGTTTCTTGGTAAGGATCCCATGTTCCTTGTAACTGCATTGGACTGTAGAAATAATCTCCAGGGAGTCCAACAGTGGGGAGGTCTTTGATAACGTTTTGTGGATCGGAGCACCAAACAACGGATTCGGGAGCAGTAGAGGGGTTAACGCTAGTGACGATAAGGTCAGCGCATTTAAGAGGAAACTTTTCAGCATCGGATAAACTCGTATCTAACATGAACTGCAACATAAAGTTGCTACGACCCATTGACGCTTCACGTTCAATCAGGTCTTCATTATCAAATCTATCATCTGTTACATCCCATTTCTCTGCACCTTGATCTATATCATCTACCAGCTGAGGCGCTAGAAGGCCTTCGTATTGTGAAACCTTCCTAGGATACCTAGCAGGCCAAACAAAGGGCTTGTAGCTCCTCTCAGCTAGCTTACGATAGACGGTGAACGTAGTCTGTGGTGTACCCAGAAACATAATACGTGAATCTTGTTTAGGAGTAAGGATAGACTCAGCTTCTGTACATAATTGTAGAAGTTTCTCCCTCATAAATTCCGTCATCGAGTTGCCAGGAACCTCAATGTCGTCAAGAATCATTAAATCTGCACGACTACCAGTAAGCTGACCTGTAATACCCACTGATTTAACAGAAGGGGCTTGGTGAGGGGAGCAAGCAACATCAAATGAGATACGACTCCAACGGGAGTCATCAGACTTTGGACGCAAATGTACCAGCCAAGGTGTTTCAATGATTAATTTCTGTAGGAAGATTGACATGTTATCTGCACGTTCTTTAGATGCAGATATGATCATTATTTTCTTTTCGGAGTTATTAAATAAAGTCCAAAGAACAAAAGCACCAGTAATCCAGCTCTTACCAACTCCCCGAAATGCTTGGATTTGTAAACGCTTTGGACCATGTTGAAGGTAATCAGCAATTGCATATTGAGCACGTGTAGGGTTTGGTAGATCTAATTCACTCCATAATGCTTGTAGGAATAGCTTGAAATCATCCTTTAATAGTTTTAATGTATCCATCGTTTCTCCAAGTTGTGGGACCGTTAGGTGTAAAGGGTAAATGTTGTTTAACTGTAAAATCAGCTCTATCTTTTACAAACAACGGATCATGTTGTAGAGATTCATATTGAATATCAAACCAGCGATCTTTATCTAAAGACTGCTTTAGCATTTTGATATAGTCATAACAATGATCAATATAAGTACTATAAAAGTCAGGGTTGTCGGTATAATCTTTATACCATTCAACACGTTCCATACTAGCTATGATGTCGTTTTTATTACGAATCATAAAAGCAAACTGAGCATTTGGAAATATAAAAGATAATTCTATTACTGCTTTAAGAAGAAAGGGAGCTTGAACAACACTATTATTAGGTATGTTTATGTTGTATTCAAGCTCATCAATAAACTTCCTACCAGTTTGTCTAGCGATAATGTGACTAGCAAGCCGTGAGCCTGCTCTCTGTGGACCTGTGACAATGATTGGGTGGGTCATAGGTAGAATCTAGCGTGTAGGGGGTTAGGAGGGCTTGTAGAGGGTTTTAGACTTGTCCTGTTAGTTTTTTCCAGCCATATTCAAGTTCATTAATAGGATCAGTTACAAACTTTTCTATTGTATCTGAATCTATAATTGGTTTAGGCAATTCTTTTTCAACAGCAAGCTGCTTAGATTTCGCAGCACTTTCTACTGCTGCTTCATTAATTTCAGCAGTTCTTTCTTTGTCTTGTACTTGTTTAATAGTATCAACAAAACCTTCTCCAGTAGAACCTTCTAAAATAGCATCAGCTAGTTGATAACCAGCAACAGCCATAGAAGCTGGGCCGACAAATCTAGCAACTCCAGCACCAATACTTAATGCTTTTGGTATTTGCGAAGCAACACCAGGTATTTTAGAAGCATATGAAGCTAGTCTGGCTTGTTGCATTGGACTTACCTTTAATGCTTCTGTAATACCAGCACCTATACCAGCACCAATAGCACCTTTCTCAAGAGCTTCCTTAGGTTTACCTTGAAACAATGCTTTGATTGCATCAGGATCTGCCAAGTTCATCGCAGCACCTGTTAATGATTCAACAGGGTTTCGAGCGACTGTTTGGATATATTTTCCAAGAGCAGCCATTTCAGGTAATACCATAAAATTTGCATGCCCATTTTTAAAACTTAAACCAATATATTTTCTTAAAGCACCGATGTTTTCTGTAGTACGTAATGGGTTGTTTCTGTCAAACGGGTTGCCCATTGCATCTAGTACTTTACCACCACCAGTAGAGCGTGCTCTATTCAATAAATTAGTTTGTCTTGCTTGGGCTTGTGGTGACGCATCAGCAGCTTCTGATGCTGCAGTAGAAATAGCTTTTGAACGATTTAGTTCTGCTAAACGTTCTTCTAGTGTTGCAGTAGCTGGTAACAGCCTAGCTTTTGCGAGTAAATTTTTATAATCTACTTTACCGTCTTTACCAGGATGATATAATGGGTGAGTTTTTTCATCAACATCAAAAAAATTTAAACCACGAAGTCCAGTAGCTAATTCATCGCCTTGATCTTTAATAGCTTCTATAAGATCCCGACGCATTCCAGTAGAAGCAGTCTGAACAGCTGGCACGGTTTGCATTGTAGAATCTATATGATGAATAGACGACCCTTGTTGTTTAGCAGGTCTAGTATCTAACCGAAAACGGTCCATTACTCGACGAGTGTGAGTATGAATGGCTTCTCCAAATCTTTTATCAGATAGACCCTCCATATTAACATTAACAAAAGTTTCAGGAGCTTGTCTTAAATCACCTAGCCAACGATTAATTTTTCCATACTCTTTTTGAAGAGAACCCCTACCTATTTTGTCAGTTTTAGGTAAATCCTCTTTTAAAGCCATCAAGTCTTTTTGACGCTGTTCTAGTCTTCTAATTTGCTCTTGATTTATACCATATAATTCTCGTTCAGATTTTGGAACGCCAGATAGGTCCATTAATTAATATACTCCATAATTAGTTTTTCACGGAGTCTATTAACTCCAAATTTGTTTCTCATCCAACTAAGGACGGGTGTACTTCCTTTATCCTGATTACATCTAGTACAGGCGCATACAACATTTGTTGCAACATCCTCTCCGCCACGAGCGCGAGGATGAACATGATCGATAGATAATTGACTAAGGTCATAGGTTTTTCCGCAATAGATACAAGTATGGTCAAAATGTTCCTTAATAGAGCGTCGCCACAGACGCTGTGCTTCTGGTGAGGTCATAGCTATTAAGTTGTAGAGGTAATCTTTAGGGGTAGGAAGTAGGGGTGTCATGCGCGTCCTTTACGTGCTCTGTTTTTTGATGCTGCTTCGAGGAATGTCTTTCCATTTTTCTTGTGGGATACATCCTTGCCATCACCGTTACCGTAGGTTCCACGTTTACGGTTTTCTTTATTTAATGAAGATCGTTTAGAGATCTGTAATTTAGAGCCATCATATTTCTTTTGGTAAGATTTATAATTACCATTAGCATATTTGGCTCCGCTATGACTAGACTTTCGAGCCATAAAGTCTCCGTTGTACAAGTTCAGGGTCAACAGTCGGCATAATACTAACTAGCTTATCTAGTGGGCTACCTTCAAAGGCGACACCACTGATGTCATTCTTAGCTAACCAATCACAAGCTGCTTTTAGATCTTGTGTGGAAGCCTCACCCGATTTAATACGGGCAAGGAATTCCTTTGTAACAAGATTATGCAACTCATTGAACTGGTCTTCAGTTGCTTTCTTGTTTGTCATTTAGTTTTTTTAGCTTTAGCTTTAGGTTTAGCTGGTGCTTTAATCTCATAACGAACTTCATTAGGTTCATGAATAAGATGTGATTCGTCACGTTCAGCTTCAGCTAGTGTTTCATATTCACCAAGTACTTTACTGGTGTATAGATCGATAAGTTGATAAGTCATGCGCGGTTATCGTTGACAGAGTTTGTTGTTTTACCTTTAGCTTTCTTTGGGCCACCATATGCTGATGGAAAGACATCCTTACCTTGAGGTACTGGTTTTCCTTTGGGAGTATTTCTTGGGCCATCTTTGATTTTTCCAACAAACGAGCCGGGTCTGTAAGCCATAATTAATTCCTCAATACAATTTGATCTAATTTGTTTTCGATACGTACCATATGGTCTTCCATACGTTGGACCATTACTGATAGGTCAGCTTTAGATACGTAGTCTTGCGCTACGCTTAATTCAATAGCGTCAATACGCCTATCAAGGCCACTAATGCGGTCATGAACGTTATTTATTCTGTTGTGTAGTCTGTTATTTAAAGCTGCCCCACCACCAATCAAAGCGATGAGCGCAGTGACTGCTGCTTCCATTATTTAAGTGAGACAATAGGTACAACGTCATGGCACAGCACTTCTACGCGACTGCCAGGACGAAATGTAAAACCAGCTTTCATGATCTCCGTACATTTAAGAGCACGTACTAGCTCATAGTCCAACCTCATCTTCTGTTCATGCCTTCGTGCGATCTGTTTGCATGTTTCAACCATGCCACCATCTAGTGGTACAGAAAAGCCAAGCTGTACACCAAAGTTTTGGGTACGTTGATACGCATCTGTGTGTACATCACCACCCATATAAAATGGTTGGAATGTCATTGTTGTTCCGTTACAGGAGTTACCACCAGCAAAGACTTGCCTGGAGGGTGCTCCGTTGTTCTGGAACTGCACAGCTTGGTTAGTAACGTTACCCGTAGCAGCCGCTACAGGGTTTGCAGTGTTAGATACTGTTGGGTCATCCCCTGCGTAAGCTGGTGTTACTGTGAGAAGACTGACAAGGATGTAGTAGTAGAGACTTGTTGAATGGTTTCGTTGATGTCGATTGTTTCCACTACTCCTGCCACTCTGTCTACAATTTCTAGCTGGAATGGATCTCCAGAAGTAGTTACTGAAAATGTTGTTGCTGAGTTGCCGATTGAACCACTGGGTGTAACGTTGGTTCCAGACCATGATTTATAATCTCCCCCGTACACTTCTGTTGCGATAGTACGGTCAATATCAATAGTTGTAGTGGTAGTAGATTGCATACTACCTTGTGTAAAATTAGGTGTAACTGATTGAGCTGACACTGGGGCAGCCATCAGTAATAACAAAACTAATTTCTTCATTTGTTCTTCTCCCTAGAAATAGAAAACGTTGCCAAAGTTCCGCTTAAAATAGAGGCTACATAAGTAGGGTCCATCTTTTCCATCCAGCCTGCATAACTAGCAGTTAAGAGTCCGGCGGACCAGATAAGGACGATGAACTTGATAAGTCCTCCTTTTTTTTCATCTTGTTCCATGCTTGTTTAATTATAGGTTTAAATAAACTTACTAAATGTTTAAACAAAGAAGTAGCAATTAAAGTAGCTGCAACCGATACAACAGCTGTAGATGCTGCAGTAACTACAATTGCAGTACTAGGTACAGGCACTTCAATATCAGTACCGGGTATACCTAGTTTTTGTACTTCTGGTGGTGTAAATGGTGGAGGTTTAGCTACAGGTACCTTTGTTTTAGGTGTAGCTTTAGGTGGTTCATCTTTAGCGTTAGGCTTAATACCCGGAGGTGGCCTAAGGTCGCTAGGAGGCACTACTAAGGGCTTGTAAGAGGGTATATCTGCCCGTGGTACCTCTAGTATTGGTGGGGGTAATTGAAGCGGTTCAGGGAGCGTTATAGAGGGGAACAGTGGTGGCTCCCCAAGGTTCATTTCTTAACCGGGAATAATCCGTTACGAATGAATTCTACTGCTTTGTCATCGATATCATTATCGGTTGACTCACACAGTTTCTCTAGCATTTCTACAATCAGTGCTTTAACACGATCAGATTGTAAGAATGAAAATAGTAGTGGTCTAATAAGTGTAATCATGATTCATCAGCGGGTAGTGGTTCGTTGCCTTCGGCTAGCCATTCGAGATATTCTTGATAGTCACGATTATCTTCTGTAACGGGGACAATAGCTACGTTGCCATCTTCGTCCTGCCGCTTAAGTGAATCTTCCGTGTTTGTAATTGGATCTCTGACCAAAGTATATTTATAAGTCATAGTTAATTGTTTTTAAAGTTCGGCGTCGGCTGTAAAGTGCAAAAAGAAGTAACGAGCACCGACAGTACCGGTAGCCGTTGCGTTACCTCTAATCCCTCTTGTCCCAGCTACTGCTACTTGACATGTAGCGGCATTAAATCCTGCTATTACTGAATTATTTGTCATTGCAACAGTAGGTATAGCTCTTTTCTCAACGGTAAAAGCTTTAGTGGCATAATTAATTCCGTTAAGAAGTGCATATCCACTCCAAACAATGGCATCTCCCTGATTAAAGGTTGACCCAGCAGGCACACCTTCAAAATAACGCTGGCACTTAGCCAGGGTCTCAGCGTAGCTTTTGTGTTCAAACGGAGTGGCCTTGGAACCGACCTCTAATTGGACGCCAGTAAGTTCAAAGTAATTTCCTGTTGTATCCGAAAAATCATTATCATTAGCAGCTAAATTAAATACATTTGAAGTGTTCCAAGCGTCTTCGGTGCCAAACCAGTTACTGCCAGAATCAAGCGTCCACATTACTTCAAGACCTCTGCCATTGCCAATGAGCCAAGTGCCTGCAGTAGCTCCAGGTATGGTTCTTTTTATCTGAAACCATGCGTCAGCACCCATGTGTGAAAATTGTGCAATGTAATTGTAATCAGCAGCACTATTCCTAAGAGCTACTGAATAGTTGCCCGATACATTAGTACGTACCCAAAAAGATAAAGTTACTGTTTTTGCATTTGCTGTTCCATAGTTCAATTGAGCTGCGTCAAACCCTTCAATAGGCTGACTAATAACTGTGTATCCAGTTGTGGGAGTAGCAGCTCCAGACGTAACCTCAACTCTAAGTGATTTTGAAAAACCTGTACCAATAGGGAAATTTGGTACATTAGAGCTTTGAGATTGCGTCAATGTATGGGTATTAGTGGCAGCATCGTAGAGTCTAAACCTGTCAACTAAATACGTACCATCGGCTGTGTTAGCAAGAGAAGTTCCTCTTTGCGATACCTGCATCGCCCCATTCGTAATGAGGTTCCTGTTACTTAACGCCCCAGCAGTTGGCATCTGCAAGCCATCAATCTTGACATGACCACTAGAATCAATATCAATACCGCCGTCTGTTGTAGTGGTATTCTCTAAGCGGTTTGTTTTAAGTAGTGGTCCACTGCCAAGTGACCCCCACCCAGTGGTATAACCTTCAAAACTTGCCGTTGATGTGTTATATCGGACCATACCTCCTGCAGGACTACCATCACGTTGTGCAGTAGTACCAGCAGAAAGATTAGAAGAACCGGTTGCAGATGTACGTGGTGTATATCCAGCAATAGTTTGACCACTATTAAAGACAATATCACCAGTCATTGTACCGCCAGCCAATGGCAGACGTGCAGCAATGTTGGTTACGTTAGTAGCAATGTTAGTTGTGTTGGTAGTAATATTACCAGCATTTGTTGCATCACCAGCATCTACATATGTTTTAGATGTAGCTTCTGTACCAGCACTAGGGCTAGCAGGAAGACCAGTAATTGTATTACTGTTGACATCTAAGTCACCACCAAGTTGAGGAGTCAAATCTGACTTCAAATCAAAGGCAATTGAACCTGATGGGATAGTAACAAAACCTAGTTGTTGATCTACTTCAAAGAATGGATCATCTGTCTGGTTACCACCAATAGTAAACTTACCGTTATGGTCAGTTGTAGCAGTCCAGATCTTACCGTCGTTTAGTTCAGTCTTTTGCTTT
>ERZ767114.1743-NODE-1743-length-10217-cov-12.891716_pt1 | contig 10217 bp, 4 predicted proteins | sample MGYA00374952_ERZ767114 | MGnify/ENA primary metagenome ERZ767114 (study PRJEB28939, sample SAMN06267156) | marine metagenome | isolation source: Columbia River Estuary | place: USA:Columbia River Estuary, USA | collected 2012-05-05 ...
ACTTTTATGTTATAGTTTAAAAAGGAGAATAATCAAAAGGTGAGAGTTATGCTTGTGACATAACCCTCTAAATCTTACTTCGTCATACTATACATCGCTATAAATAGCTGAAGAATAGCAATGATAAAGAAAAGAACCCTTTCGATGTCATCCATAACAGAACCTTTTGGTATAAAGGCTGGCTTCATTGCCAGTTATGAAAGACACCTTGAACAAAGCAAGTCTTTGTTCAAGGTCCTTCTTTCTAAGCTCTCGAAATTATTTATTTAAAATCCATAACCAAATACTTTCGTCTTACTGAAAATGGCCACGGATTGGAGCTCTTAACAGAGTCGACAAATTCGGGTAAAAATTTAGTTGTGCGAGAAGGGAAGGACTTATCAATTGTGGCTTTGGGGCCGGCTCTCAAATCTGCTATCTCTGCCGCAGACAAATTACTTCACACTGATTTGAGTGCTGAAGTGATTTTATTGGAGCTCTCTTCAGCTAGCTTAGCTCTCCTGAGCCAGCTCTGAGCTAGCCTTAGCTCTGAGCTTGCTAAGCTAGCTCTCTTCAACGATGCTCTCTTGAACGATGCTCTCTCGAAAACGATGCTCTCTCGAAAACGATGCTCTCTCTCTCGAACAAGTGAGTGCGGGTGGCAAGCGTTTTATACTGCCAGCTGGCGAGCCGACAGCAGCTCAGCAGGCCATGTCTTCGTCCAACTCCGACACGAAGGGACCTTGGTCAACTTTCTTGCGCTTGCGGGTGGCGCGAGGCTTGGACTTGCAAGCCTTCGGTGTTAACCTCCACCCCAGCTAACAGGCCACAGCAAGGCGGCCAACGCCGGAATCCACCGGCCAACTAACGTCTTAGACGTTTGGGCAAATTTAGAACTTCAATTATTTGAATGGCCCACTCTGAGTCAAATTTAGACTTTGAATCAAGAGTGAATCTCTTGTGAAATCTCTCATTCTTTTCGAGATCTTTGAAATAAAAAGGCTTTCACGTACACTTCGTGCCCGGCCGTTCATTGCATTCTCTCGTTGAGGGTCTAGTCTCCCGCCTCCCTGCAAGCAGGAGAGCTCGAGTCTAACATTTTTTTTTTACGTTTCCTTTCAGGAGCCTCTCGCCACGGCGACACAAGACGTGGACCACCAAGGTGACACAACCACGCCAACACCCGACGGCGCACACCAAGGTGAGCCCGCACACAACACGACACGCGTATGCGCGTGCACCACTACCACACACACACAACACGACACGCGTATGCGCGTGCACCACACACCCCAACGACACGCGCCCGCGCGTGCGACACCACGGCTGGGACCCGCTCTCACACGACCTCGCCTCTCGGCCGACCACAGATGAACGAAGCGGAGGAACCGTCCACGACCATCACCCTCGGCCAACTTGAAACCTTGTCGACAGCCCTGACCAACGCCTGCGACTACATCGCGAAGGCCGCCGCCAGACACACCGACCAGCAGGACGCGACCAAGGCAAAGAAGAAAGGGTTCAAAAAGAAGACCAAGGCCTTCGAGGAGCTCATCGACAAGACCAACCAAGCGACGGACGTCGTTGCCACTCTCGCAGCGAGAGCAGAGGCGGCGGAGGACGACCGACAAGCCGAGCTAGCTGAAGCCGAGCAAGAGGAAGCAAGGCAACTCCAAGAGCAGGAACAACGAGAACAGAGCTACGAACGCAAGCCCCCCAAGCACGGCCAGGTGACAGTGATCAAGGCCAAGGACCGCGCGAACATCCTTAACGCCTCATTGTACCTGACCTACTTTGAGAACCGCATGCGCGCACTCAACCAGAACCCAGCCCACGACGCACGCAACCTTCGCTCCGCGTTCCCCAGCGAGTGCGGCCCGGTCGATCAGCGGTACCTGGCAGGTCTGCCCACCCACAACGTGACCCACGACGAGTGGCAACAAGTCAAGGTCGGCTTTGTCGCCCACATCGCCAAGGACAAGACCTGGAGCACGGCAGTACAACAGCTCAATTGGTGTCGCCAGAAGCCCTCTCAGCAGGTGGAAGAATACATCCAAATGTTTTGGTTGTCCGCCAAGTTCACCGTACCTGACGACGCCCACGCCGACATCCCCATGGAGATGCTACAACGACTGCCGGTCTACAACGACATGCTGCAACGCAACCTGCTCCCCACCGTCGCCGCACAGATGTTGACGACGCCAGGCTACAGCAACGACGTGCTGACATCTGCAGACCAGCTCCACAAGATCGCCCACGACGCCGAAGAGACCCTCCAACTTCAGAAGGCAACCCGCAACACGCCCAAATTGGTGGAGCGCCCCGGCGACAAGCACAAGCAGAACCGCGAGTACGCCGCAAACGGAGCGCCGAAGGTCCACTGCACCAACTGCGACAAGACCCACTATGGTGGGGCCGCTGCTTGCCGCGCATGGAAGATCGCAACACCCCGCAGCGACACCCGTGACCGCCAAGGCAGGAACCGCGACCGACAAGGCGATCGCACCCGCGAACCACACAACGATCGCGACCGCCGCCAACCGCCCCTCAAGATCAAGAAGATCAAGAAGACCAAGAAGCTGGTGGTCAAGAGAAAGCAGGCCCGGGCCCGATCAAGATCGCCGGAGATGGTGTTTGAGGACCGCGCGCAGGGCAGCTTCGACGACAGCAGGCCGTGGGGGGATCGGAGCACCGACGAGGACCGATCGGATGACGACGGGCCTCGCCGCTAGGAGCCTGGGCGGGAGATACCCCGCCCGTCACCCCCACAGCCACCAGGCGAGGGCACCCAGATCAAGATCGAACACTTCATCCACCCTGACCGACAACCTCTCCTGGAACCCCTTCCCTACGTACCGCCACCGTATGTACCACCCTGGGTGCGCCAACTCCCTGCTGTACGTGTCAAGATGGTGAAAAAACGCTCTAGGGAGCAGCGCCTACGACGCCAGTCGCCCAGCCCGCCACGGCGACGCGAACGCGACTCAACACCTGTGCCAAGGCCACGCCGGCAACCTACTGCGCTCCCACTGCGAGCGACACCATCTATCCTTGATGACGACATCCTGCCACAACCCATAGCAGTCCCACTGCTGGTGCGAGGCAGCCGCACCACCGACATGACCCAACGTGCGCTTGGAGCTCTGGACACCTACGCTATGACCTCCTGCGTGAGCTTGGACCTCGTGCGCCGCCTCGAACTGGAGCGGAGGATCATACCCCCAGCCACGGATGACTCACAGGTGCTGGCCCTGGCCTGCGACAACGTGTCCGTGCCACGGCGTGGCACAGTGATACTGGAGATACTGGCGCGAGACGTCACACCATTTCAACATGCCTTCGAGGTGATCGACGGCGCAGACGACCTGCTGCTGGGCCCAGACGTGATGGCCAAGGTCGGCATCGCCATCCACGGCCTGCCATCACAGTTTCCTGACGACCAGCCCGGTCGCACGGAGGCACGGCAAGCCCAAGAAGCAGAAGAAGAACTTCACCGACGCCGGGTACCTTGGACAGCGTTTGACCAAGTGGACCCAGAGGTGCACCAATGGTTCACGACATCACTCGAGGATCTGGTGCGACCGAACTTGGAGCTGGACCCAAGGGAACCAGCGTGCTCCACGATACCGGAGTCCATCATGCAACTACCTCTATCGGCACCCTGGTCGTTTCGGCACCAGTACAACCTGCCGCACGCGGCATGGGGGGCGGTGAAACAAGAGTTCCAGGCGTGGGTTGCCAACGGAGTCATCGAACCCGGTGATCCAAAGAGTGACTACAACACCCCCATCGTCGTGGCCGCCAAGAAAGACCTCAGCGGCCGGAAGACAGGATATCGTGTGTGCATGGACTTCCGGCACATCAACCTGTTGCTACTGCAGGATTACGCGCACGCGCGTGAACGCATGCCCCACCTTCACGAAGCCCTGGGCCGCCTACGCGGCTTCGACTTCTGCTCCACCATTGACCTACGCTCTGCCTACGCACAGTTCGAGATCGCGCCGGAAGACCGCGACAAGACCACTTTCACCTACAACAACAAAAGGTGGAGGTGGAAACGCTGGCCCTTTGGGCTCTCCCCGGCCACGGCCAAATTTCAAAAGACGATGGAGATTGTGATGGAAGGCCTGGACGTGGTGATTTGGATCGACGACTTGTGTGTGTACACCAAGGGCTCTATCGAAGACCACCTGGAACTGGTACGCGAGGTTATGCGGCGACTGAACAAGCACAAGCTTCGCATCAACATCGACAAGTGCCATTTCGCCTACACCCGGGTGCTCATCTTGGGGCACTTCATCTCGGGCTCCACTCGCGCAATGGACCCACTCAAGGCGCAACAGATTCTCGACTGGCCAGAACCCACCACGGACAAGGCAGTTCACCGCCTGTTGGGGTTCACGAACTTCATCAGGGATTACATTCCACTGTACGCGCAGATTACGGCACCGCTCGAACGTCTCAAGAACATCAAGAAGTTCAAGATGGAAGGCGCCCAACTGCGTGCGTTCCACACCCTACGGCGCGTGATCAACACCGCACCAGTGCTCTCACAGCCGGACTACAAGCTACCGTTTATCGTGGCCACCGACGCCTCGCAGACGGGATTGGGAGCAGTACTGTACCAAGAAATGACCGACGAAGATGGAACCACCCACCGCCGCTACGTAGCTTTCGCCTCCACCTCGCTCAAGGGTGCTCAACAGAACTACCCTGCGACAAAACGAGAATTGCTGGGCATCACGTTCGCTCTCAACCAGTTCCATGACTTCATCTTCGGGACCAAGTTCGTACTTTACACCGACCACCAAGCGTTGACGACGTTGTACACCAAGAAGAAGCTGTCCTACATGATGGCCAACTGGCTCGACACCATCTTGAACTACGACTTCGAGATCCGTCACCGCCCCGGAGTGCTGATGGTCCTGCCCGACGCCCTCAGCCGTCTCTACGGAGACAGCGACAACCCGAACCCACCGGCACCGGCCGGACGCACCGCAGTCGCCCTCAAGAAACTGCGACACCGTGGACAGCTGCGCAAGCGCGGCTGGGAGGTGGTGCAGACGGTCGAGCCACCTCGTGAGCATTACGTGGGCGACACCATCAGATTACGCCGCGTCCCCAAGGCCCGACTGATCGAAGAAGGCCACCGCGTGACTATCGACGAACTCCCACTGTGGCCGGACGACGAACTGGCAGAGTTTATCTCTGAACGCCACCTCAAGACCACCCCCAAGACCGCAGAGCGCGACCAACTTCTGCGCACAGCTCACGCTGACGGTCACTTCGGGGCCGACAACCTATTCAAAGCTGTCTGGCGGGCCGGCTACTACTGGGAAGGCCTCCGCAAGGCGTGCCAGACAACAGTCGGCCGATGCCGAGCCTGTCTACAGTACAATGTCGGCCGGGAAGGATTTCACCCCGTGAAATCGCTGCAAGCAGAGCGGGTGTGGGACCACGTGGCCCTCGACACCTGCGGCGAGTTCCCCGTGTCTCAACGCGGCAACCGCTACATCCTGGTTCTAGTAGATGTACGATCTCGGTTCCTGGTCACACGACCGATCCCCGACACCAAGATGGAGACAGTGGCACGCGCCCTTTACGAGGTGTTCACACAGTTCGGCCCACCGAAAGTCCTGCAAACGGACAACGGACCGGAATACATCAACAAGTTGGTCAAGCAGCTGTGCGAGGAGGCCGACATCGACCACCGCACGGTGGCGGAGTACAACCCCCGCGCCAACGGACTCGCTGAACGGTTCGTCCGAGCAGTCAAGGAGGCCCTCAAGAAGAAGCTCGCCGGCGAGTTCAACGCCTGGGACGCAGCGCTCCCCGGTCTGACCCTTGCCATCAACCGCAAGGACAGCGCTCGGCACCTGACTGCACCTTTCACGCTCTTCTATGGAAGAGAGGCCAACGGCTGGACCGACTACGAACTGGACACACTCCAGCTGGACGCCAACGAAGAGGATGTCAGAGCCGCGGCCATCACCGCCATCAACCAAGTGTTTTCGGACGCTGACGAACGCCAAGACGCCGCCAACGAGAAACTGAACACCAAGCGCAAGATCGTCACACGGCACTACCCGGTAGGCGCCACTGTGTTCCTGTTGAACGACAGCCGCACAGCCAAGATCGAACCTAAGTGGATCGGTCCGTTCCGCGTCTCCAGCAACGCCCACGGGAATTACGTACTGGAAGACACCGACGGAGAACTGCTCTACGGCAAAAGCAAGACCAAGCCCCGCAAGGTGCCCATCTCGAAGTTGAAATGGGTCAGTGACCAAGCGGTCCGCCTGTTCGACGCTTCCGGCAACACCGTTGCTATCGACCAAGCCCACGGGCGTGGTATCGTCAAGAACATCCTGCAAGCTGACGAGGCGAGCAAGCAGACAAAGTACTTGGTTCAATGGAGCGACCCCTCCGAGACCAACCAGTGGCTGACCGCCGACGCTTTTGACGACCCCTCCGCCATCGCGCAGTACTGGAGAAGCGCCCGCCCAGGGAAGAAACGTGGCCGCCTCCAGCGCAACACCATGAAAGTCCACGATCCGCACGAACCGACTGGACCTCCCAAGAAGAAGCGGCGCAAGGCCAAGAAGACCAAGAAATGAGAGGCGCATCGCCCGTCTACGGCCAGTAACCCGAGTGACAGGGATTCTCTTTTGTGTTTTGGGAAATCTGCTCGGCAGACCCCAACGGTTTCGGCCCCCTTGCACTCCCACAACCCCCCTGAATCAGAAAGACCCCTCATCCCTAGCAAACATGGGATTAGTAACTATTCGGGTGATTAGTTACTAAAACATAATATGTAACTAGGTGATTACACCACTAGTTACTAATGTGTCGTTGCGATTAGTAACTAGAAATTTGAAACTTAGTTACTAGGTACTCGGTGTTAGTCACTAAACCCAGCCTTATAGTAACTACAGACAGCCGTATTGGTAACTAAACCCGACCGACCTAGTAACTAATTAGAGGAATTTTACATAGTTAGTAACTAATCTATCAGGTTCAGTAACTAAGTTGGCAGGTGTAGTTACTATTAGCCTGATATAGTAACTAAAACAATTGGTTTTAGTTACTACACAAAAACCCACACGCCACAAACCGTATTCAGTTACAAAAGACAAGCGAATAGTTACAAAACAATGGAGATTAGTTACTTATGACTAACAATAGTTACTAATACTAAGGACTGAAGATCACATATGTTACTAATGTAACAAACACACGAGAATAGTAACTAGGTTGCACCAATCTAGTAACGATTCAGGATGATTTATGTAACTAATGAACACGAAACTAGTAACGACCCACGACAAAATAAGTAACTAATTCAATGATAGTAGTAACTAGTTCCCCCAAGTCTCGTAACTATGCAGACGTTCTTATGTAACGAATCACGAACCAGACTGACTTTACGTAACTAATAAACATTGAACTAGTAACGAATCATGACATGCTAGTTACTATTGGACGAAGAGTAGTTACCAGCAGAAACAATCGAATTTAGTAATCATCGACGCTCCCAATGAAGAACGGCCTTAGGCCTTCGCCTTCTTCTTCTTTGCATTCTCCTTCTGAGCCATGAAGAACGTAGTGTCGTTCACCAGGCGGATGTTCTCATGCCACACCAAGACCACGGTCTCGCGCAAGTTGACCTTGAGCAGATCCTTGATGGTGCCAACCTGTGTCAGCTTCAAGCGCTCGCCCACCTCGTGCGCACCTGTCTTGATCTTGGACTTGCCATCGAGCTTGATCACGAGAGGCCCCAGCTTGATGTTCACACAAGAAGCCGGGGCACCGGGGACAGCTTTCATCGACTTGATTTCCACCCAACCAGCGTTTTTCTTTTTCCAACCCTCGATCCAGTCTTTCGCTGGCCCGGCGAGGTACCCCTGCAAGTTGGGCGAGGGTTAGATAGAAACCAGAACACGAGCACGCAGAGGGTGTACTGTAGTTACCTTATATTCCTGTTCCAAGATGGGCCAGCGCGCAGCGCCCGTCTTGACCGAGAACAGAGCATATGCAGCCACCTCGTCCGCATCCATGTCATCCTCTCGAACGTGCATCTCGGCGGGCGCCGCCTTCATCCCATTGGGAAGTTCGGCCCTGTAGTTGATGACGAAAAACCCATCTTTGTTCTCCAGCAACTGCTGCTCTTCAGAGAAACCCATCTTCCACGAATCGACATCGTGGGGGTGCGACAGAGGATCTTCCACCTGGTGAGTGAGCGTGTGTGAGTGTGTGTTTGTGTGTGTGTGTGTGTGTGTGTGTGTGTGGGTGGGCACGCGCGTGTGAGTACAGGTGTGAGTGTACGTGCGTGTACCTCAGCGCTAAACAAGCCATCATCGGTAATCTCGCCCGCCTCCCCCTGCAGCGAACGAGATTGAAGCATGCTGCCGAACGAACAACGAGCGCGCGCAGATATAGCAACCAATTAGTCACGCACCTTTTCCTCGGCGAAAGAAACACCAACTCTCTTAGCCAACTCGAGGTAGGTGATCGCACGCTGCTGACCCCTCGGAGCTTTCCTGAGCGCAGATGCACGGCCTTTCGAATACCGGTGCCAAATGGTCCTCAGCTCCTTCCGTCCATGCGCTCTGGCATTCGCCTTCTTTGTACGGAAAAGATTCGCGACATAGAGCGGCTAAGAGAGCGTGAGAAGAGAATGTGAGAGGAGAGACGAGAAGAGGAGAGGAGAGGAGAGGAGAGGAGAGGAGAGGAGAGGAGAGGAGAGGAGAGGAACGTCTTCTCCTTCACCGGACATGGTTGAAGTTTTTGTACCGTTGGAACCTGAACTTGTTTTGATCAATTTTGTCATGAAAACCGACTCAAAATTGTTTTAGTAACAAATTTCGATACCCAAACTTGATTCGTAACTTATACCAGAAGTTTTGCTGGGCGAAAAAGACTGAGGCATCTCACAAAATGTCCGCCAAGACAAGGATACGATGCCCATGCAAGGCTTGTGTCGATAAGTTGGGCTACGTGACGGTAACCACGGTGGTAGCGCGGAGGCACCTTCGGTTGAATGGCAGACACACTGCGGCAGCTGCCAAGAAGGTACAACCACGACACTCCATGACATTGGTCGTACGTGACATTAGTAACTTATGTTTATTATTAGTTACTTATCTTTGGAATTGTTTATTATTAGTTACTTATCTGAATAGTTTAGTAACTAAAGTTACTTACCTGCATAGTTTAGTAACTAGAGGTCAAATCACCTAATAACTAATTTAGTTTTTAGTTACTAGACGAGATTAGTAACTTTTTTTAACCCGATTAGTAACTAATATGTGCCGTTAGTTACTAATATGACTCAAAAACAGGCTGGTTTCACACTAAATTAGTTATTAGGTGATTTGACCTCTAGTTACTAAACTATGCAGATAAGTGACTAATAATAACTATGTTTGGTTGATTAGTAACTATTTCACCACATTAGTCACCTTAATCAGATTAGTAACTAATACCACCTACTGATATATTCAACTAACTAATATCATCAACCTAGTTACTATTACCCTATTATTTAGTAACTAATATAGTGGTATTGGTTACTAATATTCCACATTCACTCAGAAGCGTGTTCAGCGCGACCCCCCACGGCCGGCCCTTGACGTTGAACTGGACCAACCTGACATGGATCTGGAGCAGGAACCGGCAGTCCAAGTTGAAAAGGTGGTACCGACATTTGGTCAAAGTTGGATACTGAAGCCGGAAAACCGCTCTCCGTACCTCGCGCCTATTGTTTGCCTCTCCAACGCTCGCACCAGGCTTGACCTCGGTAGTCTTGTATTTGACTTGCCGTACGAACTAGCGACGGAGGAACATGTGACAGTTGGACTGTTCCTTGAAGCGACCACTCGGTGGCAGGCTGTCAACCGCATTTCTGACTTTGCACTTGGCCAGATGTTCGCAATGGTCCGGTGGGCGAACCCTGAGGCGAACCTCCCGAGCGTGAAGCAGATCAACTACTTGGTCGACCAAGTTATGGAGGGAACGGTGCAACCCCACGACGCTTGCCCGGAAGGCGACTGCGTGTTGTGCCGCAACTCCGAGTTCAAGGGTGGACAACAGTACAATTTTGACAGCGACGGCAAGGGTGTTCTGCGGTGTCTCGTTTGTGGCGCGTTGCGTCACCGTGGTGCCTTCGCCAGTTCTAAGCTGCCAGTGCCTGCTGGCAGGAATTTTCTCCACTTGCCACTCCGTTTTACAATGCGAAACCT
>ERZ767114.1745-NODE-1745-length-10212-cov-6.254465_pt1 | contig 10212 bp, 15 predicted proteins | sample MGYA00374952_ERZ767114 | MGnify/ENA primary metagenome ERZ767114 (study PRJEB28939, sample SAMN06267156) | marine metagenome | isolation source: Columbia River Estuary | place: USA:Columbia River Estuary, USA | collected 2012-05-05 ...
ATTTCACCACGAGTAATGCCAATGTCTCTTAATTGAGCGTTAGACATTCTGTTGAGGTGTTTGATTGTGTCTCTGTGTGCTTGCCATGTTGCTAAGTACATCCATAAACGATATATGAATTTGAATACTCCACGGATAGTTCCACAGATGATTGTTCTTAATTTCTTTAATGTGTTAATCATAGTTTAATTCCTGATATAAATTTTCTAGTGCTTCTTCAAGCATCTGTAAGGTTTCTTCGTCGTCCATCGTGGAAGACAGTTGTAGTTTATTGTTGAGAGTACCGATTAAGATACCCTCATCAAAGTTGTAGTCAATGCTATCTAATACTGTTTCACTTGCTAATTGTATCAAGTCTAAATCAGATAACACCTTGTTCTCTATAGTCTTTTTCTTATTACGGTAATCAGTAAGATTCACTATTTGCGACGTCATATACTGCTCCGTTTTCTTCTATCTTCATTTCTTCATAAGGAGCAACAACACAACGATAATGTTCTTGTACTGCACCTGATAAAGCACCCATCATAGCTTCCATATGCTTATAACGAGGTTTGTTGTTACAGCTATTTAAGTAGTAACGTTGTACTAGTGTAGCTATAGCATACTGTAACTCCCCACCATTTTGTGGTGAGAAGTCTTTTCCGATTAAGTGGTCAATTACGCTTCTGTCTTCTTTAGTGATATAAGGCATTATAATTCTACTCCAAAGTATTGTAAAGTTCTAATTGCTAGGTATACATAGCCTGTTAATAAACCGAATCTGAATAAGATGTTTAATAACATTCCCGCTGAGTAACCTAAGATTGCTGATAGTCTTTCCATTATAATGATACTCCATCTTCTGTGCATAAGTAAAATACATCGATGCCAGTATTAGTTAAACCTTTATAGTGCTTAACTCCTGCCGCATCAGTCTTCCAGTAACTAACATTCATGTTACCTAAGTCGTTTTCCATAAGAGTTACAGAAAGAGCAACTGCCATTTGACAGCTAACCCCCGGAACTCTAGTTTCTTCAGACTTATAAATGTTCTGACCGTTCATCCAGCCAGTAATCATAAGTGTTGCTGATTGTGCTGATGTTGCTACTGTTAAAGCTGTAGCCGCCGCTAATATATATTTAAGCATCTTTGTTTCTTCCTTTATATGTGTCTACTACTTGGTCTATGATGTTGAATGATAACGCTTCTTGAGCAGATAACCATACATCGGTTGGACCTAATAACTCTTTACGAATTACTTTCTCAGATAAACCAGTACATTCTTTGTAGTGGTCTACCATCCATTCACTTGTTTGTTCAAATGATTTAACACGACCATATAGCTCATGTTCTTTACCTGATGAACCAGCCGCATATTGGTGCGACATGATTTGTGCTGACTTAGAAGCATAACGTTTAGCTCCAGCCATCAGTGTTAAGATACCACAAGAAGCCGCTAAGCCTGATGCCATTGTATCTACAGGTATGTCTGAAGTGTTCATTGCATCGATAAGTGTTAGACACGAATCAATACGACCACCCGGACTGTTAATCATTAGAGTAAGACGTTCAGGAGCTAATTCAGGCTCCATCATGTTGTACTCAAAGATTTGGTGTACGATAGGCATAACAGAAGTCATGTCGAACTTGTCGGTCAACATTAGGATTCCATTTTCCCTCATGTATGTACCCGGAGGTAACATAGTCTGAACCGGTAAATCTACTACTGGTTCTTCTTTCTTCGCCTTCTTCTTCTTAACAGGCGCTTTCTTCTTCACTGGTTTCTTCTTAGTTTCAGCTGATAAGTTCCATAATAGTGTCATTAATATTCTCCTAATAGATTGATTTATATAGATAAGTAAGCAGTAAGTAAGTCTTCTGCGGCAATTAAGTCTTGCATATCGACCATCTCTGTAACAGTGTGTATGTAGCGTGTACCAACAGATACAGCAATAGCTTTACAACCGATACCGGCTTGTTGCATTGCGGCTCCATCCATACCACCACCAGATGATACTACTTCTTGATAGTCTATGTGGTTGATGTCACATAAGTCAATGAGGTCTGCTCTCATATCTTTGTCTGATACGAAAGAAGCATCTCTAACACCTATTGCACAACCTTTACCTTGAGTAGTAACGTGTTTATTCTTTGGTACTCCCGGAGTATCACAAGATAAAGTCACATCAACACCAATAGCTAAGTCTGGTTGAACTATATGTGCGGCAGTCTTTGCACCACGTAAACCTACTTCTTCTTGAACAGTAAATACAACATGTGTAGCATATTTATTGTCACCGTGAAGGTGTAAGTCTTCTAGTACTCGAATACCTAAGTAACAAGCAATACGATTGTCTAATGCTTTAGATACAACCTTAGTACCCATAACCTCGAAAGGTTCATTCATAGTAACCATGTCACCAATACTAATCTTTCCATTAGCATCGAATCCAAGGTCAATAACAAACTCATCAGCCGCAGGGATATTCTTACGGTCTTCAGGTTTGCTTAAGTGTATAGGTAGTCCTGCAGGGTTCATAACTCCCGGATAGTCTAATGACTCATCGTTCTTAGTATCATAATGAGATACTGTTACACGACGAGAGAATAGATTACGAGGGTCAAAGCCACCAAGTGGTTGAACATAAACAAAACCTTCATCATCGATATAGTTAACGATAAATCCGATTTCATCCATGTGACAAGCTAACATCACTACTTTATCTTCAGGGTGTTTCCCATTAACAACGCAGTGTAAGTTACCCATATCGTCTGTGTACATGTCATCACATAAGCCTGAAACCTTGTCTTCAATAAGGCTACGTACTCTGTGTTCATTACCCGGAATTCCCGGTACCATGCATAGTTCTTCTAATAAGTCTAAGTTTATCATTTTATTTATCCTTAAGTTGATTTTCGAATTCACGAAGTCTCTTATATACAGATAGTAGTTCGATAATAGTTGACCATGATTTAAATAGATACATCATAGAGCCTTCTACTTTACCGAATGCACGTAGTATTTGTTGCATTACACCTAGTGTTATTGAACCAGATACAATAGCAGGGGCTAGTACTACATAGCCTACTAGGACATTAGCCTGTAGACACGATAAGCGTGCTATGTTAAACCATGCATACCTCGCATAGTTCTTATAGTGAATCTTACGGACATCTTCAAATATCTCATTAAGACTCTTTGGACGAATAGTTTCATCGTCTTCCGCTACAACCAATAGCTTTCTATATGCCGCTTCTTTAGCTTGAATATCATACTCAATGCTAACTAAACGCAATATCTTTCCCGCTACTAGTAGTACTATAGTAATACCCGCTGACCATACGATAGCAGACGTTACTAAACCATATTCCCAAGTGCCAAAGAAGGCAACTACTAAGCCTGAAGACAGACCCATTAGTATAGGGAAGAAGGCAATTAAGACCATGATGCTCTCTACGAAAGAAACACCTAGACCTTCCATTATACGAGAGAACTTAACAGTGTCCTCTTGTACACGTTGTGAAGCACCTTCAATGTGACGTGCTTTATGAAACAGTTCGTGATACTTCTCTATCATACTAGTTCTCCAACGGAACAACCAGTGTTGAGTAAAGAAGGCAACTGTTAATGCAACAGCAATGTATACTGCCGCTATCTTAAAGAATGATAGTAACTCACCATAGTAGCTAGTAAGTGTTATATCGCCTTCACCTTTAAGTGCTTGTTGTATCATGTCATAGAAGCCACCAAACCATTCATTGATTTGAACGTCTAATTGAACCTGATACCATAGTGTAGCAAGTATAAAGAATGAACCTACATAAGCCCATAAGAACCATTCTCTTGATTTAAAAAAGTCAAACATTATTTTGTCTCCCCATCTGTTGTTGCTGGTCGTGTTTCTTCTACACGCCATTGAACTCTAGCACCATTTTCTTTTGGTTCTTTGTCTCCCTTAAGAGTTATCTCAGCACCTTCTTGTTGCTTCTTCTTAGCTTCTTCTAGTGCTTTAGCTGTGTCTCTGTTGTAAGGAAGTTTATAGAGTCTGTTACCTCTTTCATCAGTGTATGCCCATATTAATAAGCAATCACCTTTGATAGTGTGGTGTAAGTACCTGAATTCTAACGCTAAACCCTTCTTAATAGGAGCGCCTAGTGCGTCATTATACAAGTAGCCAGCTACCCCAAAGTATACTATAATAAGGGGTAACGATAGTAGTTTTACAAAATTAGGAAGTGATGACCGATAGCTATAATAAGCCATAAGTAATGTAGTTACAAATCCCAAGGCAATTAAAGTTATCATAAGTGTGCCGCCTCCTGTGCGATTCTGACTTTACGTTGTAGGTCAGTGTTAATATCTGTTATCTCTCCGTTTCTAACAACGAAGCTAACAGCTGTCTTTTCTTCTTTAGCGAATCTTAAAGTAACATAGCCTTCATACACAGTATTAAACGGTGCTACTTGTGTGATTCTTACATTCACTTTCATTTCATTAGTAGGATAAGTGCCAGAGAACATGTGTACGTTTATCACATACTCACCATCAGGTAGAGCAGTGAAGTTTGTTACTTCGTAGTTTCTCTTAATAGTCTTTTTCTCACCATTAATAATGTAAGTGTCGTTTTCTCTTCCTAAGTCATCTCTAGATAAAGTAGCGTAACCGCTTTCCTTACTGATGTAACCTACAAGAGAGTTAGGTGATGAGACCCATAGGTCCACATCGTACTTACTTTCGTCGTCCCAACGTGCTTCAACAATAAGTTTAACAGGTGGTTCTACAACCCCGTCTTTAGCGACAGGATTTATCAACAAGAATGATATGATAAATAAACATGTAAAACCTGTTAACATATTGAATAATAAGTCAATAAATGCTAGGTTAGATGAATACTTTTTCATATCAACTCTCCAATGTTACTAACTGATACTTCATAATTAGTGAAGCTATTAAGCCAACTAAAGAAGTAAGTAATGCAGTACCCATGCCTGAAGCAAGAGTCTCAATAGCAGTTCTCATAGAGTCTGTGTTGCTAGGGTCTAAGCCTTGGAATGTGCTGTATAGAACAACCAAGAAGCCTGATAGTGTACCTACCATACCGATAGATAATACAGCATCAGACAAGAACCATTCACTATCAGTAGTTTCCATGTTCTTAGTAAATGCCTTATACATTATATTAACAGTGAAGCCATACAAGATAGCTATGTTAACGAATGATAAGTAAGTGAAGTCGTTGTTAATCATAAAGTCTACAGCACCCCAGTAGTAACCAAGTGCAGTAGCTAGTAGCATTAGGACAAATACTGTCCAGATTTTCCAGAATCGAATCATAATGTAATTCCTCTCTTAGTTAAAGCAAGATAAGCACCAATAACATTTGAGTGCCACATCTTACCTAGTAGTTCAAGTTGTGAGTAAGGCTTGCCAGTCTTGTCGAACATTCTTCTCCAGTCTGAAGAATCAGTTAATACAAAGAACATGTCAGGCTTACCGAAGTAACCTATAGTACGGATTACTTGATTAGAAACTCCCTTATCTTTCAAGAAGATAGTGTCGTTCATAGATATTTTCTGACCTGTTGTAAAAGCCTTATCACCGTCTTTCATAGGAGTCGGTAAGTAAGCAGGGTGAAACCCTACAAGACCTTTAATGATAACTACAGGAGCGCCTAACATAGTTATAGCACAAGCCGACATACAAGAGTTCTCTTTCTTAACAAGAGCTACTAATTGTAAGTTGTTCATTACCCAAGCCGCACCATCACCTTCAGTAGAGATTCCTCCACCTGAGTTAAACGATACTGTCTTAAGTCCTGTTTCTTTAGCAAAGTCATATAAACGCTTTGCTGTTCCTTTTTCGTATTTACCCTCGAAGTGTATTACTTCTTGTCCACTGTCAAGTGTTACTTTGGATAATGTCTCTGCACTCGCACCGATAGTTGATAGTGCGGTAATCGCTATTATAAAATATTTTAACATTCTTTTTCCTTTCACATTTGATTATTATACGTTCCAGTTAATAGTCATATTAAATGAAACTATTGTTCGTTGGTTGTCTGATTCAGAAGGATTGGCATAGTGTGCCATAGTGCTAGGGAAGATAATCATGTCACCTTCCTCTACATCTAATTCTATTTCTTGATGGTCTCCCGTAACAGGACAACAGTTGTATGCTTGTAAACATGTTGATTTATGTTCACCTTTAGTAAACTCAGTATAGATAACTGAAGAGAAGCCTTGTGAACCGTGTGTATGTGGTCCCATGAACTTGTTCTTTAGATACTTTTGAGTCCATACAGAATTAATAGATAAGCCGTTGATGCCTACAAAACTCTGTTTAACACAGTCTTGAAACTCCATAAGCTCTCTAATCATAATAGTACTAAATTCTTTTGAGTAGCTGTTAAGGTTGTCTCTACGGAAGTCTGTAAAGTTATCGTCTTCCCAGTACTCAGGTTTGTCTTCATGTAGTGATAATAATTGTTCTTTCTTTGTCTCCCAGTCTGATATTCTATAATGCCATACAGGAGTAGGAAACAATGGTATTGCTTGTAACATGTTGATTCCTTTGATAATAAAGGCAGTTTATAGACATACCTAGGTCTTAGTTATTATAGTATTTCGCAAGCTCCACCGGAACAAGCTAATGTTTGTGCGCCTTCAGTGTTGTCATCTGACTCAAAGTTTGGTAACAATGAGAAGTCAACTTCAGGGAAGTCCGCAACAGCTTTAAGGAATTCACCCTTAGAGATGTCTTGGTAAGGTGCTTGTTGATACGTATGCTCTGAGTACGGCAAGAATGATACACCTGTGATGTAATCAAAGTTATCGTATACCCATGCACCAACATTCATCCACTCATCTTCTTTCACATAGACAGTAACACTCACTGAATGTTCTGACCAATGCTTCTGAAAGAGTTTCCAGTTCTCAAGTTGTTCAATAGCTGATTGTTCATTAGCTAGTGTAGCACCTTCTGGTGACTTGATAGGGAAAGAGAAGACAGTTGTCTTTTCTGGATTCATAGCATCTGGCTCGTTAGGAACTCCTTGGTCTTTAAGAAGGTCTGTTAACGGGTCATTGTTTGCTTGTCTTACTGTCCTGATATAGTAAGGACTAAATCTACCGTGGATTCCTGACGATGAGTCCACCAACTGGCTAACAGTACCACTAGGCTTAATAGTAGTGATAGCGGTAGCGGGGTTGATATCAAGCTTTTCAGCATATTCAATATTTGTTTTAACCGATGCATCACGTAGTCTTTCTAACATAGCTGGGTCTGGGTTTCTTAGTATCTTACAGTCTTGAATACCTGTTAAAGACACACCTAATAGGCGCTCTTCTTCACAGTTCTTCTGCCATACTTTACGTACATATTTAAAGTCTGTAAGTGAAGCTTGTAGTGTACCTAATATAGTAGCTAACTTAATCTTACGAGCTAAGTCTTCTTCTGTATCATCTACACGACATACAACTTCTGATAGGTTACATAGCTGACCGTCACGTAACTGAATCTCAGCACAAGGGTTTGTACCTTTAATTAATTCAGCATTACGACGAGCAGGTGCTAATGCATGAGCGCCATATCTAGAGTAGATACCACGTTCACCTGAACCAGATTTCATTAGTGAAACCCATTCGTCCATGAATACAGCCATAGAAGGCTTGCTATCATAAGCGGCAGAGTTGTTAGCTAATGCTCTTTGTGCATCACGTTCCCACCATGCACCTGACTTACAGTCACGTACTTCAGGGTCTAATAGGTCTGATACTGAGATGAGTGCAGAGCGTCTAACGCCTCCAACAACTACAACTTCAGCAATCTTACATACTAGGTCATGTACTTCGATAGGTCGTAACTTACGCCCACCAGCTTTATTAAATGTCATAGTGACAAAGTCAAATAGTTCCATAAGTGGACCGGGGCCAGAAGCCCTACCACCCATAGTCTTTAGTCTAGCGCCTTCTGGGCGTACTTTAGAATAATCCCACTCATGTAGGTTGCCTAAGTACAAGTCAGCGATTAGTTTACGTAAAGCTTTAGCCCAACCTTCTGCACTATCTTCAACAGTGATTACTCGGTCAGTCTTTACGAAGTTGTCGTTAATAATAGGAAGTTTGTTTACTTCTGCAGTCTCACAAGAGAAACCAACACCAGTACCAGACATCAAGATATATAGTATCTCGTCAAACACTCGTGGGTGGTTTACTTGTTTAAAGCTACAGTTGTAGCCACGGAAAGGGTTCTGTGCTAATGCTTCTCCAGCACTCCACATTGCTCTCATTGATGGCATTACTTCTCTGTTTAATACAGCAGAGCGTAATTGTTTAAATTCATCCTTAGTTAATACGTTATCGCTTATTTGGTTCTTCCAGAAACCAATCAGACGGTCTACAGTCTCCTCCCAAGTCTCACGACGATTCTCTGTGTCTAGATACCTTGAGTAGCGAGAAAGATGGATGAATGATTCGTATGCGTTCATGTTTAGTCTTCCTTTTGTTCTTTAAGTTCAATTACTTCTTCAATTAAGTCTGCTATACTGTGGCGCTTGTCTAAGTCAACACCGAATTCTTCTATAGCATAGTCTTCTATTTCGTCTTTAGTCATGTCTAGAAGGTTGTCTTCAGTTACTTCCATCATGTCTCCACCATTCTCACGGATATCCCATAAGTCACGGATAAATTCTTTTTCAGTCTCAGCCATCTTGTCGCCTACTGAATCAAAGAACACTTCTAAATGCTCTTTACTCTTGATTGCTACTGTGATAAATTCTTCAAAGTAGTCTTTTAATTTGTCTATATTCATTAGTGATAATCCTTTATATTGCTTTCTAACATCGTGTTACACGCATAGTATAGTTGTTCGTTCATAGGGTCACTAGGGTCTTCTTCATATTCGTCCCTAATGCCCTGTAAGAAATTCTTTATCGTAGGTGATAAAGGTGAGGTATCTGCTTTACCATCATACAACAGTTGTAAGATTACAGATACATAGATTAGTTCGTTGTCAGTCATGTTCATGTTTACACCCTTTGGAATTGTGTCCCAGCATCGTTTTCGGCTTCTTCGTAGTCGTTTCCCTTAGAGAGTCGACCAGTTGGAAAGTTATAAAGCAATGTTCCTGATGGGCCTGTAAGACCAGTATAACGACATTTGAGGACTTTTGTTTTAATTGTGTTTCTTTCAATTTCATCTGCACTTCCTGAATCTCTAGCAAAGGCTATGATGTCCATGCTGATTTGTTTAATTGAACCTGAACCACGGATATCATCCATGCTAGGTAGTTTACCTTCTTCAAATGACCTACCCTTGTTATCTGTCTTTCTCAAGTGTGAGATTAAGCCAATCCATACATTGTACTTCTTAGCTAGACGTAGTAAGTCATTCATTATCTTGTCTATCGCTTCGTTGCCTGTAAGTCCTTCAGCACCTTCTGAAGCCAAGATTGTAATATGGTCAACAAAGACATACTTAGCACCAGAAAGGCACATATACTCAAGGAAGTCCATAATAGAACCGTCGCTAATACTACCTTGATGGTCCAGTACAAGTACTCTATCATCACCGAAAAGCTGGTCATAACCGATTTTAAGTTCATCTAACGGAATCTCCTCTGCCGCTGGGTTTCTGTTTAATGCCATGCCCGCCATCTTACGTGCGGTTTCGGCGGGTGATTCTTCGAGTGATACAATACCTATCTTGTCTTCTGTTTCATCTAACAAGTGTACTGCTATCTCTCGAAGTAGTGTTGATTTACCAGAGCCAGTGCCGGATGTCCATAGAGTAATCTCACCGCCTCTCATGCCTTTAAGTTTAGCATTGAGACCAGTCATACTCTCAGGATAAGGTACTGATTCTAAGTCGTTGTAAGTTTCTAGTTGTGTCCACAAGTCTTCTTTAGTAAGAATACCGGCGGGAGTGTAGTCTGTAGCATCATATACAGTAGTAAGAACTTTCTCTGGTTCTTTTACCCATAAGTCTGATGCATCTTTCTCAGTTGACTTAGCTATCTTAACTTTATCATAACCGATAATACGAGCCGCTTCTTTAGTAGCTTCTCTGCCCGCTTCATCATTATCAAGCCATAAGATTACTTCATCAAAGTTTCTAATCCAGTCACGCTCTTCAACTAAGTCTTTTAGTGAAGAAGCAGAACGAATAGATACAACAGGATAGAATGTCTTGTAACGTTTAAACCATGCTGATTGTACAGCCATAGCGTCAAG
>ERZ767114.1748-NODE-1748-length-10205-cov-1.875395_pt1 | contig 10205 bp, 8 predicted proteins | sample MGYA00374952_ERZ767114 | MGnify/ENA primary metagenome ERZ767114 (study PRJEB28939, sample SAMN06267156) | marine metagenome | isolation source: Columbia River Estuary | place: USA:Columbia River Estuary, USA | collected 2012-05-05 ...
AGATGAGTTTTTTGTTACGTTTAAATATTGCGATGTAAGTGGTGGAATGATAACCCGCATCGCCTGAGGAATGATAACTAGCCGGAGTGTATAATTCGGACGAATTCCCAACGCCGACGCAGCTTCAGTCTGGCCTTTACTAACCGCCAGAATACCGGCTCTCACAATCTCAGCAATAAACGCAGCGGTATATAAAGATAGGGCAAGCCAAACCGCCAACAATTCTGGCACTAATGTCATCCCAGCACCTGATTGATAACCACGCCGAAGCATTGATCCAGTATCTTTAAACTCCGGGATATTCCAATCAAGCGGGCTGTTTGTAAATAAGAAAGTTATCAATGGTATGAAGACTAAAAGAGCTATGCCAATCAAAAAAACTGGAATGATTTTACCAGTTTGTGCCTGAACATGCTTGGCATATCGGCTAACACAAATAGTGAGTAGTCCAGCGAGCGCAAAGGCAATTACTGAATAAACAAAACCCTCTTCAGGTACAGGGGCGGGCAAGTACAACCCTGTGATATTGACCCCAATCAAGTCAGGTATAATTTCTAATTTTTCTCTTTTCCCAGGCAGCGCTCGAAGCACCGCAAAATACCAAAAAAACAGCTGCAAGAGAATTGGTATATTCCTCAGCATTTCGATGTAAGTGGTTGCAAAGGCCCTGAATATAACATTATTTGACAGCCGCATTATTCCTAATGTGAAGCCAATCACTGTTGCTGCAAAAATACCAAGAACAGCTACCAAAAGTGTGTTTGCTATCCCAATATAATACACATCCAGATAAGTCGAAGTGCCCACCTTATAATCGAATAGCCAGGTGCCAAATGTTTGACTAATTTGGAAACCTGCAGTACCGGTTAAAAAACCGAAACCAAGCGACTTACCTTGATTACTCAGGTTGGTGAGGGTGTTGTCGGTCAGCCAAAAAAAAGAAAAAACAAGTGCCGCAACCAGAACAACTTGGAAAAAAATACCTCGCACATTAGCGTCATTGGCAATTTTCGAAAATGTGTTGAGTTTCACGTTCATGTTTGATCGCTCAAATCTAATTTGTTCAAAAAGTGAAAAGCGCCCAGCCTCTAATTGAAAGCTGGGCGCAAATATATTTAGTAATTAGCGGATAGGCGCCGCATAAAGAATTCCACCTTGACTCCATAGCGCGTTAACGCCGCGTGCCAACTTCAATGGTGTGTTCGGCCCAACATTCCTTTCATAGCTTTCACCGTAGTTACCAACTTTGAGAATGATGTTGTAAGCCCAGTCGTTTGACAAACCCAGTTCTTCGCCAAAGTTTCCTTCTTTGCCAATCATTCGGGCGGTACCAGGTGCCAATTTGCTGTCATATTTCATGTTGTTCACATTTTTTGATGAAACGCCCATCTCTTCGGCATTTATCATCGCGTTAAGTGACCAACGTACAATGTTGAACCATTGATCATCACCTTGTCTAACAACAGGACCCAGAGGCTCTTTTGAGATAATTTCTGACAAAACCACATGATCATCTGGCTTAGTCAATTTGCCGCGTTGAGCAGCCAGACCCGAGCGATCAGTCGTGTACACATCACAACGGCCAGCATCATAAGCAGCCACAACTTCATCGGCTTTTTCAAAAGCAACTAGGTTAAAGCTCATTCCATTCGAACGGAAATAATCTGTAATGTTGAGCTCAGTTGTCGTGCCCGTGTTGGTACAGATGTTGGCACCATCAAGTTCTGTCGCGGCCTTCACACCAAGACCCTTTGGGACCATCATACCTTGACCGTCATAGTAATTCACGCCAGCAAAATTCAAGCCCAATTGTGTGTCCCGAGTCATTGTCCAGGTTGTGTTCCGAGATAGAATATCAACTTCACCAGAGCTTAGAGCCGTAAAACGCTGTTTCGCAGAGAGCGGTGAGTACTTAACTTTTTCAGCATCACCAAAAACAGCTGCTGCAACGGCACGGCAAAGATCAACGTCAAGACCTGTCCACTTGCCGCTGTCGTCAGCGTTCGAGAAACCAGGAAGACCCTGTGAGACCCCGCACTGGACAAACCCTTTTGCCTTAACTGCTTCAAGTGTGGTCGCTGCGTTGGCTGATGCAACGGCACCAAATCCTATTGCCGCACCACAAATGGCAGATAAAATCGAAAATTTCTTCATAGTGTCACCTCTGAAATTAGTTTTGTGTTTGTTTATCGTAGATTGGTTAACACACTACTGCTCTTGTGCCGACCTTAGCAATGGCAAAACCCTGCCTACGCTCCATTCAGAGAAAAATTTTCTAAAAACATTTGATTTTTGGTTTTACAGGTCTCAAAAACAACATTATTACTCTTTAACCAAAGCTTTTCGTATACAATTTGTTGGTCGTTGCATGACATAAAGCGCTTCACCTAGTGATGTTAATCTTATATCGGGGGGTGATTCTGCAGAATCGGCGTCAAATAAAGTTTTGTGTGATTTACCTTTGATAATATCTACCCATATTTTCGCTGTTATGACGGAAAGAAAAGCAAACCACATTCAGGCAAGCTGAACGAGTGCCCCATCTTCGCATCCAGATTGACACCGCCTATCGCACACGGCACTGTCGCTACATCACGATGGATGTCTTATTCCAAAAGCCACAAATTTCAAAGGTCATTTAATGCCACGCTATTTTATGGAATTACTTGCCCGCAGCCCACAAAGGTTTGGCACTCTACTGGCGCTTATTGGGGTTTTGGTGCTAACCCCCGATACTTTGGTGATCCGCCTTTCGGGACTTGAACGCTGGGCCTTGATGGGCTGGCGCGGCATTCTAATGGGAGCGATGTGTTTGTTATTGTGGCGATTGTTGCTAACGCGCAATGCAAGCCGGGAATGGCGGAGCCTGGCCAGCTGGCAAGGGATATTGGTGATCACCGCCTTTAGCATGAATTCGGCAACCTTCACCCTCGGCATTGTTGAAACATCAGCAACCGTGGTTCTAACGGCGGTGGCAACAATGCCAATTTTTGCTGCAATTTTATCCTATTTCATGCTTGGCGAGCGTCAGGGCTGGCTTGGCTGGCTGGCTATCACCGCAGCAATGGGCGGAGTGATTGTCGTTGTGCTGGATGGCGGCAATGCAATTGGCAGCCCTGAGGGATCGGTTCTTCTTGGCGGTGTCTTTGGCGTGTTGACCGCCGCTGGTCTAGCCCTCACCTTTACCATGGCGCGCAAATATAATGATCTTGGCATTTTACCAGCCGCCGCCCTTGGCGCGATTATCAGCGGATTTGTTGGGTTGTTCTTAAGTGATCTAAGCAGCATTACTGATGTGCCATTATGGTCGGTATTGACAATGGGTTTGATTATCCTTCCGGTGTCTTTTACCTGCTTGAATTTGGCACCACGCTATACAAGCGCGGCGATTGTCAGCCTACTGATGCTATTAGAAATGGTGATTGGCCCATTTTGGGTATGGCTTGGCGTAGGCGAACAGCCAACAATCATCATGATGGCAGGGGCGGGCTTTGTTGCGCTGGTGCTTGGCCTTCATATCCTTCGCACCCAATGGTTTACAAATTCCTAGGAATTTATCGGGTAATCACGCTTTTACTGGCGCGCCTGAAAGTGACGAATTGCGCCAATTATCATCGGGGATTGCTGGCTCACTTTGAAAGCCCGCGGCCATGATGGCTGTGATCGCGCAATATTCGTCTTTTTCGGATGTATCACCACTCACACCAACCGCGCCAATGACAGTTCCATCTTTGGCCATGACCAGCACGCCCCCAGGCACGGGCACAAATTTGCCATCAGCAACCGTTGCAAGCGCTGCCTGAAAGCTTGGGCGGCTTGCCAATCGGTCACGTATCAACCGACTAGACATGCCCATACCAAGCGCACCCCATGCCTTGCCACGCGCAATGTCAAACCGCATCAGCCCTGACCCATCTTCGGATTGGCTGGCAACAATTTTGCCAGCCGCATCAAGCACAACAACCGTCAGGGGAAGCATGTTTTCGGCGCGCGCTGCATCAATGGCAACCAATATCATTTTCACAGCAGCATCATGGGAAAGGCTGATTTGCAATCGCATGTCGTATCCTTTTCAGCGCCAACAAAACCTAGTCGGTCTAATCCTTTGGCGGCATACTATCGTCATAGCCCGGAACAGCCGCGGCAAAATCGGCAAGCCATGACGCCAGATTCGGCGCATGATCACGCCAATTGACCTGTTTGCGGAAATCAAGATAATCCAAAACACAAGCAAGGCCAATTTCACCAATATCAGGCATTGCGCCATTGCTATATCTTGGTTTTTTCGCGGCGATCACTTCAAGACCACGAATGATTTTACCCCGCTGGCGTTCCACCACTGATTCAACATACTTATCTTCAGGGCGCATACGGCGCTCATAGATCACAAGAATGGCAGCATCCAGAATGCCATCCATCAATGCAGCGCGGGTCAGCGTCTCATAACGTTCCAGACCATGTGCCGGAATGATTTTGCCTCCACCTGCCTTGGCATCAAGATATTCCATGATCACGCGGCTGTCGTAATAGATGGCGCCACCATCTTCAAGCGCAGGGATCTTGCCAAGCGGATTGACCTCGCAAATGCTGTCGTTGTGGTCAAGTGTATCGGTTAGAACCGGCGTCACTTGAGTATCAAAGCCAAAAATATAGGTTGCCATTTTGACTTTACGGCCGAACGGCGATGAAGGGCTTGAACGCAACTGCATTGGAATAACTCCTCAATCTGAGATGGTAAGCTGGCTCCGCCTCGAGAGACCAGAAAGGAAAAAATAGCATTTGATTGCCGCGCAACAGACTAGGCAAATGCGTAAATTGGCAAAGACAGTGAAACCCTAAAACGAACATAACCAAAATGCCAGCCGAATTTATGACCAACGTAGGCAAATCATGGCCAGACAAAAGATGATGAAGATGGACAGGGCGAGCCACCGGTACAATTACCTTAGGTGGTCAAAAACAGAATAGGCCAAGGGCAGTGGTGATCATTTTGGTACATTTACTGATCATAGCTTGGTTACTTAGGTTTCATCAGGCTCTGCGGCGTCGGCCTCAACTGCGTTCAATGTCTCAAGCAACCAGCTTCCCATCCGCAATAGCCTGTCATCCTCTTCACGACCACCAACAAGCTGTACGCCGATCGGCATGTCATTTTCTGACATGAGAACTGGCATGTTCAAGCAAGGCAGCCCACATAATGTCCAGATAGTAGAAAAAATCGGATTACCCGTGCTGCCAACACTAAATAGCGGCGCTTCACCCGGGGCAGCTGGTGTGATAATCGCATCAAAATCATTGAAGAATGAGGCAAAATAGGAAACTGCCCCTCTACGACAATCAATTGCTTCTTGATAAGCCTCATCACTGATCGTTGCACCGTACGCCATCAGCTTGGCCACTTGCGGGCTTAGCGTGTCATTATGATTCTCGCGAATCTCGGCGAGGTTTCGCGCGATCTCATAATAATGGATAATGTTCTGCGACTCGACAAGGCCGGTAAATGACCCACCTGCGTCAAGCCGTTCAACCTGACCACCAAGCGCATCAAGAACCGCCATCATTCCTTCGCGGCTATCATCGGACAATTTGTCAAAATAAGGCATTTCGAACCAAACAAAATTTGGTGCGACTGGCGGCTCGCTACAGACGCCGTTCAGCAATCTTGGACGCGGCCGACAAAAGGAACTTGGATCAACCGGATCAAATTCAGAAATCACATCACCAACAAGCGCAACATCTTCGAAATAGCGGGCAAAAACACCCACCTGATCAAGCGTCTCAGAGGTGCGTAGAACACCGGTACGCGGAATCATGCCTGCTGATGGCTTAAACCCATAAACACCACAAAAAGAGGCTGGCCGGATTACCGAACCGTTGGTTTGCGTGCCAATGGCAACCGGTATATGGCCGGCTGCCACGGCCGCTGCCGACCCTGCCGATGACCCACCCGGGCTATATTCCAGATTATGCGGGTTACGGGTTGCCGCCGGATCCATGAAGGCAAAAGGAGTTGTTGCGGTTTTTCCAAGAATAACCGCCCCTGCCGCTTTTAGCCGCGACACCAGCACAGCATCACATTCAGGCTGGCAACCAGCAAGCGCAACACTGCCGCATTCGGTTGGCATGTCGGCCGTATCGATGATGTCCTTCAGACCAATCGGCACGCCGTGAAGTGCGCCGAGCGCCCGACCCGATTGTCGCAATTGGTCCATCGCCCGCGCCTGTTCCAACGCCCTGTCACGATCAAGCCATACCCAAGCTTTTAACGCATCATCGGTTTCAGCAATCCTTTCAAACGCAGCGGTAACAAGCGCAACCGAGGTAGTCTCGCCATCCTGAATCATTTGCACCATCTGTAAAGCTGATGTCATTTAGCGTTTCCTACCCCGTTACTTTCTTTGGATCCCCATTGATAGCTTGGCATTTGCCGTCCAAAGAAATAATGCCACAGCTAAAGCGCTGATGCACCACGGCCCTGGCGCGAGGCAAATGCTAGCGCATGATTTCCCCTCAGTCCATCGCAACAATAGATTCTAAAATCAGCGGTAGCCATTCAGGCTCAACCGAAGAATAGCATTAATACACGCCCTTCTTTGTCCAACTAGAAACAGTCGCAGGCTAGCAGAGTTCTATTGGGCTGAGAGAAGATAGCAAATGACGATACATCGGCTGTTAATGCGCTACTCGCGTTCAAAGTAGCCCTCTCCAATGAACAGGGATTTCCAAATTCTTTGGTCCCACTCATGCCGGCCAACCTCTAATTTTTTGTGTGAAAATCACGACGTTTGATTCCATCGATTAGAAAATACGTAAAAATAGGTTTGAGCTAACTATAAAGTGGTTGGTAGGGTAACTGCGATGTTGCATCTCAATTTTACTTTTTAATGCGAAAAAGCTTTGCGTCGAGCATTTGCTAAGACATGGCCGCAAGTAATGCTGAATTTCGAAGATTAGATCATGAAAATAAAATCTGAACCAATGAAAGCAACCGTTTGGATGATTGGGGCGATGTTTTCATTCAGCCTTATGGCGGTTTCAGGACGTGAACTTGCAACCAACTTGAATACTTTTGAGATAATGCTATTTCGGTCTATAATTGGCTTTTTGATTGTCTTGGCTATTGGTTATTTTGCTAAAACACTTGCTGAAATAAAACGGGACCGGCTTGGTCTGCATTTGTTCCGAAATTTAGCCCATTTTTCAGGACAAAATTTATGGTTTTTGGCTGTTGCTTCCATTCCATTTTCGCAACTTTTTGCATTAGAATTTTCAACTCCAGTTTGGGTTGCCTTGTTGGCTCCTTTATTTTTAGGCGAAGTATTGACCAAACAACGCGTGCTAGCTGTTATCTTGGGCTTTGCTGGTGTTTTGATTGTTGCTCGTCCAGATATTAACCAGTTTGATTTTGCAATTGTTGCAGCTGTTGCTTGTGCTATCTGTTTTGCCGGTTCGATGATGGCAACTAAAAGTTTAACAAGCGACCAATCCATTACTTGCATTCTTTTTTGGCTGACATTAATGCAACTTGCCATGGGACTCGTGGCAACGGTTTTTACGGGCACAATCACTTTTCCAGAAGGCATAAATATCTTCTGGATTGTGATCGTGGGAATTGGTGGCCTTACAGCTCATTTTTGTATCACTAACGCATTGGCACTTGCCCCGGCAATTGTTGTCATTCCTCTGGACTTCATGCGTTTGCCATTGATTAGTGTAATTGGTTTTCTGGCATATGGTGAGGCCTTTGAATTACCAATCCTTGTGGGTGCTGGAGTTATTTTCATTGCAATTCTGTTAAATTTAAAAGCTGAGAAACAACGTCAATCTGGATAGTCTTAAAAGTTGGTATTTGATAGGTTTGTCTGTCTGAAAACATTGACTGTGATGTGTAAATCAGACACTGAGAGTCCTGAGCATGTTAGTGCAAAGAGTAAAAATTGTTTGCTCAAACCCCTGATAAAAAAAATTATTTAGAGAGTGACTGGAACCGGTGGCCACTTCTAACCAGAATTAACCTGAGCCGCCAACTTATGACCACTGGACCATTAACCATTTACTTTGATCATAAGGGTTATCATGGTTCTGATGGTCAAAGTGGCAGTAAATTACTAGATGCAGTTCGTCACAGAATACAAAATTTGCGCGCTATTAAAGCCTTCATAATGCTAGCTGTACTGTTGGCAAATTTGAATGCTGGCGTTTTGATTATTGCCAAAACCGGTGCGAATTGAGTGCTCCAGAAGCCACCACTTGAAAAGTCCTCTCAAAATTACCCTGGTGCTATTTATCTTTTGCGCGCGAAGCCAGGTCTTGGAGTATTGCGGAAAAGTCCAATGTTCCGCCATTACCTGATTCAACAAATTCTTGATATATTTTTAAAGCAAGCTGACCGGTTTTGGTTGGTGTGCCGTGAATTGCTGCGGCCTCTTGAGAAAGAGCCAAGTCCTTAAGCATTAAAGAAGCTGAAAAACCAGGCAAGTAATTGTTGTCGGATGGACTTTTTGGTCCAATGCCGGGCGCTGGACAATAGGTGCTCATCGACCAGCTATTTCCTGAGGAAGTGCTGACAACATCAAAAAGCTTTTGTCGGTCGAGTGCTAAATCATCGGCAAGAGCAAAGGCTTCACTGGTTGCTATCATGGTTACACCAAGAATCATGTTATTACAAATTTTAGCTGCCTGTCCTGCTCCGTCAATGCCACAATGGATGACACGTTGACCCATAATTTTAAAAAGCGGGTTTCCTATGGCAAAGCTAGCTTCACTGCCGCCAACCATAAAAGTGAGTGTACCCGCAACAGCGCCAGCGACTCCACCTGAAACTGGAGCATCAAGCGCATGAATGGCCGCACCTTCGAGCAGTTTAGCCACCCGCCTTGTAGTACTGATATCAACTGTTGAGCAATCAATAAAACACGCCCCTTCCGACATAACAGGGAGGATTGATTCTACAACTCTAATAAGTGCCTCACCGTTTGGAAGCATTGATATTACAACTTCCTGTTCGCTGGCTGCCGTTAAAATGTCATTGGAAATATTCATTTTCACGTCTGACAAAGAAGCCATAGCGCTTTCCATTACATCATAACCGGTAACGTTGTGGCCTGCTGCCACAAGCCGTCTCACCATTGGGGCGCCCATATTACCTAGTCCAATAAACCCAATATCCATGTCTTTCCTATACCATCAGTTCGCGCCACTTTTATAGATAGCGATATTTATTTGCTAAAGTAAGACTAGGTAATGTGTCACTCTGAACTCAAGTTGTTTTTATGGTTTTATTGAAAAGGTCTCTTTATATTTTGTTTGCAACCTCCTAGTCGGTCGCCGGTTCTTGCTCCTGAAGGCAGGACAAGCAGATCTAATTCCCTGTCAACACAAGCCGCAGTGAATATTCTGCAAGCAAGTGGCAATTCTATGGGTGCGCAATTGGCCATTAGGGTCAACGTAAAATTAGCTAAATGTTGAAAAGTTTACCGTCTGTAGTTAACTGGCAGTCTTTTCTATATCGAGAACTATGTGGACATAATCCATAGCATGCCCCTCTGGATTTGCCGCTACTTCGTCCGAATAGGCCTGATAAAATTCATCAATAATCACGTCGATCTCAGAACTTTCACGTCCAGTAAGTGCTGTTTTGAACACAGTTTCTGACCATGATCGCATGGTAGGAATCAGACTTTCAGCATATTCCCTGTTTGACATTCTTCCACCAGCATCTTGAAATGCTGTGGAATATGGGCATCTGGTTAATTTAGAGCGCTTCGCTTTTAATATTAACCCGGCACGGCTAACACGACTATCGGGGTCGGCAAAGGGAGCACAAAACTCTTCCATTGTTCGATAATATTGAACAAAGGTTGCTCGCTCATATTCGCCCTTTGTAATTCTGCCTTTGTCATGAAGCGCTTTCCAATATTTATGGAAATGCTCAAACATATGTTTACCACCTGTATTGCCAAGATAGCGTCCCGCTGCATCAATGCCAAAATTAAGGCAGATGAACCTTCCGCCTGGGACCAGTTCCGTCGCTCGTGCTAACAAAATATTCTCCCAATCTAAAGCCGCTTGTTCGGCGAAAGCTGTTTTTGCGCCAACGTCAGCGCACACGGCATGAACGTGATTGGGAACTTCCATAGGTTTGACAGAAACATAATGCATTACCGTAGCGCTAAAGCATAGATGGAGTGATCCTCTAACCATAA
>ERZ767114.1751-NODE-1751-length-10203-cov-2.806143_pt1 | contig 10203 bp, 7 predicted proteins | sample MGYA00374952_ERZ767114 | MGnify/ENA primary metagenome ERZ767114 (study PRJEB28939, sample SAMN06267156) | marine metagenome | isolation source: Columbia River Estuary | place: USA:Columbia River Estuary, USA | collected 2012-05-05 ...
CCCTGCCTCTTTTCACAACGCAAGCCGCCCGATCAATGGGGCTTGAAAATGTGACGGGTCGTTTGAAAGCTGGCATGTCAGCAGACTTTATAAGACTTGCTAAACCGCTTCATGGCCAATCGCCAGAAGAAATTGCAAAGACAAAAGTTCTAGAAACTTATTTTGAAGGACGCTGTGTCTATGTTTCAAGCCCCCCGAGCCCAGCGTCTAACTTTTCACCTGACAAGTGACAGCGCTGAGTGCAAAATCTACGAAATTACTGGCCAAACTGTAATTTACAGTTTTCGGTCAATTACACGAAATATTACACGTTTGCCGTTTTTGCTTGTAAGTCATTGATTTATATGGGTTTTTGACGAGCCCGGCTTTCTGTTAACCCCTGGTTTATTTACTGAACTTTGGAAAGATTCCAATACCCGCGTTCTTAACTAACCAGGAACCCTTTCGTAAATAATTGCTTACTGTCTGGCCCATTGCCTTGTGCTTGTCTGCGACGTCAATTGGGAAGTCTCCAAATTTAGGCATAGCTTTAGGGTTGAGCCTAAGTTGTTCGCCGATTTGCCAGAGCTTGGTTTCAGGTGCATTACGAATGATTTGCTCATGAGTTTCCACGATGCTCAACAGCTGCGAAATTGCATTGTAGGAAATACGGTTACGAAATATCGGCCACGACAGGGGTGCCTCAGATAGCAGCCCTTCCTTAGCATTCAGATGTAGAGCTTTTTGGGGTAGTTGGGTATGTAGTACTTTTCAGTCGCAAGCGTTCTATCTCGCACCTTTTTAGGCGAGGCAGAGGTTTTTGACGTTTTAGTCTTTTTCGCTGCTGGCATACATTCTCTCCAAGCCAAATGTTACTTGGCTTAGCGAGAAATGCCTAGCAAAAAGTAGGTAAAAAATGTGTGGTACGAAGGGTAAAAAGTAGTACGGCTGTTTCGTACTACTTTTAGGCGTAAAAAAAGCACTTAAATTTCTCTAAGTGCTTGATTTACAACAACATTTTTGGTGGGCGATGCAAGTTTCGAACTTGCGACCCCTGCAGTGTGAAGGGAGCGCGTGCAACAGTACCGCTGCAACGGTGTCGCAATGATACTGCAATCTTTGTAGATAAGGCAAACTGAAGCTAAGTCACGAACTTAGAGTCTTTGACGATTGACGCGATCACCCAGCTCTGAAATATTGCTGTCGGTCGAGTTAGTACATGGAATGGATTCACAAAGTTTCTCCCAGATAACGTTTGTAGAGGTGCCGCTTGAAGTACCGCAGATCTAATTCGCTACCGCTGGCTTTCTGAGCTAGCTCAACAGTCGGCCAAAAGCTGGCTTTTTCCCATATGTTGTCGTTAAGCCATTCCCAAATGGGTTGGAGATTGCCATTGTGAATGTCCGTGTGCACGTTGGGTATCGCTTTTTCAATACTTGCAAACCACTGGGCAGCGTACATTGCCCCCATGCTGTAGCAAGGGAAGTAACCAAAGAGGCCCATTGGCCAGTGCACGTCCTGCAAGGGCCCATCCTTGAAATTGCCCCGCGTGTCTAAAGCAAGCAAGGAACTCATCTGCGCATCCCACAATGAAGGAATATCTGCCGCTTCAATGTCGCCTTCAATCAGTTGACGCTCAATGTCATAGCGCAACATGATGTGTGCGGGATATGTCACCTCATCAGCATCGACTCGGATAAGACCCGGTTTTACACGGGTTAGCAGCTGGGCCAACGCCTGGGGTTCAAAGGCCTTTTGATACCCAAATGCCTCGATGATCAATGGCGATAGATTGGCTAAAAATCCGGGGTGACATCCCAATTGCATTTCAAAAAATAAAGACTGACTTTCATGAATGGCCATGGAGCGTGCATTTGAAGCGGGTTGCCCAAGCCACTCACGAGGGCGGTTTTGTTCGTACCGACCATGACCGGTTTCATGGATTGTCCCAAACAGGCTAGTGATAAATTCATGACTGGTAAAGCGTGTGGTCATGCGAACATCTTCAGGCACTCCCCCACAAAAAGGATGGGTACTGACGTCCAATCGACCTGCTTCAAAATCGAATCCTAGCAAGCGCATCACTTGTTCGCACAAGACCTTCTGGCGTTGCGGTTCAAAAGGCCCTTGGGGTTGAATTGTGACTTCTTGACTTTGCCTTTTTGTCACCTCTTGAATTAAGCCAGGCAACCAGGTTTTCAATTCTCCAAACAGACGGTCAACGGCGACAGTGGTCAAACCGGGTTCGTACTTGTTCATCATGGCGTCGTACTTGGAAACCCCCAAAGCCTGAGAAAGTCGATCGGCCTCTTCTCTTGAGCAACTCAATACCTCCTCGAAATTTACCAGGAAGCCTTGCCAGTCGTTGGCTGGGCGTTGTATGCGCCAGGCATGCTCGCATCGAGATTCGGCCAAATCCTTTCGACGCACCAAACTGGCAGGCAATGCATTCCTTATTTGCCAGACCCTTTTCATTTCTCGCAAGTTGCCTTTTTGCGGTGGTGCCAATGTTTCTTGAGCTGCTTGTGAAAGAAGGGTCTCGACGTTGGGGGCTGTCAACAATTCATGGATGCAAGTGGATATTTCTGCCAATGCAGCCGCTCTTGCTTCATTGCCCTTGGTTGGCATATTTGCAGCTTGATCCCAGGATGCGATCGATTGAAGGTGATCCAAATGATGAATTCGACGCCACAATTTTTCAAGGGTATCGTAATGTGTTGGAGTTGGAGCGTTCATATAAAGGCGGGCCAGTCAATCGTGTTATTCGCCAAGCCATTTTGCTATGGCCGACAAGGGCTTCTTAATGCCGCCGTGCAAGGGAACTTGGCAGCCTTCTTTAGGGTAGCCTACCACCAGCAGGATGATTGGCTTTTCTGAACTAGGTCGGCCACACAACTTGTTCAAGAAACTCATGGGGTTTGGAGTATGTGTTAGCGTCGCCAGACCTGCATGGTGCAGCGCTGCGATGAGAAAACCCGATGCAATGCCAACCGACTCTGGCACGTAGTAGTGACTATATCGCTGGCCATCAGGATGCACGCCGTACTTCTGCGCAAAGATAGCGATCAGAACAGGCGCTTCTTCTAAAAAGGGTTTATTGCAGTCTGTGCCCAATGGCGCCAGTGCGTCCAGCCATTCCTGAGGCGCGCGGCCCTCGTAAAAGCTACGTTCTTCGATCTCTGCTGCCTCACGTACGCGGCGCTTGTGCTCAGGGTCTGTAATGACACTGAAGAACCACGGTTGTTGGTTCGCCCCAGAAGGTGCAGTTCCGGCCGCCAGCAAGCATGCCTCAATCACCTCTCGCGGTACCAAGCGGGTATCGAAATCGCGAACAGTGCGACGGCGCACGAGTTCAGCATGAAAAGTTTGCGCGCGTTCGACCATCTCTGCGTGGGGGTACTCACGGTAATCTGGTAGCGGCTCGAGCACGCAAGCTGTTGAGGGATCAGGGTTTTTCATTGCGTCCTTTTGCGCTCTAAATCAGAGATCATGAGAGTTTTTGTGGCATTGCTTCAACCTACTGCGTAAGGATCGTGGCTGCAAGTCCAAAGCGTCTGTGTAATGGCGAGGGTTCCGGGTCATGACCCGCAAAGTCGCGAAACGCTTCATTTGCGGGGACACTGTGGCCAACGCTCAGGATCTTGTCGATCCAGACCTTTGATGTCTGCGCATCGTAGATGCCACCTGGCGATTTTTCGAAGGTCTGCACGGCATCGGCCGCCATGACGTCAGACCAAAGATACGAATACAGACCAGCGGCATACGCACCTATAAAGATATGGAAGTTGTGCGTGACACGCATGACCAGATCCCACGCATCGGGCATGCCAAACTCGGCAATGATTTCGTTCTCAACTTGAACCACATCGATTGGATTTCCTGTGCCATCGGCCATCAGGTGCAGTCTCAAGTCGACGATGGCTGGCAGCAAGAAGTCAGGGTTGAGGCTAAAGATGCGTTCGTACTGAAAAGCTTCTTCAATTCGGTCTATCAGCGCGGGGGACATGGGTTCATCGGTCTGATGGTGACGGGCAAAGCGGGCCAGCAACTCTGGGTCACGCAGCCAGCGTTCGTTGATCAGTGCCGGCAACTCGACAAAGTCCCAGGCAACATGCTCGCTGCCCAGAGAGCGATAGGCAGCTTTGCAATGCAGCATGTGAAGCGCATGACCAAACTCGTGAAAGAAGACGTTGGCGTACTCCCAAGGTAGCAGGACAGGCTGTCCTTCTGGCGGCTGAGGAAATGTAGAAAAGACACAAGAAATTGGCAGCACTCTGCCTTGGAAGTTTTCAGCTTCCCGAAATTGCATCTGGTACGAGCCATGCGCTTTGCCCGGACGGTTGAACAAGTCAAAATAAATGACGCCAACCACTTCAGCGGTAGCATGTCGGCTTACTTCATAGACCCTAACCGTCGGGTGTATGACAGGCGCATCGCTAATTTGTTTAAATTCCAATCCGTGGACGCGACTGGCAGCCCAGAACATGGCATGCAAGACGCCATCTAGTGGCAAATGCGCCTTCACCGCATCGCTGTCCAAATTGAATCGCTCGCGTCGCAACTTCTCTGCGTAAAACTGGCGGTCCCAAGGTGCCAAACGGATGCCTGCACTTTCACTATCGGCAATGGCCTGGTAGTCGGCTACCTGCGAAAGTGCCCTTGCCTTGACGCTTTGCCAAGTCCGCTTGAGCAAGTCCAACGCTGTATCCGGATTGCCCGCCATGCGATCGGCCATGGCGAAATGTGCGTAACTTCTAAAACCGAGAAGGCGGGCCAGTTCGCCCCGCAATTGCAAAATTTCGTTGGCAATGGGTTTGTTGTCGAGCGGGCCCGCGTTGTCACCACGATTCGTCCACATGCGCCAGACCTGTTCACGCAGATCACGCCTTGTGGAAAGCTTGAGGAAAGGCCAGACAGCGCCGCGTGCGTTAGGAATAGCCCATATGCCTGGACGACCTTTTTCGGTTGCGACGCTGGCCGCGGCCTGACGCAAGTCTGCAGGCAGTCCTTGAAGACCCGTTTCATCTTCGATGAAGACCACCTGCGACCCTGCCTCTTGGATCAGGTTTTGGTTGTAATGAGCAGACAGAGCAGCCAGCCGCGCATTGATCTCGGCCAACCTCGCCTTGGCCGCAGGCGCCAGCCCTGAACCTCGGCGCTGCATGCGCGTCAGCAACACCTCCACCAGTCTTTGCTGCTCGGTCGATAGGCCAGATTGATGACGACTGTCCCAAACAGCGTGGAGCCTCGAGTACAAATTTTCGTTGTGTGCAATCTCATCATCCAATGCGGCAATTAGAGCGACGAGGCGCTGCGCAACTGCTGGCATGTCTCCCAAACTTAAGCTGTTGGCATAAACCTGAAAGACGCAGTTGACGCGTTGTAGCGCACGGCCGCAATTTTCAAAGGCCTCTGCTGTATTTTGAAAAGTAGGCGGCTCGCTAACCGATGCAATGGTTTGCACTTCAACACGCTTCAATTCGATGGCAACACGCATTGCGTCTTCGATGGCTGCAGAACTGATGCCTGTGAACGACGGTAATCCACCATACGGCCCGTTCCAAGGTGCCAACAAAGCTGCGACGTCTGATTGAGTATTCGATTTCATTTCGATCTAGATGGCTAGCAAATCCAGAAAATCCCTTACGGGCGGGACAACGAGTTCGGGTGCCATGCACACACCATGACCTTGGCCGCCAATCTCATGCACGGTCCAATTCATCTGTTCTAGTGTGGGACGTTGTTCACGGATGATGGATGCAATTCGAATGGGAATGCCAGCCTCTACCAAGTCGCCATCTGCGCCAAAGTAGACCATCTTTGGACAAGCAATGCGCCCCACCGAATCGGCTTCTGACCAACCCAACATGCTACTGTAGTAGGTTTCCCACTGGCGGTACTGTTCCTTAGAGCGCAGCACTTTCAACGACGAGGGCTCAGGGTTGGCTTGCTTCAAACGAGTAGCCTGCAAAATACCGTCATACGGCGCACCAAGCGGTGGCCAACCACCAAGCACAAGCGCTGTAAGCCGGTTAGTGCGTGCTGCAAGTTGTAGCCCTACGGCTGCGCTCCAAGAATAGCCCCAATAGGCGAACTGGTCGAAGCCAGCCGCACTGGCCACGCCCAACAGATCGGCACAAACACGATCGGCCGTGAGCAACTCCGGGGGGATATCAACACTCCCTCCTATACTGGGGTAATCAACGCACAGCACTCGGTAGCGATCTGTCAGCCTGCTGAGATAGCCATCTAGAACGGGCTCAAGCTCGGCCCCAAAGATGGCACCGAACGAGGCCATCAAGGGCAGGGTCACCATCACAGGTTTGCCCGCAGACGGCCCGTGCACCTCAAAGAAGACGCCCGTGTTGACGTCAAGCGGCATGGCTGTCCAGCCAACTGTCGATGATCTCTTCCAGCACCGGCAGTGTCACCGCGCCTGCCGCCATCAATTGATCGTGGTAGTCGCGCAGGTTAAACCGCTCACCCAGTTGTAACTGAGCTTTGGCTCGCAACTCGCGAAACTTGAGCCCACCCAGATGGTAGGCCAGCGCCTGCGCTGGCATGGCAATGTAGCGGTCGACCTCCGCCTCGATGGCGCTGCGTGTAAGACTTAGCCGCTCGGCCATGTATTGCACAGCCTCCTCCCGAGTCCAACCCTTTGCATGCAGCCCAGTATCTACCACCAAGCGGCAAGCGCGCCACATCTCCATGTCCAACTGACCGTAGTGCTGGTGCGGTGTCTCGTATAGCCCAAGCTCATGTCCCAAGGTTTCGCAATACATCGCCCAACCCTCCAGGCAGGCCCCGTACTTTGTGAAATTAGCTCGGCGAAACATGGGCAAGGCTGTCATCTCTTGCATTAACGCAATGTGCATCAAGTGGCCTGGCCAAGCTTCATGCAAGGTCACGCTGACCAACGAGTAGGTGGGTACTCGGTCGGGCAGACCGTTGATCCAGAACGTTCCAGGAGCGGACCCGTCTGCCGGGTTCGGTTGGGCGTAGGCCATGGGCAATTTTTCGGAAGCCGCTGCTGGGATGGATTGAACGCCATATGTGGCTCGGGGCAGGTGGCCAAGTATTGAGGGAATCTTGCCGTCGATGCGTTTAGCCAGCGCTTCCACCCGTTCGCGCAATCGCTCGGCTGAAGTTTCGCGGAAGCTAGGATCTTCAGCCAGAAAACGCCTGTAACTGTCCAAGTCACCACCAACGCCCGACCGCGCAGCCACCTCGGCCATTTCATTTTCCAATCTTTTCACCTGCTCAAGACCGATGGTGTGAACGGCGTCCGGCGTCATTGGCAAATTAGTGAAGTGTCGCACCCAAAAAGCATAGAACTCGGCACCCAGAGGTCCCTCAGTGCATGCCACGCTTTCACGAGCATTGGGCAGAAGGTGTTGCTCTATGTGATTGGCCAAGTTCTGCAATGCTGGCTGAATTTGCGTCGACACAATGTGTTCTGCCTCTTGGGCAAGGCCCATCATCGTTTCTTGCGAAGCCATCGGAGAGCGACCAAATGGCGCGCACCATGCAGTACGTAATGCATCGCCTTGCGCAGACTGCCTTAGATTGGATGCTGCTGCAGCGAGCACTACCTTGGGTGCTCGGATGCCACGTGCCACACCCTCATCGAGGCAAGCCTGCACATCTCGGAAATAGTCCGAAAGTGTTGCTAGGCGCGCCAAGTAAAGCTTAGCCTGAGATAAGTCGCCAAGGTGGGTCAGATTGGCAAAGTACTGGGTGTTGAACTCGGGGCCCGCAGGGAGCAGCCAAGGACGAAGATGCGAGTTGGTGGCAAACACATCCTGTAGATCGGTGAGTTCTCGCTCAAGTAGTCGGTAAGTGATGCGGTCTTTTTGTGAAAGACTCGAAAGGGAAATATTTTGAAGTTCCGCATGAAAAATCCGCGCAACATCGGCTCTGCGCGCAAAGTCACTTGGTGCCTCTCTAAAAAGAGTGGGCTCATCGAGTGGTTCTCCAGCTGTCAAAGCGTTAAATGGGAATTCGTGACGCAGGAATTGCCAGTAGCGTAATGCCAATTCATTCAGTGCCAAGCCCGCCTCACCAATTGTTTCAGTGTTAGCGACTTTTTCAGCCATGCGTCGGCGCCTTCCAAACTTGCTTTGCTAGACGCAAAAGGTTTCCACCAAGCAAGGCCGTCAGGTCGGCATCCGAATAGCCCCAGCCTTGCAATGTGACAACGATTTCTTCCAGTTGCTCGGGGGGCACAAATCGGGCCCCCATTTCGTAACCAAGCCCTGGCGGGAAAGTCCCTTTCATCTTCTCGAGATGTTCCTCGAGTTCTCTCATGTCAAACACATAGTCCAATGCAATGGAAACGTGGGCGGGCCCCACCAACTGAACCACGTGGTCAACGTGCCGCGCATAGGTTTCGCTTGAAATATCGTTTTTGCCAAGAAAAATTCCAACACCATTGATGCCAACGACTCCCCCTGTGGCAGCACAAGCTCGGATCAATTCGTCGGGAATGTTGCGAGGGTGTGGGTGTAGCGCAGCGCAATTGCTGTGGGAAAAAATCAAGGGTTGCGTCGCCATGGCAATAACCTCGCGCACCGTGCGGTGGCCAGTATGGCTCAGGCACAAAAGCATGCCTACCCTTTCCATTTCTGCCACCATGGCCCGCCCAAAGTTTGTCAGGCCGCCATCCTCGTCTTGGCAACCGCCCCCTGCTCGGTTGGAGGTGTTGTAGGCCATGAGCATCCAGCGAACACCCAAGTCGTAGTAGAGCTGTATGAGGCTAAGTTGATCGCCCACAGCATTGGCGCCCTCGATGTCAAAGCCCACAGCAAGGCGTCCGGTACTGCGAGCGCGCTCGACGTCATCAGCTTCCAGCAGGAGCAGGTACTCTTCAGGCCGTGCCACGAGCCAATGGCGGAGCGCTGCGATCATGCGCAGATGCTCTTCGGGACCTTGTTCCCCGAACCCAATGTTCACGGTGATTGCATCAAAGCCAGCCGCCTTATGCCGCGCAAGTTGGGGCAAGAAGGCTGGATCGTTCGGTCGCAATGGCAAACAGGCATGGTGGTCCCAAACGGGCACAGCATCTATCAGTTGGCGTGCGGTGTATGAGTTGGCTTCAATCATGAGGTGTTTGTATCCTGAGTAACACCTTACGACAAGTGGGGAGCGATCTGTTAGGCTTCGGAAAAGAATTTTTAGGAGACTCGACCGTATGCAGCTAAATCGCGAAAGGCCGTCAGCGCTCCCCTCAGCCCTCGATTTCGATAGCGAGTGGCATCGCGCAGCCCAAGAGGATGGACGCACCCAGCGAATCTCACGCAATGTGGTTCGCACCATCTATGAGCCTCCCTATGGTAGTGGCATGACAGACACCGTGCGTCTGGGACCCGACGCGCTGGTCAATGTCATTAACTGCGTTGTACCGCGTGCCGCGAATTGGACCTATGTCGACGCGGAACCCCTAATTACGCTGCGCGCGTCTCTAGCCTGTGACGTGGAATTTAGATATGGGTCTGGGCCGGCGCTTGTCTTCGACCGGCCAGAGCTCACCTTAACCTGCATGCCATCACTTCTACCTCTGAACGCATACATTGCCGCAGGCGCTCGACAGCAAGGAATTGTGGCGGTCTTTAAGGCGAACAGCTTCGCCTCGCGATTTGGTTTGCTACCCGAGGATTTGCCGCCTGAACTGCATTCAGCAGTTAAAGGTGAGGCGCAGATGGGACGCATTGCCTCTTTTCCCATCGACCATCGTGTGGCTGCTCTGGTGGGCGACACACTCGACAGCCGACTACACGGCGAACTGCGTACCGTGCAGCTGGCAGGCCGCTTGGCGGAACTGGTCGCTTACGCCCTAGATGCCATGCTACATCAGCATGAGGCTCGCTCCGTCACGCTGTCACGCCGTCGCGATTTAGACCTGGCGCGAGCCGCGCAGACCCTTCTGGACCGGGACTATCGACGCCCACCTAACTTCGCAGAATTAGCGCGAGAAATTGGCACCAGCCAGAACAAGTTAAAGTCCGTCTTTAAACAGACTTTCGGACTCACCATGGCCGACTATTGTCTTGAGCGTCGTGTTCGTGAGGCACAGCAATTACTGATGGAAGCCTCACTCACAATCGCACAGGTAGCCGAGCGGGTGGGCTATGAACATCAAAGCAGCTTCGCTGCCGCTTTCAGAAACCAGGTCGGGATGTCGCCACGTGAATACCGGTGTCACCGTGCCCCCTTTATTTTGGAATT
>ERZ767114.1754-NODE-1754-length-10201-cov-2.583761_pt1 | contig 10201 bp, 10 predicted proteins | sample MGYA00374952_ERZ767114 | MGnify/ENA primary metagenome ERZ767114 (study PRJEB28939, sample SAMN06267156) | marine metagenome | isolation source: Columbia River Estuary | place: USA:Columbia River Estuary, USA | collected 2012-05-05 ...
TAAAGAAAATTGGATTAGAACTGAAAACTCAATGTTGGATGTATGGTTTTTTCAATGTTTTCTTAAAGCTTAGCTAAATTTATTATAGTTTAAATATTTACATTAATCAATTAAAATCTAAAAATATTTCTATCTTCTTCTTCTTCCACCACTATTTCCTTTAAAAGAATTTCTATCTCTACTTCTTCCTCTATCTCTGTCTCTACTTCTTCCTCTATCTCTGTCTCTGCTTCTTCCTCTGTCTCTAGATCTAGATTTTGAACCTTCATTAGATGCAATTTCTACTTTAAAAGTGTTTCCATCGTATTCTTTATCCTTTAAATTTTCTAAAATAAATTCAGATAATTTCTTGTCTACTTCAAAAAATGAGAAATCGTTGAAAAGATCAAGTGATCCAATTGACTTAGAGTCTATATTGGTGTTTGAACATATTAGTCTTAAGAGTCCACCTTTGTTAAGTCCCTTGCTAAGCCCTAAACTTATAAAGAATCTTTGATGGTCATCACTACTAACTCTTGCCCCTTTGCTGCCTTTATCATTTACAATATCTCTAGAGTTCTCATAATATTTTAGAAGTTGATTAAACTCGATACCAATCATTCTTTTGATAAGTTCTTCTTTTGTAAATTCTTCAAAGTTCTTACTAATAGCTGGAATTAAATCTGATATCTCTTCTTCGTTAATTTTAACATTTTTAATTTTCTCAACATAACCAATTAATTGTTGCTCACATATTTCTTTACCGGTTGGAAGTTTTCCAGCATCAAATTTTATTTTAATTTTTCTCTCAATTTGAGAAATTTTATTTTGATCTTTATTAGAAACAATTGCTATAGACACCCCTTTTTTACCAGCCCTTGCAGTTCGTCCACTTCTATGGGTATAGCTTTCAGATTCATCAGGTAAATGATAATTAATTACATGTGAAATATCGTTTACATCAATTCCTCGTGCAGCAACGTCAGTAGCAACTAGAACTTGAAGAGTTTTATCTCTAAATTTTTCCATTGCTTTATCTCTTTGCATTTGAGATAAATCTCCATGCAATGGAGCTGCATTATAACCTTCTTTAAGTAGTTTGTCAGCCACATCTTGTGTTGTTCTCCTAGTTCTACAAAATATAAGCCCATATATATTTGGATTAAAATCTAATATCCTTTTTACTGCTTTGTACCTATCTCTTTCAGAAACATTATAAAAAACATGTTGAATATTTTCAGCGCCTACGTTTTTACTTCCAACAGTAATTTCTAAGGGGTTAGTCATATACGACTTCGAAATTTTCTCAACATCTCTTGGCATTGTTGCTGAAAATAGCCATGTTGATTTTTCATCAGGGGTATGGCTTAAAATCCCGTCGATATCCTCCTTGAAGCCCATGTTTAGCATTTCATCTGCTTCGTCTAAAACAACATAAGAAACACTATTTATCTTTATCATCTTTCTTTTCATCATGTCCATAAGTCTACCAGGTGTTGCTACTACTATTTGAGCACCTGATCTTATTTCTCTTGACTGTTTATCCATACTTGCGCCACCATATATAGTAGCTATTGACAATCCCTTGACAAATTTCGAAAAATCTTTAAAGTCATTTGATATTTGAACACACAGTTCTCTAGTTGGAGCAATTACTAATCCTTGGACAATATTTTTAGAAACATCGATTTTTTGAATCATTGGAAGTCCAAAAGCTGCTGTCTTCCCTGTACCAGTTTGAGCTAATCCAATTAGATCTCTATCCTCATTTATGAGTAGAGGTATTGATTTCTCCTGAACAGGTGTTGGTGAAGTAAAGCCAAGAGCTTCAACTCCTTTTAGTATGTTAGAATCTAGAGGAAGTTCGGAAAACTGCATTTTTTGTTAAATTTTTCGCGAAGGTAAACTAATAAATCAAGTAAAAGTAAAAAAAAGTTAAACCTATAAGCCGGATTCTGTCGAGGTTCATCATTTATCTAGGCTAATTATCACTAATTAGCTCGAGCGACCTACCCTCCAAGTTGAGCGAGCAACTCTTCAACAAAGTAACCTTGGTTTATTTGGTCTTTCAGCGCATGAGGTTTACCTTGCTAACGATGTCACCATCGTCACGGTGAGCTCTTACCTCACCTTTTCACCATTGCCATTACTGGCTGTTTATTTTCTGTGGCACTAGCTGTATTTTAAAAAATCCTTCCTGTTAGGAAGCATGCTGCTCTAAGCTGTCCGGACTTTCCTCTTGCAAAGCAAGCGATGAACCAGTTTAACTTTTTCCCAAATTTATAAATCTAAAATGAAGTAAACAAGATTTAAATAAGAAGATTATGTTTTTAGATGTTTTAAAAAAGAATTTCAACTGAAATAGCTTTATGATCAGAAAGAAGTTCTGGATGCGTTTGGAAATTAAACGAATTTAATAATTTATCATGCCATATGTAATCTATTCGTAAAAATGGTAATTTCCCTATATATGTCCCCCCGACTCCAAATCCAGATTTTGTAAAACTATCAATATATAGTTTATTAAACTCATTATAAGCGTAGGATATTGGGGTGTCATTTAAGTCACAACAAATAATTTTTTTGAATGGACTAGCTTCTATAACTGGAATTAATTGTTTCAACTGTCTTGATCTATTTTGAAAACCTATTTTAAGTTTATTTATTATGTTTTTTTCTGGAATTTTTTGGTGGGACCAAATTGGATAGCCTTTTCCACCTATAACTTTATAATCTGAGTAATTGAACCTTATAGATCCTAGATGAGCATTAAAGACTCTTAAAGTATCTTTTTTAAAAATGATATCAGACCACATACAGTGATTAGATTTTTCATCTTTGAACTCTTTTTTTTCTTTGTTAATAATAGGGTATTTACTGAAAGTTGCTAAACCAAACATTGAATTCATATTACTTTCACTACTAAAACTCTCATGATAATATTTAAAGCTTAATTCCTCTAAAATATTTTCTCTAGTTAAAAATTTTCGAGTGTTATCAAAAAAATACTCTTGTAAACAAACAATATCTGGTTTTTGATCTTTAATAAGAGCTATTATTTTAGATTTTATCTCTTCATTTTTCTTCCAGTTATATAAGTCAAATAAACGAACGTTAAAACTCATGACTTTTAATTTGTCTTGATAAGAAATATTACTTGATATTTTAGGGTTTAGTTGTATGAATCTACTATGATGGTACATCCCTAGGATAATAATTATCAAAGTTGGTAAAAAGTAGATGTTCTTTTTAAAAAACCAAATCAAAAATAAAACCAGGTTTAAAAATAAAATTGCAGGATATAAAAGCCCAGCCAAAGCTATCCACGTATTTTTATCTGGATCAGATAAAAAAGCTAAATAGCTTATGATTAATAAAAAGTTAAAAACTATGGTGGCGTAAGCTAATACTTTAGCTTTCCATTTCATTTTTTTAATTCCAAAGTTAAATATGCTTACTGGCATCGAATAAATAGTCTTTTTCTTTTTTCGAAAGACTCTCGTAGCCTGACAGTTTTATTTTATCTAATATTTCGTCTACTTTTTCTTGTCTTGATTTTGAATTTGAAAAAGTTACTTTTTTTTCTTGTTTTTTCTTTTTATGTACAATTTTAATTTTACGTTTTATTGAAAGACCCTTTATTTTACCTAGAAAATCATCAAACCAGTATGCGATATCTTTACCCTTTCTAAAATTACTTACATAAAAATATCCCCAAAAGGCTCCTCCTAAGTGAGCAAAATGAGCAATTCCATCGGAATTAGATAAGCCTATAATGTCAAAAGCTACCCAAGTCATAGCCAAATATTTCATTTTGATTTTAATTACTCCAAATAACATTACTTCAAAATTTGGAGTGTAGGTTGCTAGCCCTACAAAAACCGCCATTACAGCAGCTGAAGCACCCAGCATTGGAATATTACCCATGTCTTTAAATAATGGAAATAAATTATGAGTAATAAGATAAAGTATTGCACCACAAAAACCTCCAATTATATAGGTACTTAAAGAAGATTTTTTTCCCAGCAGATCTTCGTACATTTTTGCAGTGAAAAAATAAATAAGCATATTATTAAAAATATGCCAGAAGGATCCATGTAAAAACATGTAAGTTAAAATTGTCCATGGTCTTTTTAAAAATACAATAGGAGAGGAGTTAAAGCTAAAATAATCATTGATGTTACTAATCCCAGATGGATTCCATTTCATTAGAATAAAGAAATTACCTAGTATTAAAAACAGCAAATAGACTAATATGTTTATATATATTATTTTAATATAAACGCCACCCGACTTAAATTGATATTTTAACTTATCTATAATTGTCATTAAAAAAAACTATTTCTTTTTTTACTCCAATATAAAACAATAATTATTCCAATTAATGCTCCGCCTAAATGTGCAAAATGTGCTACATTATCACTAGGATTATTAGAAATGCCTAAATAAAGTTCTAAAACAGCATATCCAATTACAAAATACTTTGCTTTTATGGGTATTGGAGGAAAAAGTAACATGAGTTCTGTATTCGGGAATAAGTATCCAAAGGCAGCTAAAAGTCCAAAAATTGCACCTGAAGCACCTAACATTGGAGAATTATGTAGAATATTTAATTGAGCTAAAATAGGATCTTTGAAATTCATTCCTTTTTGAAATGCTTCAAACGCATTAGCTCTAAATAGTTCTAAATCTTCTAATGACAGCCCCGTTTCTATAATTTGAATTCTAAAATAAGTAACACCTAAATGTAAAATAGATGCTCCTAAAGCACAACTAATGTAATAGCTTAAAAACTTTTGAGGTCCCCATATTTTTTCTAGTTGAGTTCCAAAAATTACCAAAGCAAACATATTGAAAAATATATGTCCGATGGAATATGGGCTATGCATAAAAAAGTGTGTAGCCAACTGCCAAGGTCGAAATTGTTCGGATGTTATAGGATATAATTCAAAGTTTTGAGTAAATGATGGAATAGTCCATTGAGCAACATAAAAAATAACATTTATTAGTAAAATATTTTTTACTACAGGACTAATATTTTTTAAAATGTTATTAAACATTAATTGAATTTCTTAATAATTTCTTTTTGGTCTATTTCTTGAACAATAAAAAGTCCTTTAGTATTTCTTATTGGAGACTTGCAAGAAAATAAACAATCTGTTAAATGAGCCATTTCTTCACTGTTCATTGATCTTAACCTAGTATGAGCATAGTTTTTTGATATATTCCAAGCAATTTTATCAAATGGGTTTTTGAATTCATCATTGCTATTTTTAATGTTCTCTAAACAATCTTCAATAAACTTTTTACCATCTATATTTTTCGTGTCATTTGGAAAACTATTAATCACAATACAATTTTTTCCAAATTGATCTATTTCTATACCTAATCTTTCTAATTCTTCTTTTAATTCCATGCACAAAACAAAATCACTCGGGTTTAATTCTACTTCAATAGGATGGAGTAATTTTTGTGATAACACTTCCCCATTTCCATACATTTCTTTAAGTTCTTCAAACTTCACTTGTTGATGAGCTCTAAAAATATCTATAATTAATAATCCATTTTTTTTGACTGCTAGTATATAACGGTTATCAAATTGTAAAAATAGGTTAGAACTTTGTGGAACGTCACTTTGTTCTTCAAAATTTTCAGAAATTTCTAAATCTTTTTGATAATTACTTTTTAATAAATCAAAATTACCACTTAACTGACCTTTATCATCTCTTTGAAAAGGGTTATAACTAGTATCAACTTTAATAGAAGGTATTTTAATAGATTCTCCAGGCTTAATATCTGGAAAATTAAATGAGGTTTCTTGGTTAAAATCAATTGAAGGAGCAATATTATTTTTACCTAGTGAACTTCTTATACTTGATTTAACAAGCTCGTAAACAGCTCTCTCGTCTTCAAACTTAATCTCAGTTTTACTTGGATGAATATTAACATCAATAGAGTCCAAGGGTAATGTTAAATATATAAAGTATGACGGGAAATATTCATTACCTATTAAATCTTTAAAAACAACTTTGATAGCATGATTGATAGAATTGTTTCTAATAAATCGATTATTAATAAATAAAAATTGTTCTCCTCGTGTTCTTTTTGAGAATTCTGGCTTTAATACAAACCCACTAATTTTTGTTATGCTAGTTTCCTCTTCAACAGGAACTAACCTTTCATTATATTTTTTTCCAAATATTGAAACAATTCTTTGTCTTGTGTTACTAGAGGGTAAATCAAAAATTAAATTTTTATTGTGATGCATTGTAAAATGAATCTCGGGGTGGGTAAGTGCAACTCTATGGAATTCGTCTATAATATGTTTTGTTTCAACTCCCTTAGACTTCAAAAAATTTCTTCGAGCAGGAACATTGAAAAATAAATTTTTCATTGATATACTAGTTCCGTTTGTATAAGCACAAGCTTCAGAGTTAGTAATTTTTGATGCTTCAATTTTAATTTGATGACCTATATCGCTATTTTTTTGTTTTGTTTTAAGTTCTACTTGAGAAACAGCTGCTATACTAGAAAGAGCTTCTCCTCGGAACCCTTTAGAAGAAATTGCAAATAAATCTTCTGTTAACTTTATTTTAGATGTAGCATGTTTTTTAAAACATATTTCCGCATCTTCTTTAGTCATCCCAGAACCATTATCAATTACCTGAACTAAACTTTCACCTGCTTCTTTAATTATTAGTTGAATTAATGTGCTATTTGCATCAATAGCATTTTCTAACAATTCTTTTACTGCTGATGCAGGTCTTTGAATTACCTCACCAGCAGCAATTTGATTAGCTACATGTTCTGAAAGTAATTCTATCATTTTATTTAAAACTTGATTTTGTTAAATCCATTAATAAATGTGGTTGCACTCTAAAAATACGAGCAACCTCTGCAATAGAAAATTCTCTTGATGCAAGAAATTGTGATTGGTCTGGACTTAATGAAATTGGTTTAAATGTTAAACCCTCTTCTAAAACAATAGTTGAATTACTACTTTTTAAATTACCATAAGTATTATTAAAACTTGATTTTAATCTTGTTAATGCTGAATCAGATAAAGCTCTATCAGTTTGCAATATTGAACTTGGCTTTGCTCCATTTGCAAAAAAATTGTTTCCGAAGATTTCTAAACTCTCAGACCATTTTAATGACTTTGCACATTGCTGCAAAGGTGAAATTCCAGTTATTCCATCATCAGTTAAAGTTTTAATATGCAATACATCAGAAGAATCTAAAACACTTGAGCCATCCATTTGATAAAAAAGCTCATTGTTATTTACCACAACAGTAACATCATTTGGATTTAATGGGATTAATTGTGTTGGAGTACCACTATTATTTCTAATAATTCTTACATAAGAATTTCCCTCAGTTAAAATTGAGAGCATCATATACTCAAAAAAAGTTACTTTATCTTGATAAAAGTTTGGCTTAAATTTTAGTAAATTATATATTGGATTTTTTACATCTTCTATCTTATCACCATTTGCTTGTTTTGAATAAACCGAAATAGGCATTGCAGAAACACTTTCAGCTAACAATCTAATTGCACACCATACAGCAGTTAATGTTAGAGCTTTGTCATTAGTAATATCATTACCAGCAAACAATCCATTGGTAAAATTTAAATTTCTATTCTCAATTTTTTTATTAATTGGAACAAAAACATTTTTAATTCTATCTAATAATGTCAAAGTAAAATTTTTATTTTTACAATAATACAATTATTAAAAACTAAAAAAAAATAATTTAACTCGTATTTATTAACATTAAAAAGATAATACTCCTCTTGTATCATAAACACTATCACCAGATTCACAACTCATGTAATCAGCTAATGCTAATATTAAAGCTGCAACAAAATCAATTTTAGATTTTGACTTGCTTTTTGAAATTTTAATATTACCAGCTGGATCTTCTTGAAGAGAAACATTTGACAACATCCAATTAGCTGCTGGATTATTATTATGAACTATTTTTTTTTCTAATATTAATTTTTCTAATTCTTTTGTGGGAGCTGATTGACTAACAAATCCCATTCCTAAAGCTGACATATTAATTCCATAATCATCAATTAAAGAACTTACAAGCATTGATGCATTCCAACGATCGTAAGAAATGCTTTGAATCTTATACTTATTTCCTAATTCATTTATCTTTTCTTTAATAACATTGTAATCAATTACATTTCCTTCTGTTGCTATTACATGATTATCTCTAACAAACATTTCATAATCAACACCATCTCTATCTCTTCTATTTTTTAAATTGTCTTTAGGTATAAAAAAGAAAGGTAATATAATAAACTTTTCATTTTCATAAAACAATAATACAACAGCACTAATATCTCTTGTTGTACTTAAATCAATTCCTCCCCAACATTGTTTGCCTTTTAAACTTTTATAATCATATTCAACATAACAATCATCCCATTCTTTAGCTGTTAGCCAAGCAGAATAAGAATCTGTCCATTGACTTAATAATAATCTACGAAATGTATTTTGATAAGATGGAACATCAACAGCTCTTTGAGATTCTCTTTCCATATATTCTTTTCTTAAACTAATACCATAATTTGGATTGGCTTTTTTCCAGGTAGATTCTAATTTAATATCATCTTCTTTTTCTGCTTCATAAATAACAGAATAAAAAGAATCATCTTTAATTACTTTATCAGCAACTTTTTTTGCATAAGAATATATTTCATAACATATACTTTGCTTATCATAACCAGCAGTTGTTATTGCAATAGTTAATGGCTGCCTTCTTGATCCAGTTGATGTTACTAAAACATCCCATAAATCACGATTTTTTTGGGTATGTAATTCATCAAAAATAATACAATTAGCATTAAATCCATGTTTAGTATTTGAATCAGCACTAATAGCTTGATAAAAATTTCCCTTAGATTCATTTACAATAGAATTTCTAAATACTTTTCCTCTTTGTGATAATTCTGGGCTTTGTAAAATCATGCCTTTTGCTATATCAAAAACAATACCAGCTTGTTGTCTATCACCAGCAGCAGAGTAAACTTCACTTCCCCTTTCTTCATCAGCAAATAACATATACAAACCAATAGCAGCACATAAAGTTGACTTACCATTTTTTCTACCAAGTAAAATAAATACTGTTCTGTATTTTCTTAATTCTGTTTCTTTATTTTTCCAACCAAAAATATCACCTACTATTTTCTTTTGCCAATCTTCAAGTTTTAATTTTTTTCCAGAAAGCTCACCTTTTGTATGAGTAATAAACTGCTCTATAAAACCAATAGCTTTATTAGCAGCATCTTTATCAAAATAAAATTTAGTCAAAGTAATTATTTATTTGTGTATTATTATTATTTGTAACTGGAGCTGATATGTTTGTTCTTGCAACTGGTGTTAATCCAAATTGAACAGCCAACTTTAAAGCATTTGCTAAAGCATCATTCTTAACTTTTACTAATGGCTTTGCTTGACTTCTAACTAAATCACCATTTGAATTTTTAAAATTATCTATCCTTCCATTTTGTCTTAACTCTAATTCACTTTCAATGTACAAACTCATTTCATTACAATATGCTAAAATTAAAGATTGATCAACATCATGTAACATTTTTAAATTAAATAATTGAGTAGTTACTTTATACCATTCAGCAATTCCAATTTCAGATAATAAATCTGGAGCTTCTGGTAATTCAGAAAGCAAATCTACTTGCATCTCATTTTCTAAAACACGATCTGCTCTTGCAGTTCCATACATTTCTTTTAAAACTGTTGGCGTTTTTTTTCTTCCCTTACCCATTAATTCTTTTTTAATGTTGGCTCTGTTCTAATTAAATGTGGAAAACCATGATATCCTTTTTTTTCTATCTCTTTCATTTCATCACCACAATCACATTGAGCATTTTTAGTTCTTACTTTACCATCATATATTTCTATAATAGATTTAGATAATTCTTTAGTTTTATCACAACTAATACATTTAAATACAAACATTATTTATTTTTTTTATTTAATTCAACTCTTTGCTTACCATGTTCTTTAGTTCTTGTATCAATTCTCTTTTCAAAATATCTTGAAACTGGATAAGGAAAACCAAAGTTCATTTCAAAACTTGTGCAAGTATTTGGATTATATTTTTTTTGTTTTTTTTCCATTTTTTTTTGGTTTTAGTTTGAACTTAAACTGTTATACCTAAATGTCCAATTATGACATTGATATAATAAAAA
>ERZ767114.1757-NODE-1757-length-10193-cov-6.909648_pt1 | contig 10193 bp, 6 predicted proteins | sample MGYA00374952_ERZ767114 | MGnify/ENA primary metagenome ERZ767114 (study PRJEB28939, sample SAMN06267156) | marine metagenome | isolation source: Columbia River Estuary | place: USA:Columbia River Estuary, USA | collected 2012-05-05 ...
CAGTTAGAAATATTTGAAAAATACTTCGATGATCTTAATCAGCAACTACGTGTACCTCAAGCAGATACAGATTATGCAGATAGACAAGAAAATCTAGATGAAAAATTAGCTATTTTTAAAACATTCGGCGACGCGATATATACTACAATCGGTGGCCTATCATATTTTGTACTACCTACAACTGATACCTACGGTAATTCAGTTTCTTTTTATAGACTGGGTAATGTACTTTATAATGATGAAAAAGTCGTTCAAAGACTTGATAGACATGAGTTTTATTATGCTAATCAGTCTAGACTTACAAAACCTAGCACTTTAAATCCAGCTTATCTTTATGAAAATCAAAAGTTATTTGTAAAACCTACAAGTATAATTGATAAAATAAAAGTTGATTATATAAGAAAACCAAACAATGTAGAATGGACATTTACTACCGGTAATTTAGGTCAATATCAAAACAACTCTTTAACTTCTGTTGATTTTGAATTACATGAATCAGAGCAAACTGAAGTAGTGTTAAAGGTATTGTTATACGCAGGAATAGTAATAAGAGATCCTCAAATAGTTCAAGCAGCTGCCGCGCAAGTTCAAGCTGATGAAGCAAATAAAAAAAGTTAACAAATGGCTATACCTAACAATGGTTTAATAACCGAAACTAACGCACAATACTACGCTGGTTCTCAAACTTTTGAAGCGCCTATAACTAACTCTACTATAACGGCTAGTTTTGATACTGATCTAATATTTGGCAGCTCCGATCCAACATCGGCTGGTTATAATTTAAATAATTTTAAGCTGTACGTTAGTCCATTAGGTTTACCTGGAACTTTTATAGAATACGTTTCTAGTTATACCGTAAGCAACAATGTCATCACTTTAGGCACGGCTCCTCAAGCTGATGAATGGTTTGTTGTTCAACTACTTACAGAATTTGGTGGAGAATATGGAGATAGAGACGCTTTTGGCGATACAGTAGAAGATAATTACGGTGGATATGCTTACACTACACTAGAAGACGTTATAACTAACTTTATGATAGGTTACGTAGGCGCAGGTAAACTTATACCAAGCGCTAAAACAACTGACGTTATGTTTTTTGCTAAACGAGGACTACAAGAATTTAGTTATGATACTTTAAAAAGTATTAGATCTCAAGAGCTTACGGTAGCTTCAAATCTTGGTGTTATACTTCCTCAAGACTATGTTAATTATGTTAACGTATCCTGGATTGATAATCAAGGTGTTAAGCATATAATATATCCGACAACCTTAACTACAAACCCTTACGAAACACCTAGTCAAGACAGACAGGGAATTCCTATACAGGATAATGTAGAAGAAAACATAAATACAACTTCTTTAACAGAAGAAAGATGGGCTAAAAACAATTTAAAAGAAATAAACAACGCTCAGAGTAATTTAACAGGTATGCTGTTGTCAGATGGCTTAGGTTACCCAAGCATGTATGGTGATAATTATTTAGGTCAAAGATATGGTTTACAACCGGAAACATCACAAATAAACGGTTGGTTTACTATAAACGAACGTACTGGTAAGATGTCTTTTTCAAGCGATTTAGCTGGTCGTATTGTGGTTTTAGAATACATATCCGACGGTCTAGGTTATGATGCTGACATGAAAATACCTAAACTGGCTGAGGAAGCTTTATACGCTCATATAAGTCACGCAATTATAGCTTCTAGAATTAATCAACCAGAGTATGTTGTTCAAAGGTTAAGACGCGAAAAAAGTGCTAAACTTAGAAATGCTAAGATTAGATTATCAAATATAAAATTAAATGAGTTCGTTCAGATTGCTAGAGGTAAATCTAAATGGATTAAATACTAAATTGAATGGCTGAAGTTAAAAATGCTTTTATAAAGTCTAAAATGAATAAAGATCTTGATAGTAGATTGCTACCTTCAGGTGAATATAGAGATGGACGAAATATACAAGTAAGTAAATCAGAAGGCGAAGACGTAGGCGCTTTAGAGAATGCAGTAGGTAATATTCCTGCTACTACTTCTTCAAACCAGCCTGTTGATTTTAATGTTTTGTCAGGATGCGGTTGTTCTGATTTAGAATCAATAGGGGTTTTTGCTGATACTAACTCTAACAATATATATGTTTTTTTAACAAATTATGGACCTGATAATCCTGTTGAAAACGCTAAGTACTCTACTTCTTCTAAAAACTATATATACTCTTACAACACTTTAACAGGTACTGTTATAAAATTAGTTGAAGGATCTTTTTTGAACTTTTCTAAAAAAAATCCTATTTACGGTATAAATGTTTTAGAAAACTTATTATTTTGGACAGACAATAGAAATCAACCTAGGAAAATAAATTTAGATAGAGCTAATCCAACTGGTCTACAAACACCTGTTTACTATAACACAGAAGACAAAATATCTGTAGCTAAATATAATCCTTACGAAACTATTAATTTGTATTATTTTGATACAAGTCAATATACTAAATATAATACTCCTGGACTTCCAGATGGTGAAACTCCTAATCCTAATTTAAATAAATACGTTAGCTCTATACAAGATGTTACTTCAGAATTTCTACCTGATGGAGTTACTAAAAACATGTATTACAACCCTAATTGGCCTGGAGATCCAAATTATTTAGAAGATAAATTTGTTACTTTTAGCTATAGATTTATATTTGATGATGGTGAGCAGTCAATTATGGCTCCTTTTACTCAAGAAGCTTTTATTCCTAAACAAGATGGTTATTTTTTAGGAGACAACGAGGAAGACGCCTATAGGAGCACTATAGTTAGATTCATGGAAAACAAAGCTAAAAGTGTAGGTATTTACGTGCCCCTCCCTTTCGCAGCAAACACATTACAAGATTCATTAGGAGTTTCTAAAATTGAAATACTTTATAAAGAATCTAATTCTTTAACTGTAAAAGTTTTAGATTCTGTCACTTTTGATGATTTTTCTACATTAACAAATGGAGATCCTAACACTGAGTCACAGTATTTTTACGATTATCAATCAAGAAAACCTTATAAAACTTTACCAGAAAGCGAGATAATAAGAGTTTACGATAAAGTTCCTGTAAAAGCGCTAGGTCAAGAGGTTATAGGTAATAGAATTGTTTATAGTAATTTTCAAGATAAACATTCTCCTCCTCTTACTATAGATTATGATGTAGCTGTTACTCCTAAAGATGAACTTCAATATCCTTTACCTGAAAATAAAGCTTTTTGGACTACAAGCGCGGTTGAGTATCCAATGCATACAGTTAAACAAAATAGAAATTATCAAGTAGGTTTTGTTTTATCTGATAGATATGGCAGACAATCAACTACTATACTTTCACCTGTAAAAACATCGTTAAAAACAGATCCATCTACTAATGTTGTGTTCGGAGGTTCAACATATTATCATCCATATACAGCCGAACCAATAGCTCCTGCTGTTAATGGAATTAATTCTTGGCCTGGCGACTCTTTAAAAATATTAATAAATGAAATAATACCAGAATCTTTGCCAATAGAAGGTTATCCTGGTTTATATCAACCTTACTACATAACTGTTAATGGCAATCAAGAATTAAATCCAAATTACAATCCTTTAGGATGGTACTCTTATAAGGTTGTTGTAAAACAAACCGAACAAGATTATTACAATGTTTACTTACCTGGTATATTAGATGGTTATCCTGATTTTGGATCTCAACAGACTCCTCCAGATGCAGAAGACACTATTGCACATATAACGCTTATAGGAGATAATATAAACAAAGTGCCTAGAGATTTAACAGAAGTTGGTCCAGAGCAAAAGCAATATAGAAGTGATGTTAAGCTTTTTGGTAGAGTTTCTCCTGAAAGAAGTATTGCACCTGCGTTTACTATTCCGTATTATCCTCAAACAAACTATCAAGAGCCTGTAGCTATAGCAGAGCAAGATTATATATTTACTGATGCGGCTACTGATGCGCCTTACGGAACTATATACCAATCTGATTCAGATCCTTATATAGCTAGATTAACTCAAGGTGACGTATCAACAGTTGTTGGATCTAGTTTACCTTTACCTATAGGGTCTTTACAAACAACAGGTAATCCAGGAGCTACATACCCCATACGTTTAGGTGTATTTGAAACAGCGCCTGTAGAGTCGCTGCTTGATATATTTTGGGAAACATCTACATCAGGTTTGATATCTGATTTCAATAAAGCGGCTGGCGCATTGACTACGGTTAGCGGTTGGGTTCAAGGAAATAATCAACCGTTTGTTTTTAATCAATCTGAAGCTACTCAACAGAGCGTAAATATAACATCTGAACCGTTTGCTCCAGCTGTAGACAGTGGATTTGGAGAAGTAGCTATGAGAAATAGTAAAGTTACGTTAATATCCGTAAATGATAACGTTCCTGGAAGCGCACCTATAACAGCAGATTACTTTGCCCTTGAAACTATAGAAGAAGCAAACAGTCAATATCCATGGAGATCTTACAATATAAAAGTTAAAAATCCTAAAAGATTTGAAGATAATCCTCTTATAAACGCTTTTAAATTTACTTTTTTAGTTGAAAATCTTGGTGATTCAACTGCAATTCCTCCGGTTGATCCGTCAGCGCCAACGACATCTGTTATAAATGCCACATTAATAAATGAACAACCTACTATAGACAGTGGACAAACCTCTATAGTAGTAGCTAGTGATAGAAATCCTTTAGATAAGTTAACTACTTTTACAGGTAAAAACGGAGCCACAGCGGTTCCTAATCAACAAACCTTACAATTAGTTTGGGAGTTAAGTGGACAAAACCCAGCTCCAAATCCTCCTTTAGTTCCGCCCTTACTTCTTTCTAGTAGTGGAAACTTAACAGAGCCTACAGGAACAGCTATGGGTGGTTATAGTTTTAATTTAACATTAAAAGACACAAGTGGATTAACAGGTTATAAACAAGTAAGCGAAAACATAAATGTTAGTTTTGGGCAAACACAGATAAATCCTTCTTTTGGATCTACTAATTCCGCTCAAATAATATCTCAAGGATTAGAATCTTCAGGCCTTTTTTGGTCTAGTAATTACAATAACAACTCTTTAATAAATTCAGATGTTGTTGGAGTGATATCTACAGGCATTGGAGGACAGTCAAGAAATGCATACGAGCTTTTGGTTTTACAGGACAACGGCTTAAGTGATAAGAGTCAAGATTTTGAGTATTTCGATAGCACTACAAATCCATTATCACAGTCTGGGCCGTATAGATGGAAAAACGTAAACAATAAAGCCTCAAGAATAAGTAACGCTGATGAAACTAACAGTTCTTTAACAGAAGGAACTGCTTATGTTAAATTAAATTTTAGATTTAAAGGTTGGCCAAAGTACAGTTCTTCAGGAGCCACTGGAAGTTTTAATGATCCAGTACCACCAAAAGGAGATCAAATAGGTGTTTCTTGGTTAGGTTATTTTCAGTATAGAGCTCAAGAAGGAGATTCTTGGGTAACAGCTACTGATGTAGAAGGTCAAGAAATAAGATTTGGATCTGCTCAATTGAATCAATATGGACTTAAGCGTAGTCCGGGAGGAACTTTTATAAATACAGGTTTGTTATCTAACGACAGTTCAGGAACAACCGGGTTATCTGTACCAAATAGTCAGGTGTCGGGAGGCGAAAGCAGAGAAGATGTAGTATTAGCAGCTGCACCGTATGTCGGATCTTACGACGTTACAGACCGAGAGGCGGCTGGTAGTACAGTTTCTAAGGTGTTTGTTTTTGGAAAAGATCAAGGATATGAAACTAATTCAGATAAGTTTGGTGAATATAGAATCTTAATTAGATATCCTCAACCTTTAAATCAATCTGATTCACTAAGAGACAGAGTAATTCCCACGCCTAGTACGCAGCAAATGCCCGTGTGGACTTCATACGAAGGGTCTTCTTTAACAGATAGAAATATTGATGTTAGTATTGAATTTGGTGATTTTTACTATAAAAAATCCGATGCTCCATCTTCTTTTGAATATCAAATATCTTCAACCGGAGCTTCTAATGCTTCTGGCGCTAAAGTAAAAAACACTCAAACAACTGTTTGGGCTAGAGAGTGGTCGCATAAATACGTAACTCAGTTTTATACAGATTCAAATCTCACAACGCCACATTCGTCTACAACAAACGACTTATGGTATAGCTACTCTTCTTTAGGTTCAGGATCTATAAACTCTAATTCAGGAACACAAAACGCTTCTACTAATGGACCTGATAGCTCAGCTCCAGCTGCGTCCACATTAAATAATTACGACATAAATAATAATGGATTTAGCTCTAGGAGATGGGTTGCTCAGTTTGATGGAAACGGAAAAAAGAAAAGTGGAACAGCAACGCCATGTGTTAGTACATTTTAACAATAATAGGTGATAATATAATATGGGAGTAATAGAAGTTAAATATTTCAACAGTTTTATACTTAGAAAAACAGTAGGCTCAGATGACATTACACCTATGTGGAATGGCTCTAGAGGAGATAATACGTATCCGCTTACGACTAGTCCAGCTGTATCTAACACAGTCAATTGGGCTGTTGAAGAGTCTAGGATAACTGGAGGATACAACAACACGCAAGTAGAACTAGGCGTTAAAGCATATTTAGTGGAAGATAATCCAAACGCTTCTATTAGAGTAAATTCAATGATATACTCTGGAATATTTAATTCTAGAACAGGAATCAACGATACTAATGTATTTTCTATAGGAGAAGATATAACAAAAAGTGTTGATCCGTCTAATGGATCTATACAAAAATTGTATGCAGAAGATACTAATCTAATAATATTTCAAGAAAATAAAGTTAATCAAGCTTTAATAGATAAAGACGCTATATATTCTGCAGAAGGAGGAGGTACTGTTACTTCTTCTAATTTAGTTATTGGAGACATAAGGTCAGTGGGTGGTAATTACGGTATAAGCAGAAACCCAGAAAGCTTTGCAATTTATGGATTTAGAAAATATTTTACCGATAAAGATAGAAACGCTGTTTTAAGATTATCTAGAGATGGTTTAACAGAAATATCTAATTACGGTATGTCTGATTACTTTAGAGACAAACTAAGCACGTTAGATGGCGATGTGTTCAATACAGGTAAAGCTGTTGGAGCTTGGGACATACATAACAAGCAGTATGTTTTATCTTTGCAACCTTATTCAGGTAACAGTGAAACTCTTGCTTTTGATGACAGTGTAAATGGCTTTCCTAGTTTCTTTAGCTACGAACCAGATCACGGTATTAGTTTGAAAAATAATTTTTATTCTTTGAAAAATGGAGTTTTATATGTGCACAACTCCCCTCAAGCTAAAAGAGGTAATTTTTACGGGCAACAATACAACTCAAATATAACTTTTGTGTTTAACCCTAAAGTAAGTATGTCTAAAGTTTTTAAGACAATAAACTACGAAGGAAGCAACGGGTGGGAAGTAAGTTCGTTTAAATCTGATACAACAGGAACACACGGAGTTGGTACTCCTGAAGAAGCAATTGGAGATCCGTTTATGCAAGGAACTCAAGATTCAACTAAAGTTGTTTACAGTTACAATCAAGGATCTTATGATAACTTTGGCAACGAGTATCCTGCCCAATTAATACCACCTATTAATCACGCTGGATTTACTAGAAAAGAAAATAAATACATGGCAAACCTTATAAACAATAGTCCGGCAGCGGCAGGTGAGGTTGTTTGGGGTAATGCTATGACTGGTATAAAAGGTTATTTTGCAACGGTAACAATATCAACAGATAACGTTACGGATTTAGGCGGAATGAAAGAGTTGTTTGCGGCGTCTTCAGACTACGTGGAATCATCATATTAAATTAAATTAAATGGAATTAAGCATACGCAAGCTAAAAGAATCTGATTGGGATACTTTAGTTAGTCTTTGGAAAATGTGGCCTGACTGGCAAACGCATCCAACTAAAGCTCTGCTTCCTGAAAACGGAACAGGTGGACTTATAGTTGAAAAAAACGGAATAGCTATTATAGCTGGATTTATATATACAACTAATTCTAAAGTTGGCTGGATGGAGTGGATAGTTTCTAATGCTGATTATAGAGAAGACGACAGAAAACAAGCTAGCGAGTTGCTGGTTTCTGGTTTAGAGCATGTTGCTAAAATAAGTGGGTGCGAAGTAATATTAAGCATAGGTAGAAGTAAAGGTTTAATTGAAACGCATAGAGGTTTAGGCTACATAATAGATAAAGATCCTTCTTATGAAATATCAAAAAAAATAGTATAAAATGGGAATAGTAACAGCAGCAGTAATTGGAGCATCAGTAGCCGTAGCGGGTTCGGCAGTAGGTGCTATAAGTGCGCATCAATCAAAGCAGAGAGCTAAAGGTCAAATGATGACAGCTCAAAGAGAGTTAGAGGAACTAGAATCAAACAGACAAGACGTAATAAATCCTTACGAGGGAGTTACAGATTTATCTAGTATGGTTTCAGATGTAAGCAATATGGCTTCTAATCCATTTGCTAATTTATCTGTATCTACAGCGGCTGCTGAAATGCAAATTGAAGAAGCTGATATAGCTTTAGCAAATACATTAGACACTCTTAGAGCTACAGGAGCTAGCGCTGGTGGAGCAACTGCTTTAGCTAGAATGGCCTTAGAAAGTAAAAAAGGTGTTGCCGCTAGCATAGAACAACAAGAAGCTAATAACCAAAAAATGAGAGCTTCTGGAGAAGAAAGACTTCAAGGTATAGAAATGTCTGAGGCTAAACGCGTTCAGAATGTTGGTTTAAGCCAAGCTGAAAAAGTACAAAAAGCTGAAGTTGAAGGAGCTATATACGAGTTTGAAACTCAAGAAAGCAGAACAGAACAGCAGTTAAACAGAAAACAAGGTCAAATAGATAATGCAAGCCAGAGAATGCAAGCGGCTAATGCGGCTAAAGGCGCAGCTATTGGAGGCGGAATAAGTGCTGTTGGAAATATATTTGGTAGCAAAGCAGCATACACAGGATAAATAAAAATTAAAATGGCTGAAAACAACAATTTTACTACAATAAATAAACAGGTTAATAAAATCTGGGATGACGCTGCATATGGTGTTGTTGAAGAGGTTTCTAGCAGTATTAGCAAAGCTGAAGCTTCTATGTCTAAATCTCAAAAAGAAGCTGCGCAAGTACAAAGAGATGTTTCTGCTAGATTTTTTCAAGATACAGAAGCCGCTTTAATACAAACTCAAAAGGGTAGCGTAAGAAACCCAGCTTTAGCTGAGTTAGGAAATGAATTGATTTGGGGCATATACCATTCTAGTGCTACTGTTGAAAATGCTAAAGATAGAACAGAAAGAAGAGACGCTAGTATTCAAACTGGTTCTTTAGAAAAATCTCTTCAAGAACTGTATAAAGTCATAGAGTTAGGTAAAGAAAATGATCCTTTATTTTTATTAGAGTATTTTGGTAGAGATGGTATGAAGTTTCCAGGTCAACCAGGTGGTATGGCTTTAGTTGGAGGAGAAACACCTACATGGTGTAAAACTATGGTCATAAGAAGTGGACTAGATGGAGGTAATTCTGAAGAAAAATATTATATAGGCGAAGACGGTGAGGTTAGACTTAGATATTCAGGTTCTATATTAAATGGTGAAATTGTAGACAAACCAGCTTTGCAATGGTTAGCTTATGATCCTGGTCTTATACTTGATTTAAAAGGTGATAACATTAAAATGCTACAATCTCCTAGTACGTTAGATCCCGCTGGTGAACCCGTAGGTATACTAGACAAAAGCTTACAGTATAATGATCCTTTTTTATTACTAGACAAAGCTTATCAAGAAATTTCTGATGATGGAAAAACTCAAACAGAGTTTATACCAGCTAACATGTCTATGATTATACAGTCTATAAAACCAAAATTAAGAGCTAAAGCTAGTTCTTTACTTTCTGATTACACGTTAGCCAATAACGTATGGAGAAATGTATTTAACATGGAAGAAGATTTAAAGTTTACTGTAGCTCCAAACGGAAATAATGTAAATGAAGAGCAGCAAGTTGAGTTTCAAAAGCTTATGCTTGAAAGCGTAAAACCTTTGTTACCAGTAGTTGCTTTAGGTGCCACTACTGACGTTATTAAAAAAGAAGTACAGCCTGAAATGGTTGAAGAAGTAGAATTAACAGCAGATCAATTTAACTAGTATGTATACATATAAAGATAGAAAGTTAAC
>ERZ767114.1766-NODE-1766-length-10168-cov-4.295214_pt1 | contig 10168 bp, 9 predicted proteins | sample MGYA00374952_ERZ767114 | MGnify/ENA primary metagenome ERZ767114 (study PRJEB28939, sample SAMN06267156) | marine metagenome | isolation source: Columbia River Estuary | place: USA:Columbia River Estuary, USA | collected 2012-05-05 ...
TTGTATAAGCCATTATCCGTACTCCGCTAAATTTTTAGTGCATAGGGCATAATAACCAGAAGGTGGGGCATACTCAAAAGTTCCGTAACCATTGGCATCACTTGCTGCACTTGAGATTGTATTAATTGTATAGCCACCAAAGTTTAAATTAAATGACCTGTTTTCATAATTTTGTATGAAAGGAAATATTGTTTCATCTTGCATATTTGAGATTAAATTAAGAGATAGAATGAGACTTCCGTCTTTATAGTATTTAATTGTTTTAGTAGCACTATCTAAATCTAAAACTACACCAATAACATTACTTGTTGTTAGAGCTGTAAATGCACCACTGGTTTCACTTAAACTTCCTGAGTAAGAGTAATACGCACCATGAGCACCTATTGCCATATTGTAGTCTTGGCTTAAAGCAGTACTACTATTAAAATTTCCATCTGTGTGAATCCCTAAATATTGTGAACCTATTGTTCCATTTGGCATTGCTTCCCAATACCACTTTCCATTAGTTACTCCCATAGAGGCTTTAGCAAAGGCTTTTGTTCCACTACTATATCTTAATATGGTTGCACCTTCCCTGATTGAACCTACATAAGAAGTATTACCTGTCCACAAAGGATTAAGCGTACAAAAATTATTAGTAGGTGTGTCCGTAGATTGATCGGCTGCTGCTAAATTACTCGAAGTAAAATCATTATCATTACCACTAAAGTCTTCACCTAAGTTTGAAGCATTACTAAAGTTTAAATAAAACCCCTCACTTCCGAAAGTAAGTTCACTTACATCTTTAGGTATCCAAATACCATCATCTGAAAACTCACCAAAGTCTGTAGGAGCATATGCTGTTCCATCAATTCCACAAAATTCTGCTAGATAACCACTCATGTCGTAATCACCATCACCTACATTATAACTACCGCCAAAAGGTGCTGTTCCTATTGTAAGATAACTCGTACTGAAATAAGCACCTGAGTCTTGTATGTCTGGATAACTACCACCATCATGGTCATCAACTGGTAAGGATTCACCATTTACATAAAGTTTTACTCTATTACTAGAAGATGATTGGTTAGTGTCTACTGATACAACAAAGTGATACCATGCACTAGTGTCTCTAAATTGTCTACTTACATTACGACAATCATGTCCATCATCAAATCTATATTGAAAATAATCACTCCCAAAATACATTCGACCATGTTGTCCTTGACCTATCATAAACTGATTACCGCTTGCATTTACAAGACCTATGTCTGATCTTTTAATCCAAAAACTAAAAGTATAAGTTTTTCTATTTCCTGCTGTTGGACTGGCTCTATATAACCATTCGTTGTTAGAATCTTCTAGTTTCACAGAGTTATCTACATCATATCCAGTAGATATACTTCCTCTATTTGCTGCTTCAGTTAAAAACATTTTATGTTTGTGCCATGTTTTGGACGCGTCCGATCTCTTGCCAGACTGATCCGTTATATCTAAATGTGAAAATATCTGTTTTGTTTGCTGTTGCAGTTACAGTTGGTGCTGTACTTGCCGCAAATTCAAAGACTGTATTCCACGCTATTGTTCTTGCTGTTCCGCCTTGTGCGATTTCTACTTGTATGATTGCTCCTTCTACGGAGTTACTTGGTGCAGAGAATGTTGTGTTTTCTGTTGTAACATGATAAGCATTAGCTGCTGCTGTTGAATCCCATGCTACTGCATTACTAGAAGAAGTAATTGCAACTTGTGTAATTCTAGCTGAGGTTGTTGCTGTAACACCATCAGATTTGACTGTCATTTTTTCAGTATTGCTAGGCTTAAAGGTAAAGTAATTTGCTCTTAAATCCATTGGTTTCCAAGATGAAAAACCTGTACCTTGCACTTGGACTATCCCTTCATTTGCTGTAGCTTTAAAATCCCATAAATTATTGCTACCATCATCCATTCTGAGATAATTTCCACTAGTAGATTTTGTTAAATGTATTCCTGAGGCTGGACTAGCTGTTCCCACTCCAAGTTTATTATTAAATATTGCAGTACCTGCATCTGCCATATCAAGTCTAAGAGCTGTTATCACACTACCACCATCATTACCATTAAATCGTATGACTGCATCTTGTGTAAGATTTTCAAGATCAAAAGTTCCACCTGAAGCTTTTATCTGCGGTGATGCATCTAATAGAAAATCAAAACGACTAGTTCCATCATCTTTAAAAGTAATATTAGAGCCATCAGCATCAAGGATAATATCTCCACCAACATCTAGTGTTAAATCTCCTGCGTCCGATATTGTAGAACCATTAATAGTTATATCATCAACTGTTAAAGATGTCAATGTACCTAAACTTGTAATAGCTGTCTGAGCTGCTCCTGTTACTGTAGCGGCTGTACCTGTAGTATTCTGATTAAGTGTTCCAACTGTAAAGTCTAATGTTCCGTCTGAATCATCATATGCTACTGTAATGCCACTTTCAGTATTACTTGAAACCATTGCTCCAATAACATCTTGTACTTCTTCTGTTGTAAGTTGTTCAATTAAGTCTGATGCCAGTCCTTTCTTTAGTGTGTTATCTGTAGCATCAAAGAACATCAAGTGGTCAGCCGCAGCTATTGTTACTTGGCTTAACCCAGAGATTGCTCCTGCCGCTAGTCCTGCCGCATTGTTTATTGTTGTTTGAGTATGTGTCATCACCTCAATACCTGCACCATTTGGTGGAGCTGCTGAGAATGTTAGTGTCGTTCCTGATACGGCATATGTATTTTTAAACTGGTATACACCGTCTACATATACTTGTGTGTTATTTTCGTGTGTTGGGTTGAGACTAAGTGTAAAAGTTACATCTGATCCATCGCCAGTAAAGTTATCGACATTGAGTCCATCACCTTGTACTGCGGCTGATACAGAATGTACAGTAAGTACCCTGTCTGCTACTGGAGCGTCTGCCATTGTTAATGTAGAGCCGCTTACGCTGTAAGCATTGTGGGCTTGATATACACCATCTATAAATACCATTACAAACTTTTCATCAGAAACAGCTTGTGACATGGTAAATGCAACTCGGCTACCATCCGTAGCAGGAGTCGTTGTTCCATCGAATATATCGGTTAAGAAGCCATTCGACCCTCCGCCTCCAACTTCTCCCCAGCTATCAGTATAGCCTTCGAATTTTCCTTCAGTCGTATTATATCGGAACATACCTGCAGCTGGTGATCCAGGTCTTTGTCCAGTTGTTCCGTCAGGCATTCTGAGTGCCCCAGTACCACTAAGTACTATATCGTCTGCAATTTGATCTCCAGTTATTTGATTGTCGTCAATATGTCTTGTTAGAATTGAATTAGAAGCAATTTTACTTCCATCGACTGCGTTGTCTGCAATGTTGCTAGTAGCAATAGTATTTGCCGCAATGTCTGCTGATACAATACTTCCATTTACAATACTTGCAGAAACTACTGAGTTTGCAGCAAGTTGATCTGCTCCAATTGAATCATTTGGTACAACTGGTATCTGACTAAATGTTACAACACCATTAGAGGCTATTGCGATTGCATCTTCATCTGATGTGTGTCCTATTTGTGAGCCATTAATTTTTATATCATCAACAGTAAGAGATGTTAAAGTACCTAAACTTGTTACGTTTGGCTGAGCCGCATCTACAACAAAGTCAAGTGTTCCATCACTGTCTTGATAAGTTACTGTTATATTTGTTTCTGTGTTGGAAGTCGTCATAGCTCCAACAATATCTTGAATTTCTTCTTCTGTCTTACCACTAGAACCATATGAGAAGGTGCCGTCTCCATCGGAGAGTATTGCTTGTCCTGATGTTCCGTTTCCAGCTATACTTAATTTAGCTGCTGTGATAGCATTATCTGCTATTTTGGCTGTAGTAATATTTCCGTCTACTATGTTTGCAGTAACTACTGCACTATCAGCTAGTTTAGCGGCTGTGACTGCATCTGCTCCGAGTTGGTCTGTTGTTACTTGAGCATCATCAATATGTCTAGTAAGTATTGAATTTTGAGCAATCTTTGTGCCGTCTATTGCATTGTCCGCTATGTTACCAGTCGCAATAGTATTTGCGGCTATTTGATCTGTTGTTATTTGGTTGTCATCAATGTGTTGTGTTAGAATTGCATTATTTGCAATGTCAGCGGCTACGATAGTGCCATTGACTATCTTAGCTGAAGTAACAGAGTTATCTGCGATTGCAGAAGCTGTGCCTGTTAAGTTACCTGTTACATTACCAACTAAGTTAGCTGCTATAGCATAATTAGCTGCAAATCTTGTATTTGAGTGATCCCATGTAAATGTGGGTATAGTACCTGAAGACCAAGCACCAAATGTTAGCCCTGCACCATTTGTAGCAGAACTAGATGTTGCGTTTTTTCCTACTGTGATATTTAAGTCTGCAACGTCTAAAGTTGTGGACTCTACGGTTGTTGTTGTTCCGCTTACTGTTAGATCACCACCAACTACAATATTTCCTGTTGTTGTTAGTGTAGCTGCATCAATATGGCCTGTTACATCAATACCATCTGAAGCTGTAGCTAGTTTGGCTGAATTATCATAGAATAAAGTTACTGCTCCATTTACAGCAAAAGTCGCTAGGTCTTCGGAACCATCTAAACTTTCTATTTGTAGTGACTGACCAGTTCTAAGATATAAAGAACCTGTTCCGTTATATACATATCCGTGGTCATTATAGTGGTAGATTTTTAAATCATTACTAGCACCAAATTGTATTTTACCGTCATCTGGTAGATTTATATTATGATTAAAAGTAGCTGAGCCCGCATCAGACATGTCAAGGGTAAGAGCATTTAAGTAAGTTCCACCATCGTTACCTCTAAATATAAGATCTTTGTCTTGTTGTATGCTTTTAATTCTGAAATCGTTAGATGAATTTTCAAACTCTCCAAACTGAGTTCCACTATCTTTTAGTAATATATTAGCACCATCAGCATCAAGAATGATGTCACCTACTGCATCTACTGTGAAATCAGCAGGAGCTGTAATAGTTGCTATAGCAGGAGTAGTAAGTGTTTTGTTTGTAAGTGTTTGTGTTAAGAAACTTTCGTCTGCTACAGATACGCTTGCTCCCATACCACTATGAGCTGAACACCAGTAGTAAAGTTGTCCTGGTGCGTCTTGTTCAAGAGCAACTTCTGTGTATGCTCCTGCGCTTCCTGGTGTTCCTACTTTGTTATAAATTGTATATCCTGCAGTGATCTCTGAGCCGTTTGCTGCTGTACCAATTCTAAGTGGATGACTTGAGTTTGAAGAATCTGATTGATCAAAACGATAAACTACATTTGGTGTTAGTTTTGCTACTGCTTGTGTGCCACCGTCAAGTGTATATTTATTTCCGCCACTATTTACTACAGTCACAACAATTTTGTGATAGTAAGGAGCAGATGTATTATTTAATTGTTGCTCTACTGCAAGATCGACTGTTCCATCGCTATCTTGATATGTAGCAGTTACATTTGTTTCTGTGTTGCTAGAGAACATTGCTCCAGCAGTGTCTTGAACGACTTCAGATAAGTCGATATTTGCTGTTCCGTCGAATGAAACTCCATGAATTGTTCTTGCATTTTCTAGTGCTGTTGCTGTTGCAGCGTTACCTGTTGTGTCTTGGTTAAGTGTACCGACTACTAAGTCTATTGTTCCGTCGCCGTCTTGGTAAGTTGCAGTTATACCTGTTTCAGTATTACTAGTAAACATCGCTCCTGCAATGTCTTGTACTTCTTCTGTAGTTTTACCTCCAGCACCATATGAGAAAGATCCATCTCCGTCAGAAAGCACTGCTTGTCCTGATGTTCCATTACCTGCTATATTTAATTTAGCGGCTGTTATAGCATTATCAGCTATCTTTGCGGTTGTTACATTGGCATCTACTATATTAGCTGTAACGACAGCATCATCAGCGAGTTTAGCAGCTGTAACTGCGTCTGCTCCGAGTTGATCTGTTGTTACTTGAAGATCATCAATATGTCGGGTAAGTATTGAGTTCTGCGCTATTTTAGTTCCGTCTACGGCGTTATCTGCTATGTTTCCTGTTGCTACTGTGTTTGCTGCTAATTCTCTGCTAGATATTACATTTTCAGCAATCTTTACTGCTGTTACTGCGTTATCTGCTATGAGAGAAGTTACAATAGTATTGGTAGCAATTTCTCTTGCTGTTATATTATTTTCTGCTATTAAAGTAGAAGTTACAGCATTAGTGGCTGGAAATGTATCTTGAGGTCTCTTACCTATATATGCCATTATGATTGCTCCATGACTGATACGATTGTATCTATTGAACTGGCTGTGTCAGATTCTACTTTTATTATATCGCCTGTTTCGAGTACTAGTTTTTGGTCACCACCCACTGCTACGAGTGCGCCTCCTTCAAAAATTTCTGCATTTTTTACAACGAAAAAATGTGCGGTTGCTGAGCTATCAAATACTCGAATACTAACTTTTACAGGGCTAGTACTTGTTACATTTGCACAAGTAAGTCCGATTACAGTAGTAGTTGTTGAGCTTGGAACGGTATAAACTGAAACTTCAGATGCACCTGTAGCTGCTGCGGCAGCGTTTTTGAATGTATTTGCCATATTATTATCCTAGTGCTATTGCGAGTGCGATAACATCATCTTCTACAGCTTGAGCAACTATTGCGTTATCTGTTTTCCGAAGATATATCTTTCCGTCTACTGCGCTTATTGCAAGTTCGCCAACATCTATATCACTAGTTGTTGGTGCTGTTGTATTATTTATATTTCTTTTTAATTTAATTTGTTGAGTCATTAGCTATATGTCCCACCGTCTATGTTTTGGTATGCCAAAGCTGAACCGTTTGATACTAAAATCTGTCCTGAAGAACCGACTGAAGATAATCCTGTACCACCTTTAGCTGTTGCTATTGCTGTTGCGTTCCATATACCTGTTGTAATTGTTCCTGTTGTTGCTAAGTTCGGTATAGAAGTTATATTACTTTGACCCGCCCCCATTACAGTAGTTGCTTGTGTAGCTAGTCCTGATAGATTAGCTGCAATCGTTCCTACTGATCCACTAAATACATTGTTTGTATCTGTTGCATCTGGTATGAAAGTAAAGTTTCCTGAGCTATCATCGAATCCAAAGAAACCATTCTTTGCTCCACCATCGCTCCATTTGAATTTTATACCTCTGTCTAAATTATCGTCGCTTGCACTTGATCCGATTTCAAAAATTGGGTCTGCGATAGCAACTGTTGTTGAATCGACTGTTGTTGTGGTACCAGAAACTGTTAAGTTACCTGTGACTGTTAAATTATCGCCTACGGTTACTTCAGAAGTCGTGTGACCAACTGTTACAGGAACTCCTGAAACATTTGCTCCAATTTTAATTCCACCTGTAGTATCAGTAGTATCAATTGTAACATCATCAGTTGCATCAATATCAAAAGTGGTGGTATTCATGTCGACTGCACCAGTTACTGTGAGTCCTGCAATAGTACCGACGCTTGTTATGTTTGGTTGTGCGGCAGTTGATAAAGTACCTTTTACTTGACCGCTTGATCCGTAAATTACTGCTTTGTTGTTTACAACTGTATTTGCGACTGATCCGTCAAGTAAGTTTAATTCTGCAAAGGTTGATGTAATACCATCTAGTGCTGAATTTATCTCTGTTGCTGTTGCCGTAATTAATGTATCACTTCCTGAAGTACCTAAGTATAATGCTGAAGTTCGTAGTTCTGAAGTAGACTTGTTTGCGTCTACAATTAGTGCTGAACTTGCTGTAGTAGTACCATGAGCATGATCCATTAAGTTGCTAAAGTAATTACCGCCAATTACTGTTACAGCATTTGAATTTGCGGGATCACCAATAAATAACCTTTGACCGAGATTGCTTTGTGTACCTGTTCCCCCAGAGAAAGCTAATTCACCTGCATTCAAGGCACTAGGCGCGGTAGCTCCTGTCGTTCTTTTAATTTTGATTATATTTACTGCCATGTTGTTATCCTAGAATGAGCCTCCGTCTAATGTGAAGCTCGTGGGAGAAGATCCCCCTGCTGAGGCAATTGTGTGCCATTCGAATCCACCTGGTACTTGTCTATATACAAATAATTCATCTGATGAAGTATTGTACCATAAATCACCTTCGGCTAAATTATCCCCAGATGGTGTGGATGCTTGCCTAAAAAATTGGTCTGCTAAATCTGCTAATGCTTCTTGAACATTTCCGCCAGGAAGTGTTCCTGTTTGCGTGTATGTTACTTCTCCTGCTTGGTTTGCAGGAAATGTTAAATCGGTTGTTGTGGTTACAGTTATAGGATTATCACTTTGATTTAGTGTAACAGTATTATTTGTTTCATTTACTGTTACATAAGTAGGTGTTTCTGTGACTGTGACTGTTATTGCCATTATCGTGTAACTTCTGGAGATACAGTAACATTTCCTTGTAGTATTCTAGTTACTGAGCCTGCACCTGAAGTGATCTCAATGTCATATACATATATTCCTTCTTCTATATTTGAAGTTGTAGAATTAGTCATCGTAAGAGTTATTTCCCCTCCAGAAGCGTTGGAAAGGGTACATGATATTGTGCCCACTACAGAACTAGAGTCGTGAGTTGAGCGAATCTGAGATGCAACTGAGTACCCAGTCAAATTCATTGCTGAGTTGTTTTCCTGCAAAGTCAGTACACGATTGAAAGTTGTGCCTTGCTCTATCGTGAAATTGTATGTTCCTGCCGCCATAATTGTTTTACCTCCAATATTGTTAATTATACCAAAAATTTACCTATGATGTCAAGGATAATTTTTCCAATGTGAATTCATCAGACATCACTTTCCTCATACGTTACGATAGCATCTATTGAAGAATCTGTTGTACTTAGAACTGTTATGTAGTCGTTTGCGCTCATTGATAGAGTTCCACTACTACTTATAGCAATGTGTCTTTGTCCTTTATCTAATACTCCATTTTTTATAAAGTATACAGTATTATTATCTGTGGCATTATAATATCCGATATGAAATGTAAGTAAACTTTCTGTAATATTAGATACTGTTACCATTGATACAATTGCTGTCTTGTCTGTTGGACATTGATAAATTTTTGTTTCTGTCAAGCCAATGCCTGAATGTGTTTTTGTTGTCATGTTATGCTCCTTGTAAGTCGAAAATTAAATAGGCATAGCCAACTGCTACGCCGCCTTGTGTAAACCTAGAGGTTTCTGAACCGCTAGACACGAATTTTTTTACTTGTCCTACCATATTATTTGTTATTGTTAATGTTGAATCTGTAACCGAGTAGGATACTCCTCCTTTTGTCTGTTTAATATGTCCATTTGTTCCAAAACTTGTAGCAGCCTCTGATGTCCAATCAAGAGTTGAAGTATACATTTTTGTTGCAACTCCCCCAGATATATCACTCTGTAAACACCACTGTACTATCACAAAAGGAATAAATCCTAAATTATGAGTAATAACAGCAACTGAATCAGAAGCCCCTATAGTACTGCCACTGGTTAATGCACTATTACCTGGTATGCCCAATAGTCCTTGTCCGTAGTTTTTTAAATTTAAAGATCCTACTCCTACTTCGGAATCAAACTGTAAGTTATCACGATCTGTTAAAACATTGCTTCCATTTATTACATCTGTGCCTGATTTAGATACATATAGTCCATAATCTTCACCGCTTGGTTTTCCTATTAATAATCTTTTTGCCATTATACTGGTCCTCTTATTACTGCGTATTTTATACTTTGTGATGCAGGCGCAAGTTTAGCTGTTGTTCCTATACCATAAAGTGTGGCTAAAGGATAAGCCGTTCTAAAACTTGGATAATAGTAAGGCACTCTGAATGTAAGTTTTTTATCAGGATCATTTCCTGTCGCGGATAATGCCCAATTACTATTGCTATTGGTAGAATCCCCTTTTATTACTTTTACAAATACATTTCCATATACAATTACGATTGGATTTGGTATAGAAATATCAGAAAAAGTTCTAGTTACATTGTTATTTGTTAAAGTTGATCCATTAAACCCATCCCTAGTAACTGTAATTGTTTCTTCAAAAATTAATTGACCGTAGCCTTTCTGTCTACTATCAAATATTAATTGATCAGCGTTTGCAGTTGTAACATCTACGCCTGCTCTTGATACGAGTAGACCATAATCACTACTATCTATCTTTCCTAATAATACTCGTTT
>ERZ767114.1769-NODE-1769-length-10150-cov-3.407922_pt1 | contig 10150 bp, 8 predicted proteins | sample MGYA00374952_ERZ767114 | MGnify/ENA primary metagenome ERZ767114 (study PRJEB28939, sample SAMN06267156) | marine metagenome | isolation source: Columbia River Estuary | place: USA:Columbia River Estuary, USA | collected 2012-05-05 ...
CATTTTTAATCCCTTTTTGATGAAACTGAATCACATCCGTATAGCCTTCAACTAAATAACAATTATCTTCTTTAGCAATGGTTTGTTTGGCATAGTAAATCCCATACAAGACTTTACTTTTATGATAAATAGAACTCTCTGGTGAGTTGAGATATTTAGCCGCTTTTTCATTTTTAGCCAAAATTCTACCTCCAAAACCAAGTACCCGTCCCGACATGCTATGTATGGGAAACATTACCCGCCCTTTGAAGCGGTCAAACTGTTTGGTTTCTTTTACAATGGTAAGGCCTGTCTGTTCCAGGTATTTAAGCTGATACCCTTTTTTGAGAGCGGCATCGGTCAACCCACTCCAATCGTCTGTGGAATACCCCAACTGAAACTCTTTAATCGTCTCATCCGTAAACCCACGCTCCTTAAAATAACTCAAACCAATAGCTTTTCCGGCATCTGTTTTAAGCAATGTATTTTGAAAATAAGTCCTCGCGTATTCACTAACGAGGTACATACTTTCGCGCTCACCAGCAGCAGCTTTTTCGGAGTCCGATTGAACGGTTTCCTCAACTTCAATATTGTACTTTCGAGCTAGATATTTTATCGCTTCTGGATAGGTAAAATGTTCGTGCTCCATTAGAAATGATACCGAAGTTCCACCCTTTCCTGTTGAGAAATCTTTCCAGATTTGTTTTACAGGGGATACCATAAAACTCGGAGTCCGTTCTTCACTAAATGGACTTAAACCCTTAAAGTTACTCCCCGATTTTTTTAATTGCACAAAATCGCCAATCACCTCCTCTACACGGGCAGTGTCAAAAACTTGATCTATAGTGGATTTTGATATCAAAATAAATGCTAATTTTAATTGATTTTTTATGGCTTATAAAAATACGAGATTAAAACTAAATACATTGTACTTTTTTTGTTATTTTTGAATCATGTCATATAAAATAGTAATTACTTTTCTATTGATATTTCTGAGTTTTAGCTGTAAAAAAGACGAAGAAATAACACCCACTGAACCTGAGGTTGTTTTATCCGATAATATCTTAGTTTACGATTCCGAGAAAATCCATAACAATTTAAGCTTACTTGTAAAAAATGCAAGTTTAACATCTCTTTTAGTAGATAAAATGGGTAACACAGTTTATGAGTGGAATTTTGATACAAAACTTGGCAATGACTTTGAACTGTTGCCAGATGGAAAAAGCATCGGAATGTTCAAAAGAACGGACCCTGTCATTAATTTCGGTGGATACGGAGGAATCGTTAAGATTTTTGACGAAAATGGAACTGAATCCTGGAATTACGATTATACCAATGGTGATGACATCGCTCATCATGATGTTGAAATGTTACCAAATGGAAATGTAATTTTTTTAGTCTGGGAAGAAATTGATGCTGCTGAAGTACAAGCTGCAGGAGTAGATTTTAACTCAAATGTTTATACTGAAACATTAATCGAAGTGAATCCCAGCACAAATCAAGTGGTATGGGAGTGGCACAGCTGGGATCATATAATTCAAAATCATGACCCTAATGCAGCTCATTATGGTTCAATCGCAAACAACCCACAGCGCATAAATATTAATTATAACATAAATTCTAACGGAGATTTTATGCATGCCAACGGCATAAGTTACGACACAGCCAAAGATGTTATATATATAAGTGTTAATTATTTTAGTGAAGTATGGGTCGTGGACCACAGTACAACAATAAGTGAAGCAAGTAGTAGCTTGGGTGGAAATTACAATAAAGGTGGCGATTTATTGTACCGTTTTGGAAATCCAAGTGCTTATAATAATTCTGCTGGAACAAGAATATTTTACAACAATCACTTTCCTAATTTATTGAAAAATGGTGTTCCTGGAGCTGGCAATATGTTAGTTTATAGCAATCTTGGACCAGATGGTTTAGAACAATCTTCAGTTTATGAAATGATGCTTCCAGAACCTTTTTCATTACTACCTAATATTAACAATGAACCAACAATTGTTTGGAGTTTTACTGACGAAGACTTATTCTTTAGCAAAATTTCAGGAGCGGACAGGTTGCTTAACGGAAATACACTAATTTGTGAAGGTGACTTTGGAATGTGGGAAGTTACTACTGATGGGGAAGTTGTTTGGAAATATGAAAGTGATGTGCGAGTTTGGAGAGCTTATGGCCATGAACTGGGAAGTAGCGAACTCGAGTACATTATTGATTAACTATCTACTTATTTCGTTCGATTACATAATTCACCATCAAAATCAATGATTTTTTATAGGCTGATTCTGGAAAAGGTTCCAGCAATTGTAACGCCTGTTCTTGAAAAGCTTTCATCTGAGAAACGGCATAGTCCAAGCCGCCATTAGTTTTTACAAAAGCAATCACTTCCTTGACCCGTTTGGAATCTTTGTTGTGATTTTTAATGGAGTTGATTAACCAACTTTTTTCTTTTTTAGAACACTGATTCAACACGTAAATGAGCGGAAGCGTCATTTTCTGTTCTTTGATATCAATCCCCGTGGGCTTTCCAATTTGTTGGGTGCCATAATCAAACAAATCATCTTTAATTTGAAACGCCATACCTATAAGCTCTCCAAATTGTCGCATCGTTTCCACCTCTTCAGATAATGGTTTCACAGAAGCGGCTCCCAAACTGCAACAAGAAGCGATAAGTGTAGCGGTTTTTTGACGGATAATTTCGTAATATACAGCTTCCGTAATGTCTAGGTTTCTGGCTTTTTCTATTTGAAGTAACTCCCCTTCGCTCATTTCACGAACGGCTACTGAGATGATTTTTAAAAGATCAAAATCGTTATTATCAATACACAACAAAAGCCCTTTTGACAATAAAAAATCACCGACTAAAACAGCAATTTTATTTTTCCAAAGCGCATTTATAGAGAAAAACCCACGACGTCGATCGCTTTCATCCACCACATCGTCATGAACCAAAGTCGCAGTATGGATCAACTCAAGGACAGATGCACCTCTGTAAGTGCGTTCGCTCACCTGTCCGTTGGAAATCATTTTGGCAGTCAGAAACACAAACATCGGACGCATTTGTTTTCCTTTCCGGTTGACGATATAATGTGTAATACGGTTCAGAAGTGCCACCCGACTGGACATGGATAATCGAAATTTCTTTTCGAAAAGTTCCATCTCATAGGTGATTGGTTTTTTTATGGTTTCAATTTTCTTCAAACAGTCCGTATTGAAATCCAAAATTAAACATATAAAACCTATTATTTCTTACAAATACGTTAAATAATTGAAGCCGTCATGTTCTGAATATTGAATCCTTAAAATTGTTTTATGAAAACTAATTTATTGAGATATATTCCCTTTTAATTTCATAAAACTCTCAAAATGATACAGTAACGGTTTGTTCTATTTGTGTTATTTAAAAATTTTGTTTAATTTTACATTTAAACCAATAAATAAAAATATTATGAAAAAAATTACTTTTTTAGCCATTTTAATGGTCTCTTTTCTAACAAATGCTCAAGTGATATTTAGTGAAGATTTTGAAGGCTCCGCCTTAACTTTACCAGCAGGTTGGGGTAATGAAAACCTTGCACCATTAGGAGATGCCGCTGAAGTGTGGACTATTGAAAGCTCTGGAGAAGCTTATTATGTTACTGGAGGAGAAACAGCAATGTATGATAATGCAGGAATGTTTGGCAACTATGCTATTTTTAATAGTGATGCATACGGACAGGGAAACGCTGAAGATGTTGCACTCACATCGCCTGCATTTGATTGTTCTGGTCTAAGTACCGTGATATTATCTTTTAATGAGTGGTTTACTGGGGGCTATGGAGGCTCAGCATACGTTGAAATTTCAGCGGATGGAGGATCAACCTGGACAGCAGTTCAAACCTATGACACTACTGTCACTGGACTTGAATATGGTGAGCGAATTATTGATATTACGACTCTTGTTGGAATATCTTCTACTGCTCATGTAAGATTTAGATATGCTGGAGACTGGTCTTATTACTATGCTGTTGACAACATTGTTGTTCAACAACCTCAGGGCAATGCTCCAGACGTATGTACCAACATGGCGCCTATTGACCAAGCAACAGACGTTGAAATTTCAGTATCAAATGCTGGTTCAAAAATGATTATGTTTTCTTGGGATGCAGCCACTACAGGTGATCCTGCAGCATCTTATAACTGGGTGTTTGGAGAAACAGCTGAAACTGTAACTGAAGTAGTTGCAGGTGTTGATGGCACTGTTGAAGGCATGGGTGGTATTTCATGGGGTACTACAGTAGAAACAGGCTGGCAAGCAAACACGACTTACTATTGGAAAGTTCAGAGTGTAAATATTGCAGGAACTACAGATTCACCAATCTTTAGTTTCACAACAGCTGCATCTGATCCGTTAGGAATAGAAGAGCTTACAATTAACACACTGAATGTATCTCCAAACCCTGTCAAGGATATGATCACTATTAACAGCCCTGTAGGGTTTGACAGTGTTGAAGTGTTTAACCAATTAGGTCAATTAGTGTTAAAATCTAATGCAGAATTATTAAACAATAATAGATTAGATCTTAGTGCTTTAAACCCTGGTATGTATATGTTACAAATCAAGGCTGAAAACAAAAGTAAAACCGTAAAAATTATTAAAGAATAAGGTTTACGAACTATACTAAAAAGCCTGTGATGTTAACATCACAGGCTTTTTTTATTATAAAACTCAAAGTGTACTATTAAAACAACTGCGAAGCAATAGCTTTGATGTTATCACTTTTTCCCATGGAATAATAGTGCAATACTGGCACCCCAAAGTCCAGTAATTCTTTGGATTGCTGAATGGCCCATTCGACACCCACTTGTCGTATTTGAGTATTTGAGCTACAGCCATTAACTTCTTTGATGAGTGCCTCTGGTAAGTCTATTTTAAAAACTTGAGGTAATAACTGCAAATGCTTTTGAATAGCTAAGGGTTTGATTCCAGGGATAATCGGAATGGTAATCCCCATTTCACGAGCCATCGTCACAACTTTATCAATAAACTCTGTGGTGTTTGGGTTTGAAAACCGACTGTACAGGTTTTGATCGTTTTCTTCAGCAAAGGATGCGCGCATATGTTCTGCATCCTCAAAAACAAAACTGGATGTTAAAAACAAAGGAGATGAATGTTCGCCGTAGGGGGTGCGACTTAGCTGTTGGCGTATGGCATTAGTTTCAAATTTTTTGGGACTCATTTGTATTTGTAATAAATTTGGGATTGATTAAGAAATCCTCAAAACACTTCTTGAGGTTTAAAAATAGTTTCTAATATGGCTTCAAGTTGATCGTATTCAATTAAAAAGGCATCATGACCATGAATCGATTGAATTTCTGATATTGAAACCGTGTCTTTGTGGGGCTTTAAATCTACATAGGTATCCCAATTTTCCTTGGCTTTAAAAAACAAATCAGAGTTGATCGTCACAATATTAATCTTAGATTTTATTTTTGACGCGACTTCAACAAAATCGTTACTTCCTTGAGTGATATCAATTGTTTTTAAAACTTGATTCATCATTTTATAAGCAGCCAATTGAAACCGATTGTTGAGTACATTTCCGTGGTAATTTAACCAACTTTCGACAGCAAATACATTTTCTTCTTTTTGTAAGATGCGATCAAATTTTGCCTTAAAAGATTCTGGAGTTCGGTAGAGCGACATGGCGTGCATGCGTGCATCTATCAAAGGCTGTGAGGAATTATTTAATATTTGTTCTTGTATGTAGCAATTGGCGATTAACCAATCGGTAGATTTCCAATCGGATGCAATAGGAATAAGATGTTCTATTAATGTTGGTTTGAGCGCTGCGAGTTCCCACGCCAATCCGCCTCCTACAGAACCTCCTATGACTGCAAAAAGTTGAGTGATTTTTAGATGGTCTAAAGCCTTCGCAAAAATTTCAGCGATATCACGTGCAGTAAAATCTTTATAATTTTCTACCAGATTATTTGAAACTTGATCGTGTCCATTGCCTGGAATATTAAAGGCTAAAACCGTAAATACATTGGTATCTATAACTTTATTTGGACCCACAATTGGATTCCACCATCCGCCTTCTCCCGTAACATTAGAGTTGCCCGTAAGTGCATGATTGATCATCACAATAGGCGCCTCATGTAAGGGCTTCCCAAATTGCTGGTAAGACAGCACTATCTCAGTTGTCTTACCAGATTTGGTTATATAATTAAGGCTTATGTTTTGTAGCGCACTCATTGGGGTCTCTTAAAAAATTATGCTAAAACAGTTTTAACAGCTTTAAACGCTTCTGTCAAATCTGATTTTAAATCCTCGACATCTTCAAGACCAACCGATAAACGAATCAAATCTTTTGTTACACCTGTTGTTTCTTGTGCAGCATCGTTCAATTGTTGATGCGTTGTACTTGCAGGGTGAATAATTAGCGATTTTGTATCTCCTATGTTTGCCAATAATGAGAATAAATTGGTAGTATCTGCAATGGTTTTAGCAGCTTCAAAACCTCCTTTGACACCAAAAGTTACAATACCACTTTGACCGTTTGGCAAATATTTATCCGCAAGTGCCTTATAAGGGCTTGACTCCAATCCTGGGTAATTTACCCATTCTACATCTTCTTGTTTTTGTAACCATTGCGCAAGTTCTAATGCGTTTTGACTGTGCTTTTTAATTCTGATTTCTAACGTTTCTAAGCCTTGTATAATTTGAAATGCATTAAACGGACTTAAAGCGGCACCATAATCTCTTAATCCTTCAATTCTTACTTTAGCAATAAAGGATGCTGCACCAATCACCTCGTTATAAACAAGACCATGATACCCTGGAGAAGGCTCTGTAAATTCTGGGAATTTTCCACTTCCCCAATCAAAGGTTCCAGCATCGATAATCGCACCACCCAAAGCTGTTCCATTTCCATTGATATACTTAGTCAAGGATTGAATTACAATATTTGCACCATGAGCAATTGGATTTAATAAATAAGGAGTGGCTACTGTATTATCTACAATTAAAGGAACTTTGTAGGCTTTTGCTTCTTTAGAAATTGCTTCAATATCAAGGACATCCAGTTTTGGATTTCCAAGAGATTCAATAAAAAAGGCTCTTGTGTTTTCTTGTGCAGCTGTTTTAAAATTTTCTGGATTTGAAGGATCTACAAAGGTGGTTGTAATCCCATGTCTTGGTAGCGTGACGCTTAACAGGTTATAAGTCCCACCGTATAAACTGCTGGATGCCACAATATGGTCGCCTGCTTTAAGCAAGGTCAAAAGACTGGTTGCAATGGCTGCGGTTCCTGAAGCGGTAACCACTGCTGCGATACCACCTTCTAAGGCTGCCAAACGCTGTTCTAAAACATCGTTTGTAGGATTATTTATACGTGTATAAATATTTCCTGGCTCCGCAAGTGCAAATAAATTTGCTGCATGGTCTGAATTGTTAAATACATAGGCTGTAGATTGATAAATAGGAACGGCTCTTGTGCCTCCATTTTCTGACACATTGTGTCCGGCGTGCAACGCTTGAGTTGCGAATTTTTGAGTACTCATTTTTCTAGTTGTTTTGAGTTAATACATTAATTAAACCAAAAGTCAAATGCACTTTTTTAAAAAGTGTACTTATTAGAAAAATGTTATAAAGAAATCATAATTACAGAATAGTAATTACGTTTAGTTATCTATCTGATTTTCGATAAATGAATCAAAAATCAAGTAGAATTTAGCACCTACTTTATGAATATAAAGGGTTGCTAAGGCTTCAGCGGGTCTAGTCCCTCCACCTTTCTTGATAACATCTCAGTAAGCTATTGAACTTTGTTGGTGCAAATATTCAATAATAAAATTATAATAACCAAATTATTTTCGGTTAAAATTAATTATTTTTATTTAAAGATAAAAATTTTCGTCTAATAACGGATTCTACCGATTTATTTTCTATTCTACTTTCTAGCCATGATAAAATATCCAAGTACAAAAAGGCACGTCTTTCATAAGAATCGTCTTCTAATGCTTTAAGTTTGGCATGTAATTCTTTAAATGCAGCTTTAATTTCTTGCGGATAGATGTCTCCTAATTGTTTTAAAAACTTAATCATTTCCTTTTGCACCAAATACAAATCTTCCATTTTAATCAAGAATTTGTAGGTACTTTTAATCAACGACTCCAAATTGTAATCCAAACCAGCTTCGTAATGTGCAACTAAATTTAAAATTCGTGAAAAACACAAAAGGTCTTCACGCATTTGAAGAGATTTATTACTGATAATTTTATCTAAAAAATCAATACATTTTTGATGTTCACCAATCCCAAAGTACAAACTCGCAATTTTATAATAAAACACCATCACATGGTGTTCATCAATACGTGTTTTGTGTTTTTCAATTCCCTCTAGAATCTCAGGAATTAATGGCAGACCCTCTTTAAAAGTGCCTTCCATAAAATGGGCATTAAATTTATTGGACCCCACATACAAAAACGTAAGGCTCTGTACATTATCGTCTTTAGGAAACCCCTCTTCTTTAGTGATCTCTACGAGTCTTGTAAGAGTTTCTTTAAACTTTTGATGGTTTTTTATAAAAAATAAAGCTTCTAATAAATTTTGATATCCATTCAGAAAAAAGACAGGGTTTAACTTAATCATTCCCGGGTGTTCATGGAAAAGATTTACCCATTTTTTAGAGTATTTATAACAACCTAAGAAATCTTGAATTAAAAAACTGTACCATAAATAGGACTTGTAGAGCCATAATTTCTCTCTAAAACCAAGTTCAGAAATTTTATACTCTGGCAACCGATCGTTAAAATATTTAGTAATTTTTTCATGTTCTGAAGCTTGTTTTACAAAACCCGTTTTCAAAAACTCACCATACAATTGAAGAGATAAATTCGACAGTTGACTTGCTAATAAGTTTTGCTGACTTAGCTCTTGAGCTTGAACCGTTAATTCATCGGCTCTGTTACTAATACTTCGAGTGATGTACTGACCTTCAATTACTTTTTCCAACTCAATAATCTCATAAGCTATATTTTTTTCTTCATTTGCAACCGCTAAAGATTTGGCTTTGTCCAATATTTTTAAACTTTGGGTGTAAAGACCTTTATGATATAAAATAGTTGCAAAATCTAATTGTTCTCGAATCTGAATTCTAATATTTTGATGGGATGGATTTAATCGCAAACTAATCAATATCTGCTTATACAAATGGGCTTTAAGATTTGATAACTGCTCTTTTTTAACAAACCCGTGTTTCAAAATCGCCGCTTCATCATATATCTTTAGTTTTTGCAAAACCGTAAAGAGCAATAAAAATTTGGAATCTTCATTAACGCCAATTCGACCCACATAAAGTTTAAATTGTCTTTTTTCAGATTTGGACAACGACTTTATCAGCACAAATAAATTATCTTTTTGCTCTTTAGTCATAGTATAAATATTGACATATAATGTTGTATATTAGCCCCTTAATAAGCATATGGCAGAGTTATACATCGTAAAAAGAATGTGATAAACGCCTCATTTGAAAGAACCAAAATATAAATTCGTATTACAATACAAAAATATATTCTTAAGAAATGTCTAACACACAAATCCAAATCTTTGACACAACGCTTCGCGATGGCGAGCAAGTTCCTGGTTGTAAGCTCAATACAGCGCAAAAAATAATTATTGCAAAACAGCTTGATTTATTAGGTGTTGACATTATTGAGGCAGGGTTTCCTGTATCAAGCCCCGGAGACTTTAAATCCGTTGAGGAAATTTCAAAAATCGTGACAAATGCCTCCGTATGTGGATTAACAAGGTCGGTAGAAAACGATATTAAAGTTGCTGCTGAAGCACTTAAATATGCCAAAAAACCCAGAATCCATACAGGGATTGGAACTTCCGATTCTCATATTATTCATAAATTTAAATCCAATAAAGATGCCATTATTGAACGCGCAGTAAGAGCCGTTTCATATGCGAAATCTTTTGTAGAAGATGTTGAGTTTTATGCTGAAGATGCTGGACGGACGGATAATGACTATTTAGCACGAGTTTGTGAAGCGGTCATCAAAGCGGGTGCCACAGTATTGAATATTCCCGATACTACAGGCTACTGTTTACCACAAGAATACGGAGCTAAAATTAAGTACTTAAAGAAAATGTGAAAGGAATTGATAAGGCCGT
>ERZ767114.1774-NODE-1774-length-10139-cov-2.184456_pt1 | contig 10139 bp, 9 predicted proteins | sample MGYA00374952_ERZ767114 | MGnify/ENA primary metagenome ERZ767114 (study PRJEB28939, sample SAMN06267156) | marine metagenome | isolation source: Columbia River Estuary | place: USA:Columbia River Estuary, USA | collected 2012-05-05 ...
AATGCATTTTCTGAATATTTCATTATATTATTTATATATATTAAAATAATTTTATTTTGAAAATAAATTTTTACAATTTACACAATAATCTTTATCAAAAAATTTATCTAATGCATTATTTAAAAAAATATCTATATTATCATCATTGTTATCTGGTATAATACATTTTGTATGAATAAAATGATTACAAACTGTTTTTATAAAATTATTATCTGTAATAACTTTTTTACAAATATTACAAGGCATAACAGAACCAGATAGTGGTAAAATTAATGTGGGAGACACGATTGTTTTTGGTCACTTTTCCCAGGAAGGGTTGGTGTATAAAAAAGACATGCGGGTGATTGAATATTTAAAAACATTTGCAGAAAATTTTCCATTGGCGAGTGGCGGCTCCTTAAATGCAGCACAATTTTTAGAACTATTTTTATTTACTCCGGACAAACAATATACTTATTTAAGTGCTTTAAGCGGCGGTGAAAAAAAGAGGTTGCAGTTATTGACCATACTTTTTAAGAATCCTAACTTTTTAATTTTAGATGAGCCTACCAACGATTTAGATTTACCTACTCTTGCAGTACTGGAGCAATTTTTAATTGATTTTGCAGGTTGTGTATTACTGGTATCTCATGATCGTTATTTTATGGATAAATTAGTAGATCACTTATTTATATTTGAAGGAGATGGCGTAATTAGGGATTATCCTGGAAATTATACGCAATACCGTATCCTTGAAAAGTCAAAGCAAAGCCTGGATTCTCTTAGCTCAGATATCACGTCGGCTAAGGAGTTTGATACAAAAAAAGTGGCGCCCGAAAATGGAATACCCACGGCAACGGTTGTCAATAAAAAGGCAACAGAAAAAATGACTTTTAAGGAAAAGCATGAGTTGGATACATTGAATAAGACGATGCCTGAATTAGAAAGTAAAAAGGAAGCACTCACTAATCAATTAAATGTTCCCAATCTTGATTATAACGAAATTATCAAGTTAAGTGAGCAATTGGGTGTATTAAATAATGAATTAGAGGCTGCTGAATTAAGATGGCTTGAGCTATCTGAAAAGCAGCAGGCGTAAGCGATTTCTTCATTTATTTTCCGAAAAGGCCTACGCCTCAAATTTTCTTGCCTATATTTTTTGAGGCATAAGAATTCATGTGTCAATATTTTATAATACTAATTTGGTTTAAGAAAGAAGTCGATAAATATTTTATCAGGCATTTCATCATTAAACTAAAAGCTTATGAAACCTATTGAACGCATTGCCATGTATCTAAAATTTAGAAACATTAATCCGTATTCCTTTGAAAAGAAAATCAAATTATCCAATGGTTATTTTTCAAAACAACTTAGGCATCTAGGTTCTGTGGGTTCGGATATTTTAATTAAAATTCATGAGCACTATCCCGATTTGAATATTTTATGGGTATTGATTGGAGAAGGTGAAATGATTTGTGCCGACTGGGTGGGCGATCAAGGGCAAGCAGGTCAATTTAGTTCCAACTACCTCATGGAGAATGGTAAGCTAAAAGTTTTAGAAGAAGACCTTGAAAAAATGCATTTTGTTTTAAAAGACAAAGAAAAAATTATTTCCTTATACGAGTTTATGTTAAACAATAATACACTTTCTACCACCATTGCAGATACGGCTACCGCTGTAGGGAATGGTTAAATAAATAAAGCCTTCCTCTTTATAATAGGAGGAAGGCTTTAATATAGTATTCAATCAATGAATTTTATTTGCTTTTTTAATTATTAAGCATAGGCCGAAACTGGTTCGCAAGTACAAATTAAATTTCTGTCCCCATGGGTATTATTTACCCTTGCTACGGTTGGCCAAAATTTATTATGTTGTACATAATATAATGGGAAGGCCGCTTGCTGACGGGTATATTTATGATTCCATTCATCTGCACAAATTACTTTTTGTGTATGCGGTGCATTTTTCAATGGATTATCTGTTTTGTCTAATTCGCCATTTTCAATCGCTTTAATTTCTTCATGAATGGCAATAAGTGCATCACAGAAACGATCCAATTCAGCTTTGTCTTCACTTTCTGTAGGTTCAATCATAATAGTACCAGCTACTGGGAAACTCATTGTTGGTGCATGAAATCCAAAATCAATTAAACGCTTTGCAACATCTTCCGCTTCAATACCAGCACTTGCTTTAAATGGACGTAAGTCGATAATGAATTCATGTGCACAGGTACCATTTTTGCCGGCATATAAAATGGTATAATTTTTTTCCAATCTTGCCTTCATATAATTCGCATTTAAAATGGCATAGGCAGTAGATAATGCTAATCCTTCGGCGCCTAACATTTTAATATATGCGTAACTAATTAATAAAATACTTGCTGATCCTATTGGTGCTGCGCTCACTGCGTTCGCGCCATTACCCTGTTGTGAGTGACCTGGTAAAAACGGTGCTAATTTATCGTTCACACAAATAGGGCCCATGCCTGGTCCACCGCCGCCATGTGGAATCGCAAATGTTTTATGTAAATTTAAGTGACAAACATCGGCGCCAATATTTCCTGGACTGGTAAGTCCCACTTGCGCATTCATGTTGGCACCATCCATATATACTAGTCCACCTAATTCATGTATTAAGCTACAAATATCAATAATGGTTTCTTCAAATACCCCGTGCGTAGATGGATAAGTCACCATTAAAGCACCTAATGCATCTTTATGTAATAGTGCTTTCTCTTTTAAATCATTCATATCAATATCTCCAGCGGTATCGCAAGCAACTACCACTACTTTAAATCCGGCCATTACCGCACTAGCAGGATTGGTGCCATGTGCACTGATTGGAATTAATACAATATTACGATGCGCTTGTTGGTGATGTTGGTGATAGCTACGAATCGTCAATAAACCAGCATATTCCCCTTGCGCGCCACTATTGGGTTGTAAGCTACATGCCGTAAAACCTGTTGTTTGGCATAAATAGGCGCTTAATTCATTTGCCATCTCGTGATAACCTAATGTTTGGTGACTAGGTGCAAATGGATGCATGGTACTGAATGCTGGCCAGCTTACTGGAATCATTTCAGTAGCCGCATTTAATTTCATCGTACAACTACCCAAACTAATCATGCTTGTATTTAATGACAAATCCTTATTTTCTAATTGTTTAATATAACGCATCATTTGTGTTTCACTATGATGTATATTAAATACAGGATGTTGTAAATAACTTGAACTGCGAACTAATTGCGATGGAATATTTTCATTTTTCACCGATGCATTCGTTGCAGTTGATTTTTTCCCAGTTAATTTTTCAAATAGTGCAACTACTTCTTGTACATGTGTATTGGAAATTGTTTCGTCAATAGTAATGCTAACAGTCCCATCTTTAAAATAATTGAAATTGATATTTTTTTCGTTGGCTAACTTTTGTAATGCACTACTATCAAATCCATGTAAATGTAAAGTGTCAAAATAAAATTCATTGGCTTGTTGTATGCCTAAGGATTGTAATTGTTGTTCTAAGTTTTGTGCTAAAGCATGAATTTTAGTTGCAATTTTTTTCAATCCTTGTGGACCATGATATACTGCATACATAACGGCCATGTTGGCAAGTAGTGCTTGGGCCGTACAAATATTTGAAGTTGCTTTTTCTCTTTTAATATGTTGCTCGCGCGTTTGTAGCGCCATACGAAGTGCTCTGTTACCTTGTGCATCTACGCTTACTCCAATTAATCTACCGGGCATACCACGTTTGAATTCATCTTTAGTAGCAAAATAAGCTGCATGTGGTCCACCAAATCCCATGGGAACACCAAAGCGTTGTGTATTACCTACCGCCACATCTGCATTTAATTCACCTGGGCTTTTTAATAAGGTTAATGCTAAAATATCAGCCACTAAAATAACCAAACCGCCTGCTTCATGCACACGATCAATAAATTGTTGGTAATCGGCAATATTTCCTTTGCTATTCGGATATTGTATTATTGCGCCAAAAAATTGGTTGTTAATTTCCACTTCATTGTAATGGCCTTCCACTATTTCAATACCAATTGGATTTGCTCTTGTTGCTAATACATCTTTGGTTTGTGTGAAAATAGATTGGTCAACAAATAATTTTGGTTGCGTCGCTATTTCCGCTTTGTTTACATGATTAAAAATCATGGCCATTGCCTCCGCTGCTGCAGTCGCTTCGTCTAATAATGAAGCATTTGAAATGGACATACCCGTTAAGTCGGTAATCATAGTTTGAAAGTTCAATAAACTTTCTAATCGGCCTTGCGCAATTTCCGCTTGGTAAGGGGTGTATTGGGTGTACCAACCTGGGTTTTCAAAAATATTTCTAAGTATCACACTTGGCGTGATGGTACCATAATAGCCTTGTCCAATAAAGTTAGTGGCAACGATATTTTTTTCGCCTGTTTTTTTTAATGCTTGCAACATCTCAAACTCCGTTAATCCGGCTGGAATTTCCATTGCTTTTTTTGAACGGATATTATCAGGCACTGTTTTACTGATCAATTCTTCCACTGATTTTAAACCAATTACGGATAGCATTTTTTGCGTATCATCATGATTAGGGCCAATGTGTCTTTGGATAAATTCGGCGTTGTTGGAGTTCAATTCAAACATAAATAGAGTAGTTTAAAAAATTGCCTCAAAGATACTACATAAACTGCTGTCTACTCCGGCGGATTCAATTGATGGGGAAAGCTTGTGGATGAATGATAAATGGTTTACTTTTGACCTACAATATGGACAAATCTACTGAACAATTATTTGAGGCGCCGGCGCCAGAATTGCTAAAAAAGCTTGAATATTTTTTAAAAAAGGAAGATAAGCGCAAAATAATGAAGCAATTGCCTGATTTGCATGAGGCTGCCTTTGAAAAAATTGATTGCTTGGACTGTGCAAGATGCTGCAAGAATTATTCCCCTCGATTCAAGATGCCGGATATCAAAAGAATCAGTAAGTATTTAGGGCTTAAGGAGACAGCGTTTATTGATACCTATTTGGCTATGGATAATGAAGGCGATTATGTTTTGCAACAAAAGCCATGCGTGTTTTTAGGAAAGGACAATGCATGTAGTATTTATGAACATCGCCCCTCCGATTGTCAACGTTTTCCTTATACGGATGAGGATACTTTTTTTAAGCGTATTCCAGTGACTATGAAGAATGCTGAATTTTGTCCTGCGGTGCACTCCGTAATGAAGGACTTATTGAGTAAGTAGGCGAGCAGTCAAGATTGGCTTCCTATTTTTTTTGAATTTAATATTCCATTTTCTTTAAAGCAGGTGCTTTAAACCAAGTGACTCCTACCACGAGTAAAGTCATGGCACCACCAAATACCACCGACGGTATTACGCCCATTGCTTTTGCAGCAACCCCGCTTTCAAATTGGCCTAATTCATTGCTGCTATTAATAAACATGGAATTTACACTCATCACCCTGCCACGCATATGGTCCGGTGTTTTAAGTTGTACAATAGTGCCTCTGACAATCATGCTAAATCCATCTAGAATACCACTTAATAATAACATGATAAAGGATAGCCAGAATATTTTTGACAATGCAAAAACAATAATACATACCCCAAAGCCTGCCACGGCAAGTAATAATTTTTTTCCTTGACCGCGATTCGCAGGGAAAACCGTGATGATCAAAATGATTATGATCGCTCCTATGTCTGAAGCCGCATTAAGCCAACCAAATCCAATGGGTCCCACTTTTAAAATATCTTTTGCAAAAACGGGAATCATGGCTACAGCGCCGCCAAATAAAACAGCAAATAAATCAAGTGATAAAGCCCCGAATACTTCTTTTGAATTAAAAACAAAACGTAGGCCTTCTTTCACACTTTCTAATGTTTTTTGATCCACTACGTCCGCGTGTGGCGGCTTTGATTTAATCATGGCAATAAAGCCATAACCTATACCCACCAAGGTAACCACGACTATTAATGAACCAGTATGACCAAAGCCTGCGATGATAAATCCAACAATGGCATGTCCTAAAACGGAAGCGCTCAGCCATATGCCTTGGCTCCAAGTGGTGGCATTTTGTAATAAATTTTTGGGCACCACCGCACCAACAATTGTACCAAAACTAGGGCCTGTAAAGGAGCGAATGATACCCGTACAAAAAACAATGAAATAAATACCAATGGCAATTTGTAGTGAAGTCAATTTGAGTGCCCCAATATCCATCGATAAAAAAAGTAAAATAAGTGCGCAGCACCAATATAAAATAACGCCTTTCAATAAAAGCTTTCTTTTTTCGCTTTTGTCAATCACATGGCCTGCATATAAAGCGAGTGAAACGGCTGGGATTACTTCAGCTAATCCGATGAGTCCTATCGCGAAAGGGGCATTGGTTAATTCGTAAATCCACCAGCCTACTAATGTGCCCATCATTCTTAAGCCCATGATAAATAAAAAACGCCCAATCATTAAATTTCTAAACTCGGAAATGCGCAAAGCACCCCAAGGATCATTCAATTGTTTAACTGGGCTTTGCATGGTTTACTTTATGGCAGGTTAATAAAATGTGGGCCTTCTTTTAAATCCTTTTCAAGTGCATCAGTGATCAATTTTAAATGTGCTTCATTGTATAAAAAATCAGCATGGCTGGCGTCCACAAAGATGGTTTTTATATTATGCTGTTTTATATAGCTGGTATAGGTTTCTTGCAGTTTATATAGATACTCATCTGGTATGGATTGTTCAAATTTGCGATTACGCTTTTTAATGTTGGATTGCAACTTACTCACTGGCGCATGTAAATAAATTAATACATCTGGGGTTGCAAGTTGTTGTTGAAAAACATCAAACATTTTTTGATATAATCTATATTCCTCTTCTGGTAAATTTACTTTGGCAAACAACAAGCATTTTGTAAATAAATAATCTGATATAGTCACTGATTGAAACAAATCAGCTGTCTTAATTAAGTCCTGTTGTTGTTTGAATCTTTCTGCTAAAAAAAACAATTCAAGTGGAAAGGCGTATTGCTTTGGATTTTCGTAAAATTTTGTCAAAAATGGATTTTCAGCAAATTCTTCCAACATTAATTTCGCATTATAATGTTGTGATAACAATTGTGATAAAGTTGTTTTTCCCGCCCCAATATTTCCTTCTACTGCAATAAAATGATACTTCATAATTTCCTTAATTCGTCGGTTCAAATATAGTAAGCGGAAGGCTTAATTGGTCGTTTTTTTATACACATGCGATTCATCCTTGCACTGCTTTAATAGGGTACTTGTGGGTATATTTAAGACCGGATGAAGGTAGGTTGGGGCAATTTCGTTTAAGGGAATGAGCACAAAGTTGCGTTGCTCCATGCGAGGGTGTGGAATGGAAACGATGTCGTTTTGTATTATTTCATTATTGAAGTAGATAATATCTAAATCAATGGTTCTTGGTCCTAAAGGAAGTAACCTTTCCCTTCCTAATGATAATTCAATGATGAGTAATTGTTGCATTAATTCAGTGGCAGATAAAGCCGTTTCAACCTGTAAAGCTTGATTAAAAAAGGGGGGTTGCTCGGTAAAGCCCCAGGCAGCTGTTTCATATATCGCTGAACTGGAAATTATTTTTCCACAATGCAATTCAATTTTTTGTATAGCGTTATTTAGGTTCGCCAATCGGTCGCCTAAATTACCGCCTATCAGTAGGTATGCATTGTTCATAGAAGGATTATAAAAGTAGCCCAAATATCCATAATTTTACAGCGTTAAACTACTTTATCTCCGACTATTTTGGGCATTTTGGTTTAATTTAATAATGCAACTTCATGAAAAGCTTTTTTAAAACATTTTTCGCTGCCTTGTTGGCTTTGTTTATTTTTTCATTACTTGGTTTTTTTATTTTGATTGGGATAGCAGCCGCATTTTCAACGGATGAAAAAGTAGCTGTTGCGCAAAACTCAGTTTTAGTGATTGATGCTTCTGAAACATTTTTAGAGCAATCAAAAAATGACCCCTTTAGTGAATTGATGAATAAAAAAAATGGTAAGCAGCCAAGTTTGTCAGAATTGATTGGGTTGCTGAATTATGCAAAAAAAGATTCTAGTATCAAGGGAATTTATATTAAGTGTGCTGAAAATTCAAATGGTTATGCAGCAACAGAGGAAATCAGAAAAGCATTAATAGATTTTAAAAAATCAAATAAATTTATAGTAGCCTATGCGGAAACAATTTCGCAAAAAGGGTATATGATGGCAAATGTTGCTGATCAAATATATACACATCCACAAGGGGGCATGGAATGGGTTGGTTTTAATTATGAAACAATATTTTTCAAAGGTTTGATTGACAAACTTGAAATTGAGCCCCAAATATTTTATGCAGGTAAGTTTAAAAGTGCAACTGAACCATTTAGATATGCGCAAATGTCGGAAGCGAATAAATTACAAACTGGGATTTGGTTAAATTCAATTTATAATAATTTTATTCAAGGTACTGCTGAAATGCGCCAATTAAATGCAGATTCAATCAAGGCTTTTGCGAATGAAGGGAAAGTGCAAAATGCAAAGGATGCATTAAAATACAAATTAGTGGATGGTTTGATATATGATGACCAATTAAAAAAAATCATTAGTAAAAAATTACGTTTGGTGGATGAAACTAAAATATCTTTTGTGTCCATTAATAATTATGGGGAATCAGTAGCATTAAGAGGCACGGGCAGTGGTAAAATTGCGGTGATATATGCAGATGGGGATGTGGTCATGGGGAAAGGTCAAAATGAAGCTATTGCAAGTGATGATTATAGGGCGTTGATTCAAAAAATTAGAAACGATAAATCCATTGATGCTGTAGTGTTAAGGGTAAATTCACCAGGCGGAAGTGCATTAGCGAGTGATATTATTTGGAGAGAGATTGATTTACTTAAAAAAGAAAAGCCAGTGATAGTCAGTATGGGGGATGTGGCCGCTTCAGGAGGTTATTATATTGCATGTGGTGCTGATTCTATTTATGCAGACGCTAATACCATTACAGGATCCATTGGTGTATTTTCAGTGATTCCCAATGCGGAGAAATTTTTAAAAAATAAAGTGGGTATTACTTTTGATCGCGTTAAAACAGGGCAATATGCAGATGCGCCTTCTGCAACAAGAGCTTTAACTGTTACAGAACAAAGGTTTTTGCAAGCAGGCGTGGATAGTGTTTACCATACATTTAAATCAAGGGTAGCTGCAGGCAGGCAAAAAAGTGTTGACTATATTGATTCGATAGCGCAAGGGCGCGTTTGGACAGGTGCAGATGCAATTAAAGTGGGGTTGGTTGATAAAATCGGGACCTTAAATGATGCATTGGCATCTGCCGCTAAAATGGCCAAATTAAAAGGGTATACTATTAAAAAATATCCAGAAAGTAAGTCCTTTATTGAAGAATTTTTTGAAGGCTACAAAAATGAAGTAAAAACCAAAGCAATTCAACAAGAACTTGGATTAGAACAATGGCAGGTATTGCAACATATAAAATCAATGAAACAGTTAATGGGCCAGCCGCAGGCGCGATTGCCTATCTTTGAATTTAATCAACGTTAATTTATGCCTGATTATAGTCAAATTAAAGCAATGCTTGCGATAACAAAAGCAAGTTTACGTGCTACCTTTAGGAGTCCCTCAGCCGTTATTTTTAGCATTGCATTTCCGTTAATTTTTATACTTGTTTTTGGTTTTTTAAGTAGCGGTGGAAATATCAATGTGAATGTGGCGATGACGCAAGGGAGTGATACCGCTAATCCTATTTATACGGCAATTAAAAATATACCAGGGTTTAAATTTGCAACAGGGGATAGTAGTAAAATTCAAGGAGAGCTTGCAAAGGGCCGTATTACTTCAATGATTCATATTCGAGCTACCGGCAAATCTAATTTACCTTATGCCATTGATTTGATTAGTTCGGAAGCAGCCAATCCGCAAAATATTCAATTGGTAAAGTCTATACTAAATTCGGTTATTTCAAAAATAAATGAACAACGCTTTAAAGATGCGCCAAGTATTGCAGTAGTTAATAATAATGTAAAAAAAGTGCCTGGGCGAATTTATCGTACCATCGATTTTATTTTACCTGGTCAATTAGGGTTCTCTTTATTAAGTGCAGGCGTATTTGGTGTTGCTTTTTTGTTTTTTAATTTAAGGCAAC
>ERZ767114.1775-NODE-1775-length-10128-cov-9.499652_pt1 | contig 10128 bp, 4 predicted proteins | sample MGYA00374952_ERZ767114 | MGnify/ENA primary metagenome ERZ767114 (study PRJEB28939, sample SAMN06267156) | marine metagenome | isolation source: Columbia River Estuary | place: USA:Columbia River Estuary, USA | collected 2012-05-05 ...
AGGCGATGAAGACTGCACCTGTCCCTCCAGTGTGGTTGGACAGTGCAAAGCAGACCCTTCCAGTGCGGCTGGGTCTGGCGGCGAAGGCAAAGGCGTCGAAGACTGCACCCGTCCCTCCAGTGTGGTTGGACGCTGCAAAGCAGGCCCTTCCAGTGCGGTTGGGCCTGGCGTTGATGGCCAAGGCGATGAAGACTGCACCTGTCCCTCCAGTGTGGTTGGACAGTGCAAAGCAGACCCTTCCAGTGCGGCTGGGTCTGACGGCGAAGGCCAAGGCGCTGAAGACTGCACCTGTCCCTCCAGTGCGGTTGGGCAGTGCAAAGCAGGCCCTTTCAGTGCGGCTGGGTCTGGCGATGAAGCCCAAGGCGATGAAGACTGCACCTGTCCCTCCAGTACGGTCGGGCAGCGCAAAGCAGGCCCATCCAGTATGGTTGGGCCTGGCGTCGAAGGCAAAGGCGTTGAAGACTGCACCCGTCCCTCCAGTGTGGTTGGACGTTGCAAAGCAGACCCCTCCAGTACGGCTGGGTCTGGTGACGAAGCCCAAGGCGCTCAAGTCTGTACCCGCCCCTCCAGCGCGGATGGGCTCTACAAAGCAGGCCCTCCCAGTGCGGTTGGGTCGGGCACTAAAGGCCAGGGCGTTAAAGTCCGCACCAGCCCCTCCAGCGCGGTCGGGCTTTGCAAAGCAGACCCTCCTAGAGCGGCGGGGTTTGGTGTTGAAGGCCAAGGCTTTGAGCTTCGGCCAAACAGCAGCCAGGGCAGCCCCGAAGACAAGACTCGTGCTGACACTAGCGTCACAAACTGGACGCGCGAGGACGAAGTAGACCCGTTCCCCCCGCCCCCTGCCCTGCCCACGCCAGAACCACCAGCCCATGGCTGCGGCGGAGAACCTTGCCCCCCGCCTGCTGGATGGGCAAACTGGCTGCTCAGGGCAAACGTAACCAGACCCTCCCCCCGCAGAGCCAGGGACACGAAATGGGAGGACAAAGCCCACTCCCACCCAGCGATCCCGATAGGCTGGCCGGCAGAAGTGCCCAGACCCCAACAACACCTCCCCAACGTCACCCTGAACATGAAGACGGCACGCAAGCTGGGCTCCATGCAAACCGGCAGAGCAAACGCTCGCAGGAACATAGACAGCCTCTTCGAAACCATGACAAGGGACAGCATCATAGGTGGTGGAAAGGCCCTCCTAGATTTGACAACGCGCTCAAACACAACCGCCCATGTCCAAGTGGAACTACCAGCTTGCAAAGCGCTGGAGCAGGTGGACTCACCCACCATGACGCGCGGCCTCTCATGGTCAGCACACAAGGCAGCAGCAGTGTACAGCACACCCCAAGGGCTCACCCTCATGGAACACCCAACCGATGGCTGCACTCACTGGCTGAGCCCTCTGGTGGTGATCACGTCACCCGGTGACATCTACTTGACGATCCCGACGGAAAAAAACAAACCCACCCTGGCTAGGGCCCTACTCTCAGTGGCCGCCTCGCACTGCACAGACCTGTGCAAGCAGATCTCAGCGCTCGAGTCGTCCCAGGCCACTACTATCTTCTCATCCAACTGGGACGAAAAGGGCAAAAAGAAAGGGGGAAAGGCCACCCCGAGTAGACTGAAGAAACCCGCCCCAAAAAAAAGAGGCCAAGGCAAAGACAAGTGCAACAGCACCGGCAAAGTCAGGGTGACAGCAGGTGACATTCACATCCAATGCGGAAAGAATGGCCTAGCTCAAGACGCCATCGCAAACTGGGGAAAGTTGGTGGGCCAGGGCCTAAAGAAAGCAGGATTTGCAGTGTCGGCATCAGTGAGCTCTGCCAACTACGACGGTCAGAGAAAAATCGTGCTGCGGATCGCAGAGCTCAGCCCGAACGTCATCACTGCCAACCTGAACGCAGGAGGTACACTGTCAATCCAAGGCCCGGTTGCTCAAGAAGTCATACTGATGAAGCTCATACTCGCAGCCTGGACGGTGGAAATGTACGCAGAAGGCTTGCTGACCCCCACAGACGCGACCCCCCCCCCGCTGATCGCTGTAAACCTCCACCTAGTGGCCCAGCCCCCTCTCCTCGAACTACTAGGGCTCCCGACAGAGGAGAACTCCCTGATCAGGACAGAGCACATCCTGGCGAGCCCAATGAGCAGAACATCCATCTGCGAAAGCGTGCAACAGGATCCAAAGGTCATGCAGCTCGACCTCGCACCTGTGACCAAGCCACCTGAGTCCCCACCTCCTACACAGGCAACACCTGGCACACCGACCTTGAAAAGAAAGAAACCCGTAGCGGGGGGGGGAGGCTTGAAGTCCAGCCCCATCCGAAGCCTAACAAACGGAGAGCCTGGCGCGGTCCCTGCGACAAACCAGACCGTGGGAAAGAGGAAGATTTTGAAGTCCAGAACCCCTCAATTTTTTTCGGAGGAGGCGGCTGGCAAGCTGTCTGGGAAAAAACCCACTGTCCCGATACAAAATACATCGCTGCCCCCCCCTGCCTCCCCCCTCCGTACGAAGGAGGGCGCGCGTCTCGCACAACCGCTGCACCAATTCGACTCCCCGCCAGCTCTGCTGACCCCTCCCCCTGTCCCCCGCAGCAACCGCAACATGTCGCCGACCAACAACCAGCAGCTGCCCCCCCCCCACGTGGAACAAGACGGGGCAGCAAACGCTGTGTCGGTGCCTGAAGAAGGCAAAGCCGGCGAAAGAGCGGAAATGTCCGCTGGCGAGACCAAGGAAGAAAACAAGAAGGAGACCTCGGAACAGGACAACACGGACATGGCGCAGCAATTGGCAGTCCTCAGGCAGCAGTTGGCTTTGGCGCAGGGGAACCAAACAAACCACTTCCAGCCTCACCTCCAGGGACCCCCCCACAACTTCCCTGCGCAAGGACAAGGAAATGCCAACATGCCCTACCAGCAAGGCAACCAAGTCTGGCACAACCAGCAGGTGCAGCAGTGGAGCGGCCAGCCACAGTACTCCGGCCGGCAGGATTTTCCCATGACGGGCCACCCACAGCCGTCGCCCGCCCAGCTGCAGCCCCAGCAGCCACATGTGCAGCGACAGCAGTTCCAGCTTCAAAACTTCCAGCCTCCGCCGGCCCAGCACACTGGACTCCCCCCGTTCTCCATGCCCCAAGCCACCACCGTGCAGACAGGTGCCCCCCAAGGCCAAGACTCCGCTCACCGCCAGACGACGAACCCCCCGTTCGCCAACATCGACCTTGGTTTGCTGAAGAAGCCCGCTCCCGCCACCATGGCAGTAGACCTGGAAACTGACCTACGGGACATGATCGCCGCAGGCCTCGGAGTATTCCTTACGACTGACCAAGTCAACGAGGTGACCGACACTACGATGGAGCTGCTCAAGAAGCAGTACGAGAAACACGGCGGCCTGATCTACCTCAGCCACGCCGTAAAAGCCATCGCGAAGCACATCCTGTCGGTGTCGCCAGGCCACCTTGAGGGCCTGAAGGAAGGGGCCGATCCCGCTTTCATTGACCGCATGCTCGTCCACGCCAGCATCACGACGTCCATCATCAAGGCCCACAAGCAAGGCAAAGTGGACATGAAGGCGGGTTTCCCGGAGCCCCCCCGCAAACGTGGTGACACCGAAAAGCCTGTAGAGCGCCCCCACGCGCGCAGCCGCACCCGTAGCAGAAGCACAAGCAGAAGCAGAAGCCGCGACAGGGGCCGTGACAGGGAACGCGACAGAGACCGCGACAGAAACCGCCAAAAGCGGGACCCCAACCGTGATCGCAAGAGCGGAAAGCACAACAAGCCGAGCCGCGGAAACAAGCACGGACGTTAACCTGCCCAGACCAGCGCCCTGACCCCCAACGTGACCCTAGAGTCCTGTAGGAGCTCAGGTTTCCAGTCAAGCCCCGCACCCAGGCCCTGGAGCCCTCGCGCCGCAGCTGGCGAGGAAATAAATAATTTTTCACCCCGACCTCCCCCCCAGTCAAAGTCCGAGGCCGCCCGGACGCAGTCAATCAAAGCCCACCCCTGGCCATCGAGGCAAGAGGGCCTACAAGAGGGGGCAGAGGTAAACGATATAAAAAAAAGGAAGCCCCGGAAAAAGCACCACGGCCAAAAGAAAAGGAAGCAAAGGAAGAAAGACAGCACCCCCGACCCCACGAAATCTCGAGTAAGAGATGAGCACGTCAGCAAAGCCAACAGGAAACAAGAAAGGTTGGTGACAGCACTCACTATAAATATGAATGGAGTCCGGACAGGGCACAAACGTAGACTCCTGAGTCAATTGCTTAACAGAGAAGGGGCCTACGCGGCTAGTAAAGGCCCACCGCCCCAGGTTGCTTTTGTAACAGAAACACACCTGGCCGCGAAAGATCAACCCAAAGAAATTGAAGGATGGAACCTAGTGGCGGAATCCAGAGACCCGAACTGCGGCAAGCAGGGCCAGGGCCTGATGGGGGGAATAGCGATATACGTCAAGAATAACCTGAAATGGGCAGCGACGAAATCCAGCGCAGTCCCGGAAAACTCTTTCTCGACGTGGATAGAACTCATGACAGAAACAGGAGTGATCCTCCTGGGCGGGATCTACATAAGACCCAACGGGGCAACAGCACAACAGAAGAGCCTGAGGGAACTAAAAAAACACCTGAAAGAGGCGAAAAAGGACCCCTTGCTGAAAGGCATACTGATGGGCGGAGACTGGAACATCAGGCATGGGTCATTTCTAGGAGACCACGACACCAGCCCATTCAGGACAAGACAGGAATTGGCATCCCTAGCGAAGCAGTGTGACCTCCTGCTGGGCATCCCGGAAGCAGGAGACGGCGGCCAGGGGGGTTTCTACACCTGCATAAACAAGAATAGCCAAGGTGGAATGTCGATAGTGGACTACTACCTGTACTCCCCGGAGCTGGCAGTAACAGACGCCCTTTTAAGGCACAGCGAGGGCAAAGGCGACAAGAGCCTCGAGTTCCAAACCCAGAAAGGTACGTCCTGGGTCCTGTCAGAAGAAAGACCGGCGGACCACAACAGAGTACTGGTGCAATTCCGGGCGAAACTCCCCGCCAGACCACCAGGATACGGGACGTGCTCCAAAGAAAAGATAGAGTGGGACGAAGACATAGTAACCACATACGAAAGCCGAATGGACCAAAGCGGACCCCTGGTCCAAACCCTGAAGGACCTGGAGGATCTGCAAAAAGCAATAGACGCAAGAAGCCGAACAAGGATACCAGGCGACAAAATGGAAAGCGACACTAAGCCCCTGCGCGACCAAGCGGCAAATCTCACCATGAGCTTCACCGAGATAGTGCTGAACGTAGCCGAGATAGTCACCCAGAAACGAGTCAGAACAACACTCACGGGCGGAACAGACTCAGAAAAGCGGCAGCATAAAGGGCCGAACCCCGACGCCACCACACATGCCAGGCACAACCGAGAGGATATGAGCACCCTAAACTCCCTGAAACTGGAACGAAAGAAAATAATATCAAAACAAAACGAGAAAAACAAAGAGCCCGTCTCGGACAGAGCCCGGCAGGCCATAAAAAAAAGCATTGAACTCTTGGAAGACCAGATAGAGTCAGCCCAAGCAGCGGTGGACAGCGCAAACGAGAATTTGATGTGGAGTAAAATAAACGCAGTCCTGGAGGACCAAGAAACGGAAAACCTAGATGAATTCTATGTGCAGACAGCGGAACTCCGTAGAAGAGACCAAGAACCCCTCCCGCTGAGAATCCGCAGGAAAGACGACACTTACGCGTCAGGGGCTCGGCAGGTTCTGGATGAATTTAAATTCCAACTGGAAAACGTTGCGCACCTAAAAGATGAGAAAGCGACAGAATTCGAGAACCAAAAGTCAGCTGAACAACGGCGCCTAAAGACAAACCACGACCTACAACTGGACCGAGATATCGAACAAATAGTGTCGGACAACTGGATGGACGAGGACTCGGACGGCATTGAAAAAAACATAGCCAGGAAAGAAGTAAATGAGGCTACCCAGTCCCAACCAGCGGATAAATCAACAGGCCCGGATGATGTAACAAACGAAATGCTATACTACGGAGGAGAACTTTTGGAGAAGACGCTTACCGCACTGTTCAACGTGTACTACAGCCTGGGTTTCACCCCAAAGAGAATCAAAGAGGCCGTAATGATAATGCTGTACAAGAAAGGCAGCAGAGAAAACCCGGAGAACTACAGGCCAATCGCGCTAACATGCGCAATAATGAAGGTCTATGAAACAGTCCTCCTAAAGCGAGCTGAAAAGGTACTGGCTAAGCAAGGAATAAAGCTCCCCAGGCTTTCGAAAGAGGGCCTGAACTACATGCAAGGAGCAGGGAAACGCAAACAGGGCACGTCAGACGTAATGGCAGACCTGCTGACCATGCAAAAACAGATGGCAAAATGGGCCCTACTCTCCTTCGACCTATCGAAAGCCTTCGACAGGGTCTCGATCAAAGGCCTGATACTGAAACTGTACAAGAAGGGCATCAGAGGCAGGCTTTTACAAGCGATATGGTCGACGTACATCGAAGCAGCAGCCAGCATCAGGGCAGGGGGGACGTCAACTGAGCCAACGAGGTTCCCACGAGGAGTCCGACAGGGGGCAGTACTCTCACCTCTCCTTTTCGTAATTTACGTGGACGATCTCCTGGACACATTGCAGTCAAGCATTCCGAGAAACCTCAACCCTGCTAAAATGTACATGGATGACCTCCAGATCCTGGCAGGCAGCACGCAGGACATGATAAAGGCCCATGAAGCTGTGTACACCTGGTGCAACCTCTGGGATGGAGTCGTTAACGAGAGTAAGTTCGCCATTCTCCAACATAACATGCTGGCTCAGACCAAAACTTACATCAGGCAACTAAAACTCCACCAGTTCGACGACAACAAGAGAGAGCAAATTATAGTGAAAGAGATGACATTCATTGGCTACACCATACGAAGCGACATCGCTAGAACCCAGCCTGAAAGGGCCTGGAAGTCTCACACAGCGGCGAAAATAAGCAAAATGAAGAAAAAAGTTGGAGAGCTGGGTCGGCACGGCCTCACGTACAAAAAAGAGTCGGCACCCACAGTCCTCACTCTCCTCCAGAAAATTCTGATGAAAATTCTATACGCCGGCGCAGAACTCTGGGAACCAGACGCGGCCCAGTATCAAGACTTAAACAGAGCGATCGCGAAGGTGATCAAAGATGCACTCGGCCTCCCGAGGGCAACCCCAACCACATGGGTGTTGTGGGAAGCCGGAATCTGGCCGGCTGAGATAGAAATGGACATGATCAAACTCAGAGCATGGAAAACATGGACGCTGAAATGGGCCAAATCAGCACACGAGGCCCCAGGACGCACCTGGATAAAAGATGTGACCAAGAGAGCGATGAGCAGGATGCTACCGCAGGAAAACAACCTCTGTCACTACCTAAACCCAAAGATTGGTCCTCCAGGGAGAGAAAAATGGAACCAGACCATCCGCAACGCCGCATTGATAAGGTACTATGACATCCTGGAAGAGGCAGCGAGCAAGGCAGGTGGAACTGACCACCCGCCCTACGCCATGATCAAACCTGATATGGGGACCGAAATGGAGTCTATCATAAGCAGAGCGAACAGACTATCTCAAGCTGAATTCTCGATGATACACAAGATACGAGCAGGAGCTATGGGCCTCACTGCAGACACAGCAGTCAGGAGCGGAGCCTCTGGAAGCGACAAAAAATTGTGCAACAGGTGCCCCCTGGGCGTTGCAGACACGGTAGCACACGCTATAACATGTGCAGGTAACGCTCACCTGTGGCACGCAGGCTTCCCTGACCTACCAGAAAGGAGTGACCCAGGATACACCAAATGGACCCTATGCGGCACGAATGAAGTAAAACGGCTGGCTTTTATCCTGGAAGGCATAAACCCCCAAATGACAAAAAAAACAATCCTAGCCATGGTGGCTCTGGAGGAAGAAATCACCCAGAACCAGAAAGGGGCCCCGATCCCGGAAGCACCCAATGACCTGGAGGAAAACGAGCCGCCCGGTGGCTCAGTCCAGGAACCAGCACCCTGAGAAAATAAATAAATAAATAATAAGTACATGGATCCAACCGCCTGGCCGCCCGCCAGAGATAAGCAAACCCAGCTAGGGACAAGGCGTTAAAGGCTGCAACAGCACCCCTCAACGAGTCGAAGCGACGAGCACAGAGCCTACACGACACAACTGGGAAAAAAAGGAGATGCTCAATCCAGGAGTCTTTGGGATTCATCTTAAAAGGCCGGTGCGTAAAGGTGGAACCCAAAAGTTCCCCCACAATCTCCACTATGCCCACAAACCGGCCGCGTGCGAAGCCCCGAGGCGTGCTCTCCCTAGGACAACGACGCCCCCTCTTAACCTCGCGTCTCAAGCCGCAGCGCCGGCCTAAAACCCGGAGTTGTGGTGGTAGACGGAGGAAAGCAGGCGAGGGCGAAGTGCGGAAGCCTGGGAGGTCAGGAGGTATTGGATGACGGAACTGCCCTGGCGTGGCACGGATGCTTCTCAGTCAAGCCCGGGGGTGGGACAGGCCTTATTTTTTGCCGTTTTACCCTTCAACTAAATGACCTCGGAAACCGCTGAGGAGGTCTGTGCGTTACTTGCCTGAAACCTGGACGCGATCGGGGGCGGAACGCGAACTACACAACGCGCTAGCTAGCTAGCCGCGAGCAACGAAGTCACGCACGCCCTTATTTTGCCAAGGGGATCAGCCATCACAATGCTGAGCAGCCTTAGTCATTACGGAAACAGTAGCCTTTCTGATGCGGCAAGTGACATAGATGGAAGCTATTTAACCCCAACAGTAGGGAATAGCTGATCAGGCCACACGGTAGTGCACCGCAGGCCTGGTCGTGTAGAGCAAATTAGCTAGGGCCGAGTAAGGCCTAGTTAAATATGCCATTCCTGGCCCATCTAATAAATGTCAGAGTTTCTGCCGGCTCACGCGCCGGTGGGAGAGATGAAAAAAAATACAATCGAGGATTATATTCCCGCTGGCAGAAACCTGAACTTGGCCAAAACGGAAACTTGAACCCGAACAAGTTCAGGTTCCAGTTTCCAACTTGGCTCTTCTCTCTTCTCGTCTCTTCTCGTCTCCCCTCTGCTCTTCTCGTTGGGTGTGGACCACCTACACGCTGAGCCAGGGCGTGGCGGTGAACTGCCTGGGCGACTGCTACTGTGCGGTGAAGCCCATGACCACGTACGAGTTGTGCGCACTACCGCGTGTAGGCGTCCCTGTGTGCTGTTTATTATTTTATTTTCTTGCTTTTCCCGTTGACACGCCCAGGGCCGCCCTGCCGACCGATGTGATGAGAGATATGTTGAACGTGAGCATGTCGCCCGTGACGACGAGCACGACTTCGGCGGGGAAAGCGGATGGAGGTGTGCCACCTTTTATTTCATCACTGCTTCGCTTGCCCTTGTTTGCTGCGCCGCGCACCTCGGCCCGCGGCGAGCTCGGGGCATTAGCTCCGAATTCGTTGTAGGTGCTGGCAGGGGCACCCATGTCTGTCTCTCCTGTTTGGGTTCACGCAGGAGGAACGACGAAGGAAGACAACCCCGCGAAGGGAGCGGGAAGAAAAAGGGCAAGGATGCGTCACGCGTCCCGCGGAATGATCGGCAAGCCTATGTACATCTGCGAGGCGTGCGGCGTGCGCTATTCCAGTGGCTCAAAGCTCAACCCAGTGCACAACCGCTCCACCACGACCGCTACTGATCACCCCCGCACCTCGCCTGGTCGCTGCTGCTGCCATCAGAAGCGCATCTGCCCGCATATTCTGGGTGAGTGAAGAGTTCAAGCCGCAACGGCCATATCCACGCGAGGTGTAAATTTATTAGACTTAGTATTAGTGCAGCAGGATTGAGACTCCTAGTAGAGTCTGACTGCGCGTTGTATATATGTTCCAGTCCAGACTGTCTAAAGTAAAATTGCTATGTTCCAGGACTCCAATAATTTGTCATTTTTCAGGCCTGGTTTGGTCCAGAATAATTGGTCCCCGTCCATTCCCAAACGTCTCAAAGACCGATGTCCATATCATGAACAGGAGTTATTGGTGACTTTAATTATTTGGCGAGTCGGCCGGCGATTATTGGTTATTTGGCGAGTCGGCCGGGGTTACCCCGTTATTTAAATTTGGTTA
>ERZ767114.1777-NODE-1777-length-10126-cov-2.458752_pt1 | contig 10126 bp, 9 predicted proteins | sample MGYA00374952_ERZ767114 | MGnify/ENA primary metagenome ERZ767114 (study PRJEB28939, sample SAMN06267156) | marine metagenome | isolation source: Columbia River Estuary | place: USA:Columbia River Estuary, USA | collected 2012-05-05 ...
CAAATGTAGTGTGTAGTAGGTCGCTCCTGCTTGATCGACCACTCTATAGGCGTGCCTTTTCTTAAGTACGCTTGAAATGCTTTCTGGTAAAGCTGTCGGTTAATGAGCATTTCACATTTCTCCAGGAAAGAACTTTCCTACATTATTCAGTCTCCGGTTAAGATATGGGAAACCATGCGTTCGGCGATGATTTTGGTTCATCACCATTGCTGCCGAAACGCACAATCAAGCACGCGACCTTGACACGGTATCACTATGACACTCACGATCAGCTCCGTAGACATCTCTGCGACGTCCTTGATGCCTACAATTACGCCCGCCGTCTCAAGACACTCAGCGGTCTCAGCCCTTAACGACATATATTCAAAACCTCGACATCCGTGCCAGATAGATTAATCTTCAACTCGATTAACCAAGTGCCGGGACTGACCACTTAGGCCTCTTGCTCGTTGCCAGCGATCACCCAATCTTCCCGGCGGGCACAATCCCGCTTGCCACCCAACCGTTAAAGATTGCCATCGCTGTATCAGTAAACTCTGGATCATTTATATGGCATTCGCATTCGGTTGCTGAGACCGATTTGGCAAGAGATTTACGCAATTCATCCAAAAACGCCGCCAGCCCCTCGGGATCATGGCAATCTCCGCCGGGACGGTCCCATTCTTCGATCCCCTGGTTTGGAATGATCAGATGCGTGGGTGCAGGACTTGCAGCCAGTCGCTTGTTTAACTCCCGCGCGATTTCGCGTCGTTCATCAGCGGTAAAGAAGGTATTTTTGATTAATTTATTATGATAGTGGATGGGCCGGTCAGAGAATTTATCCGGAATTTCCTGCCACCCCGCAAAATCAATTAAATCCATACAGCCCGGTGCCACAATTTGCGGAATTCCAGCCCGACCTGCTCCTAGAAACCGGTCTTGACCCGCCTGAACAAGCGAACCTGCTAGTAAATTGCCCAGCTCGCAGCCGGCAAAATCCATGACACAGACAAAGCCCTTTTGCGATGCAATATGCTCAAAAGCCATACCACCCATTCCCATTGCATGAAATATCGCAACCTCATAGCCCTGTGCCTCGAGCGCGGGTTTCAGCGATTTGACATAGCGCAAGCAAGAGGTCCCCAACGAGGTTATCCCAACGAGCGGACGGTCAGTTTGGGGTGGCTCTACCGCACGAGCTGCGCCCAAAACAGCACCCGCGGCCTGACTGAGAGAGGCTTTGCACACCGAGTTAAGTCCGTACAGCCCCCCAGCCCACAGAATCATTTGAATGTCGCATGCCAAGCGCTCGGCCGGGATGATAGGTGAGAATGCAACGGTCGATACCACATATTTGGGTATCCCAATCGGCAAGGCTTGGCAAACATCCAGTGCCAAATCTGTGCCCATCGTCCCCCCGAGGATAAGTACCCCATCGATAGATCCGTTGGAGACCAAACGCTTGGACAGCACACAGGCTCCGTCTGACATCATGTTCATCGCAAGATGTTCGCTCCCGCTATCGATTGCCGATTGTACCGAATGGCCACCAGCTTGTGCAACATGGTGCTTTGAATAATCCGTCGGGCGTCTAGGATCACCAAGAACGCTCACATCCAGCGTGGTCACGCCACCACCCAAAGACCGTATACGGTCGGCCATGTAGTCCAACTCGTCGTTCTTTGTATCATAGGTCCCAATGAGCAAAATTATCTTGTCGGCCAAAGTGTCCTCCGTTTTTCAAGTGATCAGCTAGGCTGGTAATAGCCACCATAGAAGGTCACAATTTCTGAGCATTAACCTCCACTGGCATTTCCGATTTTTGACAATGTTGATGCGACATTTTGTTAAAAATTTACGATGAAGTCTACCATTTTTCACCGCAGATGCCCATCTCAAATCTAAACGAAAAAGTGCCACAAAAGGTTGTGACGCCAACACCGAAACAGTGAAGGGCGATCCCATTTAAATCTCTCTGCGATAACGGGGCAACGCGTGATCATTTAATCTCTCCGAAGGGGCTTCTTAGCTGACCACAGAGTGATCAACACCACGGCCAATGCGGGTAGCGAAAATTAACCTACAAAAATTATAGCCGAAGATGTGTTGGCGTCTCAAAAACCTGTTTGGGCCTTTATTTTGCCATCTATCTTAAATGAGTGTCCGATCCGGAGGAGACATAGCCCCGGTCCGTCAAATTGCCCAGTGAAATGAAAATGTGCGACAGTCCGAACTGACCTTGAAAGGGTGAACTCAATGAGAAATATGTTAAAAATGAGATAAAGTGCCCTGTAAGGAAAAAAACAGGTACTTTACCGAAAACAACCATACTAGCTTTAAGGTAAAAATTTAAATATTGGAGACTGAGCAAGTATAATTTAAAAAATAAGCGCCCTTGACAGATCACTTCAAGAGTATATTCGATCATTTCATACTATCAATTAATATAGAATTTATAAATAATTTTTTATTTAAACTTCACTTAATATAATTTTGAAATATTTAGTTGAGAGCAGCTTAAAGTCTTTTTTATATTTATATTTAACTTAAAAAAACAAAACAAACAAACAAATAATGATCTAATATTACATATTTTCAAAATTGCCAGCCCAGAAATAATCCATAAACTTTTTTCTTTTTCGAGCCCTGATAAGCAGGCACAATAAAGATATTTCCTTTTCGATATCGCAACATTGGTACCGCTTCATCACCGTAGCCGCTGGAAAGTCCAATTTCGAGAAAGCCATCTCCCATCGCAACTTTACGGGCAGCATAAACACTGACGCGCCGCCCAGAATTATAATAGGCTCCTGCTATAGTATTTTGCGTGGTACATCGTAAGTCTGGATGAAGACTGTAATAACTACCCCAATAGCCTATATGAACCGACACCGCCATTATAAGTTGTAAACAGCCCATTTACAGCCCCCATATCAAAATCTAAAGGCTGAACTATTCAAAATAGACCTTTTAAGCACCAAGCCATAACTTTCCCCCTTTTAATAAACAGAAAAAATTTGCCTTAAAAAGGGGAGGTATTCTTTAAAGGTGAGTGTATAAACTTATGATACCGCTTTGGTTGTTTATCATGTGAACCTTCACATGATATTTTTCAGCAAGGGTTGAATATGGCGTCTCAATTATTTTGAGGGTTGTTGACCGCCATGATCAGACTTGGTTCATCCAGCCAAAAGCGTAATCGATCATAATATAACGATCGATAATGCTCGATAAACAACACTGTTTAATTCATACAATTGAAAGGGTTCAGCCTGTTGTGAGCAGACCTCAACGCAAAGAGTAATAACCGGCAGCTATAAGCTATTACTCAATGAGGTTTCGCGCAGAAGTTTGAAAACGTTATTTCTGCCGGCACATCGGTCGGGGCCTTATTGTGCAGGTGAACCAGACCTAACGCCGGCCATAAAATCAACCGCGAAGATAAACTGTAAAATCTTGGCTTAAACAGCCTGCTCTAGCTGCAATCAATACCCAGTCTTTTTAGATACCACGTATACCCATGATCTGTATTAACTGGATAATTTGGTAAACTCAGTCAGAATTATGATTTTCTGCCCGTTCACACGACCCTCAATTTGGTGTTCGTTGTCTTCGACAAGCGATATCCTCCGGACCGAGGTTCCCCGCTTCGCAGTAAAACCACCCCCCTTGACTGGCAGGTCTTTAATCAGCGTCACCGTATCACCAGCTGCCAGTAACACGCCATTTGAGTCGCGGTGAATAATTTCAGGCACATTTGCTGTTGGGCTTTTTTTAGCCCATGTTAGTACAGCCGGCTCAAGGTAAAGGATTTCCAAGATATCACGCGCCCAATGTTGCTCTGACAAACGCTGCAACAAACGGTATGCAGTCACTTGGACGGGGGCATAGGTGCTCCAAACCGCCTCACTCAGACACCGCCAATGTGGTGCATCCTCAATGACACCTGTAACCCCCTTAAGACAAGTCCGACAGAGCAAAACAGCCATCTCAGCAGAGCCATCAGCTTCGGGCGGAACATCGCATGCGGTCCGGGCATTTTACATACCGCAAAGCTCGCATACACCGCCACTTCGACCCGTGAGATCAGATTCTAAAGACATATTTTTCCTCTAAAACAATGTTTCATCACAAGACATTGTTTCGTCTTGGAGATCTAGTAAAACACAATACTCAATTCGTCGCCAGCTAATCAGTTTGCTACTGTGGTGCAACATCGCCCCGTAAATCTTGGTAAACGCTCCTAGGACAATTTACGCTTGAATTTACTGGCGTCCCGTTGCATCTGCGCAAATGCCAAACGGCTGGGCACGAGTTGCCAATCTTATTATTGCCAGCGAACTGTCGTGGGAAGCAGTAAATCAATCCAAAATCCATCGGCGCATACGCATGGCCGAACAAAGCGTGCAGACATTGAAAGTTTCCTTAGGTTTTGGGCAAATTGCCCCTGTTTTCGTTCAGGAAGGGCCAGTATGCCATGGAAGTTTCACTTTATAGTCTTCAGCCAACTGGGAAAAATTCGTGACGGTAATAGGGTCCAAAGGAATACCTGTAACCTGTCTATGGGCTGCTCTTGCCCATTCTCTATCACCCGGCGCCATAACGGATTGGCCGGCTCGCGGTTTTGAACCTCGCAAAAGAGCAAGATAGCGTGTCATGCCCGCTTCTACCAAAGGTGCCGCAACAAAGGCCACGGGATCCATCACAATCACGAACGCGCCCATCTCGCGGGCACGCAGAAAGTCGGGTCCAGCCATCGGCGCAATGTCGGGGCTCAGTTTCATACCTGTTAAAACGGCAGAAAATATTTCGGCAACACCACCCAAAGCAGCGCCCTTGAAGCCAAAGTCAGAGCCACCCAATGGTGCCAGCATTTCGGCACAAAACGGGTCAGTGGTATCACCGCCGTCGCTGTCTGATGCGACCCCCCTGGGCAAATCGCGCTGCAGGGACTGATGCAGTTCAACCCGATTAAACGGGACTGAACTGGTGGCCATATCCAACAGCCAGGGATTACCTTGGCCCGAAGGTACCGCAACCGAAATCGGGTTGGTCCCATGGAAAGGTTCAGCCCCATCAAACAAACGTACAAAACCATCCGAATTGCCAAAGACCAAGGCAATCATTCCTGCATCTGCGGCAGCCTTCGAAAATGCTCCGGCGGGCCCGAAGTGCGATGTATTCTGAATAGCAACTGCGGCGATTCCTGCCACCTGAGCATTGCCAATCGCGTGTTCTATCGCCGCAAAAGCACCAACAGCCCCATGGGCATTATCCGCGTCTAAAACCGTCGTTCCGCTGCGTTTTTGGGTAATCGTTATCTTTGGTTGTTTATTGAGCCGCCCACCTTGAAACGCCTTAACATAATGGGCAAGCAACCGGATACCATGACTGTCCACACCATGTATCGAGCCATGTAACATCGCCCGCGTAGCTGCATCAGAACTGCGTGAATCAACCCCGGCATTTTGGAAAATTTGTCGCGAAAACCTGTCTATGGAACCAACGGGTGCATGAGTATTTTTTACTTCGGACATTTTATTTCCCTTTTAACAAAAGCAGCCTGCGCCTGAATTTTGTGCGCGGCACGCATTATTTTTACTCTCTGGCTTGATCAACCAATCTGCGCATTCCAAATCGCAGCTAAGCCAAAGAAGAACAAGGTTTGCTTTGGCAATGAACATCAAACTCTCTCAACCGTCCAACACAAACTCGACCTGATTGAAGATAATCCCATTAGGCTAATTGATATAAGATGTATCAAGAGTGTCTGGTGAAGTTCAAAACCATAAACTATGTGCCAGCCGCCTTTGCCACAAAAAATTGGCGGCTTTCGCGGTCATTCATGATAGTTGCTGCGCAGAGAGCCTCTCATAAGAATTTAACCGAAGCATTTATTACTGTAAGCCCTCAATTTATGTTTACAAACTTAAAACCCATGCTCTAGCAGGGTCCGAAAGGGAAACCCCACAATTGTTGCAGAAGACATTCGACCATGGCGGGCTCAATAACCGACGGGTTGTCCCACATGCTTTAGCCTATCAAGCAAATCAACCAATTCACTATCAAAGCCCAAAGCGTATCCTCTTTGCAGCCTAGTTTTTAAACCACGTCAGATTTCGCGGGTGTTTTTAATGACCAATCATCTGCCTCACAACCTGGCGGCATCAAATATTCCTACCTAGATAAACCAGAAACGATTCAGTTTTGCTAAAGTCCATGCAAGATTAGTCATCGCAAAGTAATAAAATGTATTCATCCACTTAAAACGACTGGATAAATCAGAAGATTAATTGACCCGTTTGTCTTATAACATATGATATGAGAGCACGCTTAAAAACATTAAAAGGGAGAATATTATGAAAGTGGTCTATATGGGAAAATACAGTCAACAAGGGCTGTCGGGGATGTTGGATAGCAGCTATGCGAAACGCGTCGAAGCCGTTAGAGACATGTTTGCAAAAGTTGATGCAACCCTTGGCGATGTCATGTATCTTATGGGAGAATATGATGTTTTCGCAACTGTTGAAATATCATCAATCGAAGTTGCCGCCGGTGTCAGGGACATTATGATGCAATCAGGCGGTTGGGATAAGCTTTTGATGATGCCTGAATTTGACGTTGATGCCGCCATCCAAGCTGCCAGAACGGTGGGCAATTATCCAACTCCGGGATCAGAAACATAAACACTAGAATTATCACGTATTTTGGAGCATAAAAACTGACTGCGGATGAGGTTGCACATCGAAAAACGAGCGACAAATCAACTACTGGTTCACGGCGACCCTCTTGCCGTGAATCCGCTTCAATGAAACCGGAAAGCCACAAAAAATCATTCTGCAGGCACTCTGGCAAGATACAAAACACATTGCGATTTCTAGCCATCACAGACTAAAAATCTATTCACGAAATTCTTCGGCTTTCAAACCATAGCGAGCCAGCCTGTCATAAAAAGTTTTGCGGGGTACTTTTAGTTGTTCCGCCGTCAACGAGGCCCGGCCCTTAGTTTTTTGCAACGCTGCTACCAACAGCGACCTCTCAATTTGGGCCATCTGTTCGGTCAACCCAAAATCGCCACCCACATCCTGTGGGTTGGTCAATCCCAAAGCAAAGCGCATCGCCGCACTCATCAAGGCGTGGGCATTGCCTGGCCAGTCGCGCGCCATCAGTTGCGCCATGAAATCAGTGGACATTTCCGGCTCGGCAACGCCCGCCTGCTCACAGGCCTGCGTCACATAACGTTGAAACAAGACTGGAATATCCTCGGTTCGTTCTGAAAGGCTTGGAATGCGCACTTGCACCACCTCAAGCCGGTAGAACAGATCATTGTTTAGCGCCGGCGACTGCGTCCTTGCCAAGGGATCGCGGGTGACACATCCGGCAAGCAAACGGGTCTCGGATCCGGCCTCCAGCAGATCAAGCAGCGCCATTTGAGCATCCTCGGATAAGGCCGTGATCTCATCAAGAAACAGGCTGCCACCATGGCAGGCCTGCCATTCGCGTTGCAGAGCGTCGCGTTCAAGACCGGACGCCGAGCGTTTGTGGAACGCTCCCTTGGCGCGCGCAGAACACAGATGCAACACCTCAGCAATCTTGGCAATACCAGTGCCCGGCGCGCCTTTGACCAGCACAGCGGTCTCCAATCGGGCCGCGGCGCGGACCTCATGACGCAGCGCCTCAGCCAGCGTCGAGCGGCCAAAAATCAGCCGCGCGGCAGGATCACCAACTGTAGCCAGAGTTTTGAGCCGACGATTTTCAAGCACGGTTGCCCGCGCCCGCAGGGCCCGCTCTAACACCCGCATAAGATCTTTCGAATCACAGGGTTTTTCTAAAAAGCTGAAGGCCCCCTGCGCCATTGCCGAAACAGCCATTGGAATATCGCCCTCGCCAGTCAGCAACACCACCGGCAGATCGTGATCAACCTCACGACTATAGTTCAAAACATGAAAGCCATCACGGCCCGGCATCCTGATATCGGACAGAATAATACCCTCAAAATCAGGCGATATATAGTCTTTTGCTGCAACAAAAGACCCTGTGCTGATCACCCTGCAGTCGGCCAGTTCCAAGGTTTGGACCAATGCGTCGCGCACAGCCCGGTCGTCATCAATCACCAAAACCTGACGCATTATTCAATGCCCTCCACCGGAGCGTGAACCAATTCTATTATAAATTCAGCGCCGCGACCCGGACGGTTGCGGCCGACAATCTTACCGCCAAAGCTTTGCAAAAGACCATAAGAAATTGACAGACCTAGGCCCATCCCTTCATCGCTGCCAACCTCTTTGGTGGAATAAAACGGATCAAACATTTTTTCGGGCCGTGCAATCCCCGGACCCGTATCCGCAACGGTAATCGATACATAATCAGGGGCTTTGACCAGGGTCACCTCAAGCGCTCCTTGTTTCTGTCCCGCCATCGCATCGATCGCATTGCCGAAAAGATTAGCCATAACCTGCCCCAGACGCACGTCGCCGCCCTGCACCCAAACGGGGGCTTGCGGCGCGTGCCATCGCACAACAATGCCTGAGCGCTTGAGGCGCGCGGTCGAGAGCTCCAGCGCCCCATCGATGACAGCGACAATATCCACACGGCTCATCGGTTCACTTTCATTGCGCACAAAGGCCCGCAGGTTTTTGATAATCCGCCCCATACGATGCGCAAGTTCGGCAATCCGCGTCAAATTATCAGCCGCTTTGCCCGGCCTATCGCGCTCAAGAAATTCTGCGCCATTAGCGGCAAACTGTTGAATCGCCATAAGGGGCTGATTCAATTCATGGCTGATACCAGCGCTTAGCTTACCCAATGCAGTCAGCTTTTCTGCCTGAACCAAATCCGTCTGCGCTTTTTGTAACGCCGCCTCCGCGTCTTGACGTTCCGATATTTCCCGCCGCAATTGCCGATTTATGTCTGAAAGCGCCTGGGTGCGCTCGCTTACACGCCGCTCCAACGTGATGTTGGCCATCGATAAACTGCGCCGCCGTTCAGTCGTAAAAAACAAAAGTGCCACGATGATAAACACTGCAGCTGTCATCATCATCGCCTGCAATCCTGCCAGCCTCAGGGCGGGTGCCACGTCGATCAAGGCCTCTGCAGTCATACCTATCGTCGGCAATGATTGCGTCAGATGCAACGCCTGACGGGGCAAATAAGGGCCCAAATCCAATTTCCAAACTTCATGCATGCCGACAGACGTGATCGACGCGGACCATGAGCCAGCCGCCTCTGATCTGCCCAAGGTCTGGTTTAACGACAGCAGTTCAGATCGGTTGCTTATGAACACCTCGCCTTTATCGTCACTAAAAAAAACCGCGGGCCCCCTACCACGCCAATCGGTTTCAAGCCGTTCGATATCGACAACCACCACAAGCGCGCCCTGCACTTGCCGGGTATTTCCAAACGATGGCGCAGCAAAATAGAACGCGCGCTTTTTAAAAACGTCATCGCTGCCATGCTGCTTGCCCAGCGCTCCGTTCATGGCCCGGCGGAAATAACCTTGCCGGGTCAGATCATCTGGATATTTACCATGGGCCGAGGCCAAAACCCGGCCCTGAGCATCCGCAAAGAATAGTGTCAGCGCCGCCGTTTTATCAGCTGCCTCTAGCAAAAGCGCATCTGCAGTGGCATGGTTTTTTTGATCGGTTTGCGCCAAGATATTCAACGCGGGGTGATCGCTTAGCAGGACAACCATTTCTTGATAACGTTGCAATTGGCTTTGCAACCGATCCGCAGCAAGGGTCACATCGGCCGCACCACTCCGCGCCAGACGGTCCAGAGCCTGACCGTATGAAGCCACATAGATCACGTAGGAAAAAACCGCCAAAGACAGAAAGAACGTGGCCGTGATCCACCCGCGATATGCAAATTTTGCTTTCATCGCTTGCAATCTAGACGCGGAGCGGATCAATTGACCAGACCTCAATTTCTTTCAGACGGTCACATGGCAACGCTTTCACAATCCCCGACAGACCCGGCATTTGTACAAAATCCCTACGGGTTTTATCGCGAGGCCCAACAACACGGCGACATCTCCTTTTGGGAAGATTATCAGATGCCCGCCGCCTTTTCCCATAGGGCGGTTTCCATGCTGTTGAAAGATCGGAGGTTCGGGCGTGAAATTCCTGTCGAAATGCAGGTACCCCCCCCC
>ERZ767114.1779-NODE-1779-length-10124-cov-2.568229_pt1 | contig 10124 bp, 9 predicted proteins | sample MGYA00374952_ERZ767114 | MGnify/ENA primary metagenome ERZ767114 (study PRJEB28939, sample SAMN06267156) | marine metagenome | isolation source: Columbia River Estuary | place: USA:Columbia River Estuary, USA | collected 2012-05-05 ...
TGTTGATTCGACATTTAATTCATTAGCTACTTTGTGGTCAGTTGACATATATTCAAAATATATTAATAAAAAGGCTAATGATTTTCAAAAGATTAGATCTGGCAGAAGAGCGATTGTTTTTAGTTTGTTTACAGCTCTTCTGATGGCAATGATATTACTTTATTTGAAATTTGACAATCCTGATTCTGCTTTTACACATACATTAAATAATCTTAGATATTATATTAATTGTGGTGTTGTAGTTTTGATATGTAGTGCTGTTATACTTTTAAAACCCTCTAAAAAATCAATTTTAATTGCATTTGTATTAACTCTTCCTTTAAATATATTTCTTCAGTTTTTATTCCCTGATATGAATTATTTCCTTAGAGCTTTTTGGGTTATTTTTTCTGGACTTTTTGTAGCAATTATATTTAATCTTAATCGAATTAAAAATGTATTTAAACTGATTCATGTTTCATCGGAAAAAAATAAAATTTTGGGATGGTGTCTTTTAATTAGTTTGATATTAATTCATATTATTTTTCATTAATTTTAATCGAAATGCAAAAAAAAATAACATTCAATACTTTACTTATTCTTGGGATATTAACTGAATTATTGATTTTTTTAAAAACAGAAATAAATTTAATTCTTTATGAAAAATTTTAATATCTATTTTCTTTTTCTAATATTTTTTATTTTTTCTTCTTTCAATTCATTTGATAATTCTATTGTTTGGGGAAGTATTGGACATAAGGTTGTTGGAGAAATTGCTGAAAGAAAACTTAACTCTAATGTTAAGCTTATAGTAAATGATTTGTTAGATGGTGAATCTTTGGCTAGTGCTAGTACTTGGGCTGATGAAATAAAATCAGATCCTTTATATAAGAAATACAGTCCATGGCATTATGTCAATATGCCTTTAGATAAAGAATATTCGGATATTCAAAAAAATCCAAAAGGTGATATAGTAACGACTTTAAAAGAGTGTATTAGAGTTTTAAAAAATCCTGAATCAAGTAAAGAGTCTAAATCTTTTTATTTAAAATTTTTAATCCATTTAGTTGGTGACATTCACCAACCATTACATACTGGTATGTTTGAGGACAGGGGAGGCAATGACATTAAACTTTCGTTTTTAGGAAAGCCTACAAATTTTCATATTGTTTGGGATATCCATATTATTGAATATTTAAATATGGATTATCTTCAGATATCAGATGAGTTAATGTTAATGAATGAAGTTGATTTTTCATTAAGCCCTGATGAATGGGTTTATGAAACACATCAAGATGTTAAAATATTATACACTGAAATAAAGAATGTTATAAATATTGAAAAAGATTATATAAATCGTAAAATACCTTTCATAAAACATAAATTATTTAAAGCTGGTTCAACTTTAGCCGGTGTTCTAAATGATATTTTTTCATAAAAAAAACGCCCATGAAGGACGTTTTTTTTGTTATAAATATAATTCGAATTTTATTCTATTTCAGTTCCTTCACCATCTTTTGGAGTAGGAGGGACAGCTTTAAAACTAATTTCTCTACCCTGCATTTTTAACTTCATAGATCCTTTGTCAAAAGTAACCTCCATTCCCGCAATTTCTTGTTTGAAAGTATTTTTTGATGTTGCTTCAAGTACTAATTCTTGATCCATTCCAACAGGATTCATAGCTAAGTTTCCATCTTTGGTGTAAACTTCAAACTTAAGAGGCATCAAATCGGAAGCATATAAGCCGTGAAACTTTTTAAGATCATCCTCAGAAATAGAGAAAGATGCTTTTTCTGGCTTAGGATCAACTACTATTCTTTTATCTCTGTTTGCTATATTCCAAGCAGTGTAGAAAATTAGTCTTGATCTCATTTCCAGTAAATCGTATTCAATTTTGTCTGGTGTATCACTTGGCTGGTGATAATCTGCGTGAGTACCAGTAAAATAAAATATAATTGGAATACCATTTTTTGCAAAATTATAGTGATCACTTCTATAGTAAAATCTATTAGGATCATTTTTATCATTGAATCTGTAATCTAGTGTCATATTCACAGATTCTGCATTGGTTTGTTCTGATAAATTGTGTAAATCAACACTGTCATGGTCGGATCCAATTAAATAAATATAATCTCTGTTTTTTTCTCTTCTAGTAGGATCTATTCTTCCAATCATATCTACATTTAAATTTACAACTGTGTTTGCTAATGGATAAACAGGATTATCTGCATAATAAGCAGATCCAAGTAATCCCTTTTCTTCACCTGTTACGTGTAAAAATACAATTGATCTTTTAGGTCCTTTACCCTTATCAGCAGCTTTTTTGAAAGCTTCAGCAATTTCTAATAAAGCGACAGTTCCTGAACCGTCATCGTCGGCACCATTATAGATTTCTCCGTCAGTAATACCAACGTGATCTAAATGTGCTGTTATAACTACATATTCATCTGGTTTTTCAGATCCTCTAATAATAGCTATTACGTTTTCAGTTTCTACAGTTTTTGGTTTTTGACCTCTTCTTCCTCTCATTGTCAGAGTCATTTCTTGAAAGTAATCTCCTTCTAAATCTCCTGGTTCAATTCCAATTGACTTGTAATAATTTCTAATATATTCTACAGCCTTTTTTTGACCTGGTGCACCAGTATCTCTACCTTCAAATTCATCAGAAGCATAAGTATACAGATGTTCGCTTAATTCTTTTTCTGTAATTGTTTTAGCAAACTTTTTAGCTTTTGAAGTTTGAAAAGCAAATGAAAAATTGATAGTTATAATAGAAATAATAACTAATGATAAAAATGTTTTATTCATAATTTAAAATTTAAGAGTCGTCAAGGTAAAAAAAATAAGTTATTATTAACTTATTATTTTCTAATTTAGAATAGATTTAAGAATTTTTATGTTTAATCGTTTTACATGTTTTTTTGCTTTTTTTTTATTTAGTTTATTTTCTTTTGGAATTCAGAAAAATCAAAAGCTAAATTTTATAATTGTTTTTGTAGATGACATGGGTTATGGTGATTTAGGAGTTTTCGGAAATCCGACTATTTCAACACCTAATCTAGATAAAATGGCCTATGAAGGTCAAAAATGGACACAGTTTTATTCTGCTTCACCAGTTTGTACACCAAGTAGAGCTGCTCTTTTAACAGGAAGGCTTCCAGTTAGAAGTGGTATGACTGGAGTTCTCTTCCCTAACTCTTTAAATGGTCTTCCATCAAGTGAATTTACAATAGCTGAGAAACTAAAAGAAAATAAATATAAGACAGCTATTGTAGGTAAGTGGCACCTTGGTCACAAAAAGAAATATTTACCTTTAAATCATGGTTTTGATTATTATTATGGTATTCCATATTCTAATGATATGGATAAAATTAACAAGAACCCTTATTGGTCAGAGTATAAAAGAAATGAACTTGATTCTAAAAGTTATAATGTACCATTGATTGAGAATTTTGATATAATTGAGCGTCCTGTCGATCAGACTACAATTACTGATAGATACACTAAAAAAACTATTGAATTAATTAATGAGTATAAAGACGATAGATTTTTTATTTATTTATCTCATAATCTTCCTCATATTCCGCTTTATGCTTCTAAAAAGTTCTTTGGGAAAAGTAAAAGAGGATTGTATGGTGATGTTATCGAAGAAATTGACCACGGAGTAGGTTTAATAACTGAAGAATTGAAGAAGCTAAACCTTGAAAAGAACACTGTAGTTGTTTTTACATCTGATAACGGTCCTTGGTTGGTGTATAAAAATCATTCTGGATCAGCTGGTCCGTTAAGAAATGGAAAAGGTACAACTTGGGAAGGAGGAGTCAGAGTACCAGCTATTTTTTGGGGTTCTAATATTAAACCAGGTGTTATTGATGATATAGGCTCAACACTTGACATTTATTCAACCTTTCTTAGTATTTCAGGAATTGAACAACAAAAAAATATGCTTGTAGACGGTTTTGACTTATCTAAAACTTTATTTGAAAGTAAGAAAAGTCCTAGAAAAGATATGTTTTTTTATAATGGTGATGAGTTGTATGCGGCAAGGCTAGGGAATTTTAAATTACATTTAAAAACTAAAGATTGGTTTAAAGAGCCAAAAACACATCATCCCCCTTTGTTATTTAATTTAAATAATGATCCTTCTGAAAAGTTTAATATTGCTAAAGAGAATCCTGAAAAAATTCAAGAAATTCTTAATTTAATTGAGCGTCATAATTTAAAATTAGTAAGAGGATAAGATCGGTAAAGGATAGGTTTTAATTAATTTTATTTTCAATATAATTCCAAAGTTTAATTCTCATTTCTAGAGCTTTTTTTGATGCAATCTCAGCTTCTTTCCATTTCGTTTCATCGTCTCCACATAATTCTTCTATCATTTTAAGTGCCATTGGACCATGTTCGTCTGCGTCAATCTCAATATGTCTTTCTAGATAATAAACTAAATTATCTGCTTCGATTTCATCACTATTTGAGAGTTTTTTTACAATTTCAATAAACATGTCTGGAATTAAATCTTCTCTTCCAAATGTGAATACACTTGCTATTACATGATTTTTATTGGTATTAATAATATTAAATGTAAAATCCATAAACTCTTTAACAATAGGATTGATATTGATTTTTTCTATAGAATCACTGTAAGATTTTGAATTTTTTATTTTGGATATAAAATCGTTAATAATTTTTGTACTTGCTCCAATTTGACTCATAGATTCTAGATACAATTCAAAATGACTTTTAGGATCCCCATTTGAATCTACATCACTTTCTTCAGCTAAAACTATTTCATTTACAAGTCTTCCAGCAAGTCGATTTTCGTTCGGAGTCCAAGGAACATCCACACATGTTAGATTTTTTTGCAGAGCTTTAATTAAAGACATAAAATCCCAAACCGCAAAAACATGATTTTCCATAAAATCAATAAGTTTTTGTTTAGAGTCAAGTTTTGAATACAGACTGTGACTTACAAGTGATTTTCTAGTAATTAATAAGTTCTTCTCTAAATTTTGGATATATGACATTTTAATAAATTTTGCACAAAAATAATTTATAAACATTAAATTACAATCCTAAAATCAATAAATTATTTATGGATATTAATGTTTTATTAACTTTTATTTTAACATCGTTATTGTTGACTATTTCACCTGGTCCTGATATTATTTATGTTATTTCTCAAAGTATATCTAAGGGAGTAAAATCTGCTATTACGACTTCATTAGGTTTGACCTCTGGTTTATTAGTTCATACTTTTTTAGTCACAATAGGTCTATCATTAATAATTTCTCAAAATGAATATGTCTTTAACTTTATTAGATCATTAGGAGTTCTATACTTTTCATATTTAATTATTTTAGTTTTTATTAGTAGGAATAAAAAAAAGGAATTAGATATTAATAATAAATCAAGTAATGATTTCTACAGAGGTTTAATAATGAACTTGCTAAATCCGAAGGTTAGTTTGTTTTTTATAGCTTTCTTTCCTGGCTTTTTATTTCATAATGATCTTAATAATGAAATTCAGTTTTTGATACTTGGAGGTATTTTTTGGTTACAAGCTACTTTGGTTTTTCTGCTAGTTTCTCTTTTGTCTTTTAAATTAAACTCATTTTCAAAAAGACAGAGTTTAATTAGTAACAATATATATTTATTTGAGATTGGAGTATATATATTTATTATATACTGGATAGTTAGTTAATAAAAACTAATTTTATAATATGTCTTCAATTAAAATAGTTGAATGTCCAAGAGATGCAATGCAAGGTATAAAGCAATGGATTCCATCTGAAATTAAACTTGATTATTTACAATCAGTTTTGTCGGTCGGTTTTGATGTTGTTGATTTTGGAAGTTTTGTTTCTAAAAGAGCAATTCCTCAGATGAGTGATTCAGCTTATATAATTGATCAATTAGATTTATCCAATACAACATCTAAATTATTAGCTATTGTAGCTAACGAAAGAGGAGCTTTTGAGGCTTGCAGTCATTCATCATTAAGTTATCTGGGATTTCCGTTTTCAATTTCAGAAATTTTTCAAATGAGAAATACTAATAAAAGTATTAATGAGTCTTTTGAAGAGTTAAAAAAAATCAAAACAATTTCAGAAAAATATAGTAAGAATTTGGTTGTTTATTTGTCTATGGGTTTTGGCAATCCATATGGTGAACCTTGGAATTATGAGATAGTGGAAAAATGGATTGATAAACTAAGTGATTTAAAAATTCAAGTAATATCTCTTTCCGATACTATCGGAACTGCAGTTCCTGACGATATTTTTAATATTTTTTCAAATATAATTCCCAGATATACTCAAGTTGAATTTGGAGCTCATTTTCACACTAGGCCTGATGATTGGTTTAAAAAAATTGATTCAGCTTACAGAGCTGGATGTAAAAGATTTGATGGTGCAATTCAAGGTTTTGGCGGTTGTCCTATGGCAAAAGATGAATTAACAGGAAACTTACCAACTGAGAAATTGATTTCATATTTTAATACATTGAATAAAAAAACAAGTATCAATTCATTAAATTTTGAATCGTGTTACAACCATGCTCTCAGGTTATTTAATGATTTTAAATAACAATTATAAATTTTCACTATTCTTATTTAGATTAATTACAAATAAGCTTGTTTAATAAGTTTTTATCACTTATGTTTGCACCTTATTTGTAATTAATCTAAATAAAAATAACATGAAAAATCAAATAATTATATTTTCACTTTTAATTTCGTTTTCTGTTTTTTCTCAGAACAGTTCCGAAAAACAAATGTTAAATCTTCAAACAATGGCTACTGGACTTAAAATCGGTGGATACGGAGAAATCACTTACAATGATCCCGATTCTGGAGTTTCTGAAATTGATGTTCAAAGACTTGTAATGCTATTTGCTTATAAATTTGATGATAGAGTTTCTTTTATCACTGAAATTGAATTTGAGCACGTTAAGGAAGTTTACGTTGAGCAAGCTTTTTTAAATTATGGAGTTTCTGATAACTTTAATTTAAGAGGAGGGTTAATGCTAGTTCCTATGGGAATCGTTAACGAATATCATGAGCCAACAACATATAATGGTGTAGAAAGACCTAGTCTTAATAATAAATTAGTTCCTACAACTTGGAGAGAAATGGGATTAGGAGTTTATGGTAGAATTAATAGTGCATCATTAAGATACCAAGCTTACGTAATGAATGGATTCATTTCTTATAATGGAGCTTATAAATTAAAAGGAACAAATGGACTTAGATCTGGAAGACAAAAAGGTGCTGAATCTGTAGGAAGCAATGCAAATTTTGCTGCTAGAGTTGACTATTATGGACTACCTGGTCTTAAATTTGGTTTAAGTTTATACAACGGAAAAACACAAACGACTGATAAAAGTGTTGTAGGTTCTCAGGTTGGATTATCTATGATTGGATTTGACGCTAGATATGTAAAAAATCGTTTTTCTGCAAGATCGGAATACATAAATGCTTCACTTTCAGATACAGACAAGTACAATCTTGCATCGGGAAAGGATTTGGGTTCGAAAATGAGTGGATATTATGTAGAGGGGGCTTATAATTTACTTCCATTAACAGCTAGACAAAAACTTGATGTTTTTTTAAGATATGAAGATTTTGATACTCACGCTGAGGTTGCAGGAAATTTAACTAAAAACGAATCTTTTCACAGAAAAGAAACTACTTTTGGTTTTTCTTATCATTTAGCTGACGGAGCTGTCTTTAAAATGGACTGGCAATCAAAAGGTACAGCTGTTCCTGATAGCGAATCAAAAGGTCAATTTAATATGGGTATTGGTGTATTCTTTTAAAAAATTCAAATAATTAATTAGTAGATGGGACTGCATAGAAAAATAAATTGGAGCTTTGTTTTGTTATATTTTGTAGTAATACTATGCAGTTCTTTTTCTAATCATGAAAATGTTTTATATAAAAACATTTTAAAAAAAGTAAAAAAAGAAATTTCTAAAGTTTTTGTATTAGAAGATTTTGAATTGAATCCAGTACAAATTCAGCCTATTAAAGAACTAACTGCAGATTTTTCTGGAAATAGACTTCTAGAAATTTCCTCTAATGACATTAAGCTTGGTTATGCATATGTCGGAACTGCACCAAGTAAAACTGAAACTTTTGAGTATTTAGTTCTTTTTGATAATCAATTTGTGATTAAAAAAGCAAAAGTTTTGCTATATAGAGAAAGCTGGGGAGGTGAAATTGGCAGTAAAAGATGGTTGAAGCAGTTTCTTTTAAAGGGTACTAATCATAAATTTATTTACAGACAAAATATTTCGGCAATTTCTGGTGCAACTATATCAGTTAAATCTATGACCAATGCTGTAAATGAATTATTAAGTTCTTTGAATTTTTTAATTCAAAACAAAATAATATAGTATTTTTGCCCGGTGCTCAAAATAAACAGTCTTTCTGATCTTTCAAAAGAACTAAAATATTTAATTGCAACTTTTGTAATAGTAACAAGTATTGGGTTTTTATCAAGTGTTGCTTTTGTTGATTATTCAAACAGTACTACACCTGATGGTTTAGTTGAGCAGTATAATGGAAATGAATCTATTGAAGATGACGTTGAAGTTATGAAATTCAAAAAAAGCGAAAGAGAAATTTTAACAATTATTCACTCTCATATACTTTCAATGTCTGTCATCTTCTTTTTGATGGGTTTACTTGTGTGTTTTACAAATACTAATATTAAATTAAAGCTCTTTTTAGCTATCGAGCCATTCGTTTCAATTTTACTAACTTTCGGAGGTATTTATTTGCTATGGCTTGATCTTCTATGGTTTAAATATGTGGTAATATTCTCTGGAATTTTAATGACATTATCATTTTTATTATCTGCTTTTTTGATATTAAAAGATCTAAAGTTATTTCAACCTAAAATTTAGTATATTTGCATGCAATTAATAAGTTAATTGCTATGAAACTCCCAGACAAAAAATTTATTGGAACAGGACTTACTTACGATGATGTATTGTTAGTGCCATCATATTCAGAATGTCTTCCAAATCAAGTTGATTTAACAACTAAATTCTCTAGAAATATTAACTTAAATATCCCTGTTGTTTCTGCTGCTATGGACACAGTTACAGAAAGTAAAATGGCTATAGCTATGGCTCAAGAAGGAGGTTTAGGGGTCTTGCATAAAAGTATGACTATTGATCAGCAAGCTGAAAAAGTTAAACGAGTTAAAAGATCCGAATCGGGAATGATTTTAGATCCTGTTACATTGAGTGAAAATTCTTTAGTTGCTGAGGCTAAACATTGTATGAAGGAATACAGTATTGGTGGAATCCCTGTTGTTGATGCTGATAATATACTTATAGGAATAGTTACCAACAGAGATTTAAGATTTGAAAATGATAATAATAAAAAATTATCTGAAGTAATGACTAAATCTAATTTAATTACAGCTAATGAAGGTGTTACAATGGGTGAAGCTGAAATTATTTTACAAAAACATAAAATAGAAAAACTTCCAGTTGTAAATAAGCAAAATAAATTACTTGGGTTAATTACGTTTAGAGACATTCAAAAATTATTTTTAAAACCAAAATCTAATAAAGATTCTTTTGGTAGATTAAAAGTTGCTGCTGCTATAGGCGTTTCAAATGACTCAATAAAAAGATGTCAAGCTCTATATAATGCAGGAGTTGATGCAGTTGTTATTGATACTGCTCATGGACACTCAAAAGGAGTTTTAAATATTTTAAAAAATATAAAAGAAAAGTTTCCGAAAATTGATGTTATTGTTGGAAATATAGCAACAGCTGAAGCAGCTAAATTTTTAGTTGATGCTGGTGCAGATGGAGTTAAAGTAGGTATTGGACCTGGTTCAATATGCACTACAAGAGTAATTGCAGGAGTTGGTTATCCACAATTATCTGCTATATATGAGGTTTCTAATGCAATAAAAGGTTCAGGTGTTTCTGTAATAGCTGACGGTGGAATTAAATATACTGGAGATATCACCAAAGCAATTGCTGCGGGGGCTGACTGTGTAATGTTAGGTTCTTTATTAGCAGGAACCAAAGAATCTCCAGGAGAAACTATTATTTACGAAGGAAGAAAGTTTAAATCATACAGAGGAATGGGTTCAGTTGAAGCTATGCAAAAAGGTAGTAAG
>ERZ767114.1783-NODE-1783-length-10117-cov-5.000299_pt1 | contig 10117 bp, 8 predicted proteins | sample MGYA00374952_ERZ767114 | MGnify/ENA primary metagenome ERZ767114 (study PRJEB28939, sample SAMN06267156) | marine metagenome | isolation source: Columbia River Estuary | place: USA:Columbia River Estuary, USA | collected 2012-05-05 ...
CTGCTGGACCTGCAGCCCCATCAAGACCTTTGTTTCCTTTATAACCCCTAAGTCCCCTATCACCTTGATCGCCTTTTGGTGCAGTGATGTTTATATCCCCAATGGAAGCTCCACCGCCACCGCCGCCACCACCACCAGCTGCTCCACCGCCACCAGCAGCGTTTCCAGCATTTTTATTCTTAAATTGTGTTGCCAAAGTAGAGGCTTGCGCTCTTAATGATTGTGCTTGAGCAAAATTTGCTTCTGGTATATGATATCCGTTATAAAATCTGAATCCAGTAGGTGTAGTATTTCTAGCTCCTTTAACAGCCCCTGGAATTGCTGCTTCAACGAGATTCCCAAAAATAGTACCAAAATTCATAGCAGTTCTAGACATATTTTGAATCTTTTCGGTAATTCTGTCTGCAACTCTAAAATTGCCTTCTGAATCAGCTTTTGCAGCTAAAATAATTAAACTTCTAATTTCCATATGATTCCTCTACGTTTCCGTTATTGTATTTTTATACGATTAAACTTTTATGCAAACCTTTTTGATTATTTTTTCTTAAGTTCATCATTTGCAATTTTAATTATTTGTTGCAATGTTTCTTTAGGAAATTGTTTTAAAACATCTCTCATAGGTCCTTCTTGCATATCAGAAACAAGAGTGCCTACAAATGGAACTTTAGTTAAATTGACCTCTGGAATGCCAGTAGTTCTTTTTAAAAGCTTTGAAAGTATTGATTGTATTTGGAACATTTTTTTTCTCCAACTAATTCTATTTCTATTTTTCTTTATAAATAATTACTTTATCCTTTTATGTGGTATACTTGGCTAGGTAATAATATGAATATAAAAGTTGTATCTTTTGATTACTCATCCTGGAAGCACACATATGTTGTTGAAAGTAATTACATTGATCCACAACCAGGTTATAATGGTTCGAAGCCTGGTTGCACAATGTATGACAACCACATAAATGCTTTAAACTTTGTTTTATCAGATGGTTGGGAATTAAATGAAAATACCCCATTGGATATTCATAGGTTTTTGACTAAAGACATTCCATTTTTTGAAGATCATGGTAATAGTGGTGTTTACAGAAAAGTTGATTGTTATATAGGTCTTGAAGATTGCCCTTACCCATATCAGATCCATTCTTTGATGAGAGTGTGGCATGAGAAAACTAAATACCTTATGGATTTAGTTTATGATAAGCAAATGAAAGCTATAGATTGTGCTATTGTTTCTCATCATATGTTTGAAGTAATTCATCCTTTCATTGATGGTAATGGTAGAACTGGAAGGTTATTGCTAAACAAAGTTCTCCATGAGCTAGGAGAAGATCCAATAATTATTTATTTTGATGATCGAATGAAATATTACAATTCAATTCAATCTTTTAGAAATGAATATTGGAATGGTAAACAGTTTGAATTACCATTATAAAAAAAAGATCCCTTTTGGGATCTTTTTTTTATATCTTAAAAATTGTTAGTTCTTAAATAACTGTTTTGCATTGGTTGTTGATAATTTTGCTGATTGTAAGATTGTTGCATTGGCTGTTGCATCATTGGTTGTTGTTGCATTGGCTGTTGCATTTGTTGTTCTTGCATTCCAAAGTTTGCTTGATTCATATATATAGCTAATATTTGATTAGCATCTTGACCAGGATAGTTTTGAGCAATGTAAGCATTTATTTGTTGTAGTATTTGTTGATACTGCATTCTCAATTGTTCATACATTTGAGGATTCATATAGTAAGCTTGTTTTGCTTGAGAATATATTTGTAATGCGTTAGTAACTGCTTGGGCTAGTTCTGGATCAAGATTAGAGGAATTAAGTTGTGGCATCCCTCCTTGCTGTTGTCCTTGCTGTTGTGCTTGTTGAGTAGCTTGATCATACTCGTTTTTATAGCTTGCTCCAGATTTTTTTTCAAATCTAACTTCAATTTCATTCTTAATATCTTTTGCTATTTTTCGAAGCATACTTGCAATTTGTGGATTTAAATCTTTAATCTGATCAAACAATGTTTTAATCTTTTCTTCCATTTCGCCAGCTTGCCATGAAGCTTTTTGATAATTATTTTTAAACTGATAAGCAATATCAAATGCAGCAGAACCTAATCCACCACCTACAGCTCCTATAATAGCGCCTGGAGCAGCACCCACTCCACCAGCTGCAAGACCTGCCATGGCACCAGTTCCAGCCCCTATCAACGCATCTCTAGCATATTGGCCTGTATTAAATTCGCCTATGTTTGCAAGCCTTGTATTTTTGTTATTGTAAGTTGCTCTTTTTTGGAATAATAGATTGCCTTGTTGAATAGTTTGCTGTAATTGCTGAATTAGCATATTGATTTTATTATCATTTGGAATCAATTTTTGTATAGCTTGCATATTTTTAAGAATATCTTTGGTTCTCGTTTCGTACATTTTTTGAGGACCAATTATATGAGCTTCAGCTTCATTTATTAATGGATTTGCAGCAATTCCAACTATCGTGGCTGCAATATTAGCAGTTGGTTTAGCATTTTTGGCAACATTTTGAACAGCTACTAATCCTGATTTTTTAGCAGCAGCCATTGCAGCTTCATCAGTTAATCCTGTAGCCATACCCAAACCAAAATCTTTTACACCATCAAGAGCTTCATTTCTTTGTGATATTTTAATCATTGAATTACCTAAAAAATATTCTTTCTTATGGAAATAATTATAAACTAAAAGTCGTTTATCCTTTAAAGGTGAATATTACTGTATGACTCAAGATCAAGCTTACAATGAATTTATTCCTTACATAAATGACACTGGAAAGATATATAGAAAAATATCTCCTATTTATGCTCGTATTGCAGTTGAAAATGAATATATAGAAACTTGGACTGAAGATGGTTTAGAAACAACTAATTATGCAAAAATTGGGGATTATGTTGTTCAAAACTTATATACATCTATGAAGGAAGAGTATATTGTAAGTGCAGATATGATGCTTCAGAGATATGAGTTTGTTTGCAATTTGGATGCTGGTGGTATTTATAAACCAAAAGGAAGAGTTAAAGCTTCTATTTATTCGGGTGAGGAGATAAAGTTCGTTGCAAAGTGGGGTCGAATGATGACTTTGAAACCTGGAGATATGATTGTCACTCCGCTTCCTAATTGTAAAGAAGTTTATAGAATTGCTGCTAAGGAGTTTTACGAATCTTATATTTTGGTATAATAGTTGTATGTATGAATGTGTAATTGTAATCCCCACATATAATGCTGGGGATTTTATTTTTAAGAATATTGAGATTTACAAGCAATTAGATAAGACCAAATATAAAGTTTTATTAGTTGATAATGGCACTACAGATCCACAATCATTAGAAAGATTAGAAAAGATTAAAAATGAATATGGATTTACTGTGGAGAAAAGCTGTTGTGGTGGCGGATATGAGGTTGGAGCTTTATATCACGCTTTTATGAATCATGAAGCAGAATATTATTTTAACACACAAGATTCTATGGAATTGCTTGATATTAATTTCTTATATGAAAAGAAAGATCATATTAAATGCTATTCAGTAGAGTATTTGCCAGCTAGATTTTTAAGCTTTTATCAAGTAAATTGGCTTAGAGTCAATTTTGGTGAAAAAATATATAGGGGATTATTTAAATATTATTCTCTTACTTCTATGTGTTTTTTAGGCAAGCGTGAAGTAGTGAAGCAAATGGTTGATCAAGGATATTTAAAACCTGGCAGATTCCCAGCGAACAAAGAGGAAGAAGAAGTTTGGGAAAGAGTTATGGGAATTGTCTTAATGATGAATGGGTATCATTTAGCACCATACAACAACATGTTCAATAAGACTGTTATGAGACGTGGTGTTAATTAATTCTTGTTGGAAATAAATAACTTATCAATTGTTCTAACATTGGATAAATTTTATTTTGTTCAGATTCAGTGATATAAAACAAAGGTATATTATTTCTTCTAGCATACAGGGCTTTTATTTGATCATGTTTTGCTGTTGATAAATGTCCATGTAAACCGCCCCATCTAGGAACTGGGTGGAAATGTTGATCCCCTTGAAACTCTATAAGTGCGAGGGGATTATTATTTTCATCTAAAATTGCAAAATCATATCTAAGTCTTTTAATTGCTTTAAGATTAGGAAATGAATATTCTGATTTAAAATGTATCTTATGTTTTTTAAGCCATCTTGATATCATTTTTTCGCCTTTAGATCTGTCAAATTTTACTTTATATTTTGGAAAGTAAGATTCAACTGCTAAAAGCTTGTTATCAGAATCGTATGTGTAGTTTTTAGTCTTCATCATCGTCATCATCTTCATTGTATCTATAATTTCCGCCTTCTACATAATTAGAAAGATCTTCTTCCCAATTGTTTCGAGTCATATTTGGCTGAGATAATTTATTTCCTGTCAATTGTTTTAAGACTTCATGAGAATTGACATCTGGATATTGTTGCGCATCCTGTCTTGCACTATCTTTACTATTTCTATTGTCAGATATTAAGTATTGTCTATCGGAGTCAGCAGAATAAACAGGAAATACACCATTGAATGCTTTGTATGCTATTGCTCTGCCTTCACCTATATTTTTTAAGGCTCCTGTGCTTGGTGCGTTTTGCATTATATTTTTTAAACCATTACCGCCAGTAATTTTTATATTTCCCATTTGGCTGGTCAATTGCTGGATAATTTGTGCAGCCATTTGTTTTCTTTGTTCACTATAGAAGAAATCTCTAGAACCAGTTTCAAATGAGTCAAAACAAACATTCCCATTTCTATCTTCCCAAACATAAGATTGAAGGTGGACTTTTTTAGTAACATCTTCAATTACAAATGTACAAGCCTTAGGAGATAAGATTGCGTCAAATGCTGCTCCATAAGCTGCATTTTCTGGGTGCTGGCAACATCTAGTGTATTGACCTAAGAACATTGCCCTAGCATCCTCTCTTGGTAAAAATCTTCCGATATATTTACCAGCTTTTACCGGACTAATTTGAGCCCATTTAGGAAGAGGATTTTGTTGAGATAAAAGATACATTTCTTCTAATCTTCTGTATTTTTCATCTGTAAGTTCTTCTATATCAGGTTTATCTTCGTCATAATCTTCTTCAATAGCATCTTCTTCATCATCATCGTCAACTGTATACCATTTAGCTACTTCATAGGCAAAATCCATACTCTTTGGTGGCTTGTCTCCGAAGAATTTTATAAGGTTTTGGTATCTAAGGATATTGACTAATGAATTTGGATTTGATTTAAAAGGCTCCATGTAAGCAGCTTCAGCAACTACGAATTCTGTGCTGCTTGTTTCATTATCAATTTTAACTTTTTTATTCCAGTTAGTTACAATAAACTTTAAATCTTGAGACAAAGCATCTCTATAAAACTGTAATAAATATCTTCCAATTCCTTTGTTTTTGGAAGTGGTGGCGGATGATGGAATTGGTTGAGATGAATCGTGAATTATCTTGTTTTTTTCTACATCAGTTAATTCACTAAATTTTGTTATATTTTCTGGATCATCTTTAGTTCTATTTGGATTGAAATGTGCTTGAGTAGTAAATTTATCAAGCCATTTCCATATTTCATTACCAAATACAAGCACGAGTAAATCCAAGTTTTTATATGATTCTTCAATTTTAACCCAAAAATTTTCATACATGTTAGAGCGAATATGATTTTCATCTAAAATCCCTCCATCTTTTCTATTAGAAAAGCTCACATCATGTTGGCTTGTATTGAGTTTATAGGCTTCTTTAATATCATGTAAGTCAAGTTCACCAAAATCTACATTACTTTCAACGCCTATCTCAGACAAGTATTCTCTTAAAATGTTTTCAATTGCATTTTGAATCTCTGAATCATTTGTAGCTCTATAGAAAGCTTTCATATTAACATTGGTTTTTACAAATTTATTGAATTCTGCTTGGATTCTACTAATTAAAGTTCTAACTTCATTGTCGGTTTTTATCTCTTCTTCTGTTCCAACAGGTTCTCCATTTTGATATGGAACCATAAAGAAAAATCCTCTAGAAATAATGTCATCAATTGTACTTGAATTATTAAATTTAGAATTTGTCAAAGTATTGAATGATTGAATATAAGAAGAATATATATCTCTTGATTCTTTCAAGTCATTAATAATTCTAAGCCTCATATTGGATCTTCCATTTCTAAGTATTTCTGATAAATCTGTTGTAAGAATTTGTTCAGAAGTATTACATTTGGAACAATACCATTTTTGAGTCTGAGAATCGAAATTTTTGTTTCCTCCACATGATTTGCAATTTGACTGTAAAAAATTGGCAAAAATGCTCAAATTTCTTGGAGAAAACATTTCGTAATCTTGGAAGCGTTCATCAGCATCTTTATCTCTGACACTACTTCTTGTCAATTCTAACAATCCAAATAAACCATCTAGATTATCAATTCTGGTTCCAGGTGACATATAAAAATGTTTAAGAAGTGAATAATATTTTTCACCCTTCTTTTGATATAGTTCAGGATTTTTTCTTGCTATAGTTTGAACAGCATTTTCAAATCTTTGTATAGCTTTGTTATTATTTTCAGACAAATATTCGGAATCAAATAATGATACTAAAATCCCTAACTCATGGGTATCGTATTTGCTCTTGATCTCTGGTGGAATAAATTTGAATGAGTGTGTAAAGTTTCTAAAAGAATAAATACCTTTTGTTCTCAAATTAAGAAAATCTTCACCAATTTTTCTATTTTCTTCATCTATGACTGATGGAGTTTTCATTTCCGCAGCTAAATATTTTGCGCTTGGATTATTTCCAAACATTACTACTGCATTTTGAGCAATCCATCTTAGAGATTTTTCTTTTCTAGGATCGTCTCTTTTGTCTCTAAAGGAATCAGATATATAAGATAAATAATTATCATCAATCCACTTATTAATTTCATCTTCTTTAGCTTGTTCTTGCTCTGGGGTTAATATATATTTACCATTGATAATTTGTTCAAATCTTGTCCTATCATATGCATCATTTTGAACAATCTTAGACATTTGGCCTGGTCTCATTAACATAACATCTTCGCCAAACTCTCTGTGTGCATGATAAAAAAGAGTTGAATATCCTAGTGCTAAAGTTCTAGTATTTTCAACATCGCCTCTTGAATTCTTAACTAGCCAATCAAGATATGATTTTAAACAGTTGTCTATAATTTTTTTAGCATCAGGAAAATTTTTGAATACCTGATTATCAATAAGACCTTTATTTACATAATCCATAAATAATTGTAGTTGTTCAGGCCTTTGTTCTAAATATTCATATGACAAGTCAGTCATTTGAAGACTGTATGCTAAATTACCCAAATTGCGTTCATTTTGCACTAAAGTTTCAGTAATTTCTTCAGCAGATTTACCTTGTAATATTAATGAGTATGTTACATTGGTGATGTAATCTAAATCATAATTCTTTTCTTTGCCTGAAAAGAATTGCGCTACAAATTCTTGACCAAACTGTTTTAAAATCCTATTCAACTTCTCATAATATATATGCCCAGAATTTATTCCAAGACGAATAATATTTTCGTATTTCACTAAAAATGACATTACATTCTTTAGCGCTTCAGGGCTTGGATTTTGTTCATATGGTCTGGCTTTTTCTTTTATATGTCTGTCGGAGCTAAACTCTACTTGATTATTTTCATTAGCTAAATAATTATCGTAATTTTCTCTTCCATAATCTTTAATAAATTCTAGTCTATGAAGAATCTCTTGCAAGGAGATTCCTTCAGAATATCCATCATCTTTTGTTTTGTCATCATCTGCAAAATAAACAGCTAAGAAATCATCTTTGTCTACACGTAGTTTCTGCTCGTCTTCACCACCAGTCATAAAATAGCCTGGTCTATCCATAATGTGAGAAATCATTGGCATAATTTTTTGAGGATTTTGCGCAAGTTCTTCTTTGAATAAATCTTTCAAATATGCTAATAATTTTGAGTGACGTTCAGTTTGATTGTCAACTTGTACTGGGCCTCTAAGTTGCCTGTTAATACTTTCAGAATTATCAACACCCATATAAACATTAGTTGCATACATTTGGGCATAACTTGTAGTTTGATTGCTTATAGATAAAAAGCTATTATCTTTGTAGTATGCTGCTAATGCTAAACCTAAACTTTCAGCAAAAAAATTAGAAACTAAATTACCATTTGAGCTAAAAGTATCTTTGAAAGATTTAATTAAATCTGTAATTTCATTAAGAGATTGAAGAACGTTCCCATTATTTTTAACAAGCTGATCATAAAAACTTCTAGTTAAAGCATTAGCATTTTGAAAATGAATGTCTGTGTAAGAATCTCCATATTTTGGTTGAGTAAGAATCGGTCTTGGGTTTGTAAAATCCATTTTATATCTTGTTGGATATAAATTGTATGCTTCTTCAAGTTCTGGAGTTACATTTTGATTATGAACTCTTTGCCAATCTACTTCTTCTGAGGTTGGCTTCTTTTCTTCAGTTGGTTCTTCTTGTGCTGTGATGAATCTAGCATAACGGCAGGCAAGCTCAAAGAATTCAGAAGAGTTTTTATATGAGCCTTGTTCGTCAAATGCTGAAGAAATATTAATAGCTCTTTGAGCAGTTTTAACTATTCTTTTTTGATTATTGGAAGTTTTAATTGAAGCAATCTTGATACGAGGCATAATAATTTCCTGAAATAATGTATTACTTTACATTTCTATTATAAAAGTAATTCTCCTTTGTACAATATGTTTATGGGATACAGAGTCCTCAAATTTGAGCCTGACATTAAAAACAAAACGCCTAAAGAACATATTCTTTGGGTTGGGCAACTTGATGATATAGATGCAAATCACAAGAGAGATTTAAAGGCTCTAAAAGAAGTTTGCAGCCATGACCATCGTTTTACTTTAACACAATGGGAAGAAAAGTTTAATGTTTATGATTACAAAATAGTGAAAAATTATGATCATGACTTTGTAATGGAATATTTGCTTGAAGATGGTGATTTTATAGTTGCTTGCATTCAACTTTTTGCCTGTGATGTAGAAACCAGTTATTTTTCTTTAGAAGTGCCACAAGATGAAATAATTGGATTACTTTTATTATTAGATCTTAAAAAGTCAGGTTCTATTTTCCCATTTGTTTTTTTGCAGCAATTAGAATTTATTACAGAAAAAATTAAATTGCAAGAAGATGATAATCGAAACATTTTAGCACAACTTCGTATTTTAAAAGAGATAGCCTTACATTGCCAATCTTATGAAGTGGATTTAAAATGGGGTATTGCTGAAATTGAGTAATTGTTTTATAATATATTAGAGGAAGATTTATATGAAAATTCTTTATATCGGAACAGATGTAGAAATACCAGTGCATCCACTTGTTGACTACCAGAATGATTGTCTTTTAATTGGCTTAAAAGAACTTTATGGTGATGACGTAGTTGATGTCAATCGCAGAAAGCACTTATATACAGATTATCCTGAAGAGCTTGTTCCGAATAATTACGGTAAGGGTTTTACTGTTACTCGTTGTATTGAAGAAGACAATGCTGACAGAACAGATATTGAAAACAAGATCAAGAGCAAGTATTTTGATTATGTAATTTATGGATCTGTATGGCGAAACACTGATTATTTGAAACTTGTTTTAGATAATTATGATCGCAACAAGATTGCTTTTATTGATGGCAATGATCAAACCAAATTTCATCATGTGATTAAGCACGGAACATTATATTTCAAGAGAGAGTTAATGTACGAAAACAACATGGAGTTTGAACAGTATTTTGGAAATGTAATTGCTATTGGTTTTGCTTTTCCTACAAAGAAGCTTAAGTTTGGTGAAAAGAAAACCCAATTTATGTCCCAATCAGTACCTGGCAATCCTAGAACATATGTTTTTGATAAAGAAGAAGATTACTTTGCAGATTATCAAAAGTCTCAATTTGGAATTACAGGGGCTAAGGCTGGATGGGATTGTTTGAGACATTATGAAATTATGGGTAATGGTTGTATGCCATTGTTTGAAAACATTCATGAGTGCCCTAGACATATTATGATGCATGTCCCTAAGGCTCTTTTGACTAAGATTATGTTCTGGCATGTAAACGATCAAAAGTGGTTGATG
>ERZ767114.1787-NODE-1787-length-10112-cov-2.116991_pt1 | contig 10112 bp, 9 predicted proteins | sample MGYA00374952_ERZ767114 | MGnify/ENA primary metagenome ERZ767114 (study PRJEB28939, sample SAMN06267156) | marine metagenome | isolation source: Columbia River Estuary | place: USA:Columbia River Estuary, USA | collected 2012-05-05 ...
TACCCTATCTTCTTATCGCTTCATCCTTTATGTACCTCATTTGCCGCAGTTTTAATGTAATCAGAATCCGCTAATAATTTAATATACGCTGAATCTGCTATAGTTTTAATAAATGTGGGTGTAATTACCGATTGCACATATGCTGAATCTGCTCTAAATTTGACATAATTAGCATTATTGGAATAAATTCATCTAAAAACAATCAATTTGATTTAGAAAATAGAATAAATTGGATTAATCATATTTACAATGATTCAGAAAATATCAAAGTATTAAGTTATGATGGATTAACTGTTGACTTATGTAAAAAAATGAATGCTAAATATATAATTAGAGGAGTAAGAGACATGAATGATTTTAAATTTGAAAGTAAAAATTGACCTTATTCTCCCTGTAAAGATGAAAATTTAAGGTTTTTTTGAGTATCCATTTTAACCAATAAATTAACAGACCAGTCACATAAACCACATATTCCATCAAAATAAACTACTTTATCAATTTCTTCTTTCATTTAACAAATTCCAATTTACTAATGTTAGTTTTAGTTGTAAAAGTATCGTAATTAATTATTGCATTATTTTTTTCAATATTATCAATAATCCCCACTGTTGTACTTCCTTCTATTCGCACTTTATCACCAATCTTAAAAACTATATTCAAGTGTTTTTTAACAGGCTTTAGTTTATTTTTTTTCTTTTGTTTTCTAATTGAATGAAGTTCTTTTTCTAATACTTCTTTAGTTTTTTTAACTTTCTTTTTTTCTAATTTAACTTTAGAGAAATTAGTTTTTTTTCTTTTATAATTTAATGTGTCAACCAGGTTCAATATTTCTGAAATAAGTATTCTTTTCTTTCCATTATTAAAATATCTTTCAGAAATATCGTTTAATTTATTACCAACGGTAATCATTCTTTGGTTAGAATCAAAAAGTTCTTGGTAGTTGACAAGCTTAGATTTAATTTTATCATTAGTTAAGTTAAGTTTCTCATTTTCTTTCTTAAACTTATCTTCTTCTTGTTTTAGTGAATTGGCTGTTTTATCTAATTGAACTCTTTGTTTTTGTAATTTTGCAATTGTTGCATCAAACCTAACTTTCCCTCTTTCAATCTTCTTTTTTGCTCTATTTATTATACTGTAGGGAATTCCATTTTTTTGAGCTACTTCAAATGTAAAAGAACTTCCCGCTTGACCAATAATTAGTTTATATAATGGTAAAAGTGTTTTTTCATCAAATAGCATGTTAGCATTTTGAATATAAGGTAGTTCGTTAGCGAGTAATTTTAAATTTCCGTAATGAGTTGTTATTATTCCAAAAGCTTCACGTTCATAAAAAACTTCTAAAAAAGCTTCTGCTAATGCGCCACCAAGTTCTGGATCACTTCCAGTCCCAAATTCATCAATTAAAAACAATGTGTGCTTATTACATTTTTTTAAAAAATAATTCATTTGTTTTAATCGGTAGCTGTAAGTACTTAAATGATTTTCAATTGATTGATTATCTCCGATATCAGAGAGAATTGAATCAAACAAACAAACCTTTGAGCTTTCGTGAACAGGAATAAGTATTCCAGATTGTACCATTAACTGTAAAAGACCTACAGTTTTTAATGTAATACTTTTTCCTCCAGCATTAGGTCCTGAGATGACTATGATTCGACTTTTTGTCGTCATGGTGATTGTTTGGGGATAGGTAGTTATTTCTTCCTTTTTATTTGAAACAAGCAATAAAGGATGATATGCATCTACTAAGTATATTTCTTGATTTTCTGTAATCTCTGGTAGTACTGCTTGAATTGATTTAGCATATTTTGCCTTAGCATATATCACATCCATTTCAGTAAGAAAAAATTGACATTTTGAAAGATGATTAGAGTATGCGCTAATAAGACTAGTAAGTTCTAATAATATGCGTTTTATTTCTTCCGTTTCTTCAAACTCTAAGTTATTTAATTCTCTTTGATGTTGATAGGTATTTTCAGGTTCAATATAGACGATACTTCCTGTTTTACTGGAGCCTAAAATACTTCCTTTAATTTTTCTTCTATGCATTGATTTAACAGCTAAAACCCTGCGGTTTTCCATTACAGTTTCTCTAATATCATCCAAATATTCAGCACTATTATAAGTGCTTAGAGCAGAATTAAAACTGCTGTTTACTTTAGTTCTAACAGACTGAATAGATTTTCGAGTTGTATACAAAAGATCAGATGCGTTATTTCTTATTTCCCCGTGTTTATCTATTACATCATTAATAGCATTGGGAATAATCGTATTCACCTCATTTGTAGATGAAAGTGAATTCAAAAGAGGGTAGTAGTCTTTATTTTTTTTGAAAAATTTGACTAATATATTTGAGGTTATGCAACAACTAGCGATTTTTCTAAACCCGTTGATGTCTAGATAATTATTTTCAATTTTAATTAATTTTAACTCCTTTGTAATGTCTTCAAAACCGTGATTTGGGATTCTGTTTTCATTTTCAAAAGAAGTTACAAATTCATTAGTTAGATTAAGAGATCTATTAACTTCTTTTCTGTTTGAAAATGGAACTGTATTTAAAATCTTTGTTTTTCCTAATGAGGTTACATTGTGTTCCGCAATTTGCTCTATTACCGATTGATACTCTAAATCTTGAAGTGTTTTTTTAGTGATATTAATCATTGTCAGAAAAAAGATTTTCGCAAATGTAGTTAATATTGTTTTTAATCTTTAATCTATTAACTAAACATGCATAATTATATTATTATAAACCTTTATATCTAATTTGAGATAAATATAATTTAATCATTAATAAATTAACATATTATTGATTATTAGTATCGTTTGTTCAAATATTTATATTTAATAACTCATTTGTTGCATTAGCCACAATAGAAATTATCTAGATTTATGGAATAAACAAATCCAATTATATAATGAAATATAAAATCAATTTAGTTGTGAGCATGTTTTTTATGTTTACACTATTTACTTTTTCCCAGGAAATCCAACGTGAGGTGATTTCCAGTCAGGGAGAGTCGGTTCAATTAGATTCTGGTGTTTATGTCACTCAAACCATCGGGCAGCATTCTATCGCTAGTTATTCTATGGACAATCTAACTGTTCTACAAGGCTACCAGCAGTCCTTTTGGAATTCTTTAATTAACTCCAATGAAGAGTTTAATATGGATATAACTTTTTATCCAAACCCAACAATTGATTTTGTGAATTTCAACTTCTCAAACTTAGAATCTTCTGACTTAAATGTTCTTGTATTTGATTATGCTGGAAGGGTTTTAATCACTACAAAAATTGATATTGACAACTACAAAACTAAATTAGATTTATCTAGTCTTCCATCTGGTTCGTACTTAATTTATCTAAACACTAACAAATTTAATTATCACACTAAAATCATAAAAAAATGAAAAAAATAATTTTCTTTCTAATCATTCTTTCCTTTGTAAACATTCAATCTCAAGAAGTTGCGTTTACTGTTGGTACTAACTACACAGACTATTCTTTTGATGCAAACGATGACTTTGAAGCCACTGGTATGGGTTCTCATTTTGAAATTGGATACACTAAAAAGATTGGAAAAACTAAAACAGAAAAAAGCTTAGGGTATTCTTTAAGTTTAAACTTAAATCAATACAATGCATCTTATGGAAATATGGCTAGTTCATATTCTTGGGAGACTAGCTACATAGGAGTTAGAAATGGATTAGATGTTCCATTATTTAATATGAACAATGGTTTACACCTAGATGCTTCATTTGGAGTTAGCTTAAGTACAATACTTAAAGGACAACAGAAAATAAACAACATGGTTTATGATATTTCTGATCATTCTGAGTTTTGTGGAATAACAGGATGGATGGACGCAGGTTTAAAATTATCCTATGATTTAAAAGAGGATGTTAAACTAGCACTTGGATACACAATGGCTGAAAACTTTAAAATTACAGGCAAGTCTACACAAAGAAATAGTCCTTTCTATAATGAAGACGCTATCGATAAAATAAAATTAAAGAACTCTAGAGTGAATCTAAGTCTTATTTACAAATTAAACTAATACACTAAAAATGAAAAAATTTATACTTTTTACAATAATCGGCTTATTTACTTTACTGAGTTTTTCTCAGAACAATGGCATAACTTATCAAGCTGTTATTTACAACCCTAACGCAGAACAATTACCTGGATATGATGATCAATTATCTCCAATGGTTGAATCGGATATATGTCTTCGATTTTCAATTTATGGTCAAGGACTAGAATATGAAGAAACTGTTCAAACTACTACCGATAAGTTTGGTATGGTTAACATTATAATAGGGAACAGCGATCAAACAGGTGGTTCTGCAAGTTCTGTTTCTGATGTAGATTGGGATACAGGCCAGAAATCCATGAGAGTTGAATTAAACCACAGAGGAGATTGTGTTTCTTTTGAAGAAATCAGCTACCAAGCATTTAGCTATGTACCATTTGCATACTATGCACAAAACGATAATGCAACTGCAGCTATTGCAGAGAACTTAAATTTAATTCTTGAAAATCAAGCAGCTAGTGAAGCTTCTGATGATTCTTTACAAGCTGCAATTGATGCTAATGAACAAGCGGATTTAGCAGAGTCTATTGCTGGAGATGAAGCGGATGCAGCATTACAAGCAGATGTTGATCAAAATGAAGCAGACTCAGATTCGGCAGATGCTACTTTACAGTCTAATATAGATACTGCTGTAGCCAATGCTACAGAGGCAATAACCAATAACGCTATTGCAATTGCAACTACCCAGGCAGATGTAGACGCAAACGAAGCAGATAGTGATACAGCCGATGCTACATTACAAGCAAATGTCCCAATTCAAGATTATGCCGCAGGTGGAGGAGAAGCCCTTCAGATGATCGCCTTCTCAAAGACCGTTCGAACGATTGCAATCGGCTCTATCGTTGGTGGTGGTATGTTTGGTCTTGCTAAGATGTGGAAGACCTTTGCAAACATCTTCAAAGATATTGGCTCTGCTTTCAAAGGCGAAGGTTCACAAGAATACATGGAAGGTAAAGGCTGGTATGAATGGCCGCTTATGCACATTCCAATCTTCATGGGATTGACATTCCTTTCGATGATTCTGATCTTCTGGGTTGGCGGTTTCCCTATTGCTGCTGCTTTCATCTTCGCAACCGTTCTCATTCTCACAACCTTCCTTTTGGGAGCTATCGCAGTTCGTGTCATGGGAGAAACTGGAATTGAACCAGTTTCTGGGACCTCGTTCATCGTTTTGTTGATGCTTCTTGGTATTTTCCTGAATTTAGACAGCGCCCTCGGCCTATCGAAGCAAGACGCAGTTCTCCTTGGATTGGTTGGAACAACGGTATTTGGTTCGGCTATCTCGATGTCAGGGACTGTTATTGGAGACTACAAGAACAGCCTGTATATTGGTAATCGTCCTTATCACATTTCTAAGGGTAACATCATGGGTGTTGTTCCTGGAGCCATTATTGGAGCAGCAGTAGCAATCTTCCTATCGATTCAACTCGCTGAAGGTCGTATTGATCTAATTGCACCACAAGCAAACGCATTCGCTACATTCTCCGTAATTTTTGCTGAAGGGCAAGGTGACCTCTACCTCCTCGGAATTGGCTTCTTACTAGGTATGTTTGTCGAATGGGTTACTGGAATGGGGACTTCATTCGGACTAGGAATGTATCTTGACGTACCTCACACCCTTCCAATGCTGATTGGTGGATACAGCCGAGACAAGTGGGAAGAGCGTAAACTCAAACCAAAGATCGAAGCCATCAAAGAAGAAGAAGGAGCTACTGCAGCTGAAAAGAAGCGTGCCCTTATTCTTTTGAGTACTTTCATGGTCGCTGCAGGATTATTGACTGGCGAGGCATTCTTTGGAACCGAATCCAGTATACTTTCATTCATCGACACACTTGTTGCAAAGCCAGACAGTACTGGTTGGTACATCGGAAGAATGGCTGGGTTCATCGGATTGAATGTTGGTATTGGGTATGGAATTTACGCTCTGTTCAAGCGAGCAGGCGTAATCGGTGGAAGCCCAGTCATGGATGCTGAGTTAGTCAACGAGTCGTGAACTGCATGAGTGGGTCAAACGTCCCACCGTTTGTCTGGGCTGTATTAGGAATTGCCATATTCGGTGTCTCAAGTGCGGGGGCGATTTTTACCCATGTTGATGAAATCCCTCCACTTTTACGTGCTTCTTGGAGATTACAATTAACAGCATTATTGCTCGCACCACTTGCAGTATGGCAATGGATTTCAACTGAACAAGTCATAAAAAAAAGGGTTCTTGAACCCAAGAATTTGAATATACTCATTGGCAGTGGTTTCTTCCTTGCTCTCCACTTTGGATTTTGGGTGACTTCTTTAGATCACACATCATTAACACATTCTCTTCTTTTTGTGACCGCTCACCCTCTTGTTATTCTTGTTGGTATGTTTTTCTTTGTTCGTAAACCCAGTCGAATGGAACTTATGGGCGGTATAGCAGCTTTCACAGGTGCAGGGATTTCATTACTCGACGCTGGTGATGTCCAAGGAGGTCATTCCGTTACCTTCTTTGGAGACCAATTAGCCTTCTTTGGAGCAGTATTCGTTGTAGGTTACATCGTCTGCGGGCGAATTTTGAGGGAGTGGATGCCACTGTTTGTTTACGCTTTTCCAGTCACCTTGATTGGTGGTTTGTTACTTATTCCAGCCTCTTGGATGCTTGAATCTAACTTTAGTTCACTCGGAGCCTTTGGATATTTTACACATTCTACCATTTGGTGGTTCCTTCTCCTCGCTTTTATTGCTGGTATTCTTGGACATACTGGCCTGAATTACTGTCTAAAATATGTCTCCCCACTTCTTATCTCGATCAGTGTAACTCTCGAGCCTGTAATCGGTTCTATCATTGGATGGTTGTTTTTCTCAACAGGTGTTCCTGGATTGTGGACATGGGTCGGTGGACCTATTCTCATGCTTGGAATAGTATCGATTATTTATGGGGAACACCTTTCAAATCAAACAGCCTTTCATAGAGCAGAAGTACAGGGAGAGAATGAATGATGTCTAAGAAATGGGTCTTGTTAACAAACGATGATGGAATCGAAGCACCTGGATTTGAAATGCTTGTAAAGTCCTTGAACCTGAGAGGAATTGCAATCATTGCTTTTGCTCCGTCCAACAACAAATCTGCGTGCAGTATGCAAATAAACCTCGGTAAAGCAATGGATTTACACAACAGAGACGATTTAATCTCAAAATGGAATTTAGATGATTCTGCAGGATGTCACCTCTTTTCTCTTGATGGTACACCTTGTGATACAATGATTGTAGCACTCGATGGGGGGTTGGAGAAAGTTCTACCTGGAATCGTTCCTTCACTGGTGGTATCTGGCGTAAATTTAGGGCCAAATCTCTCTCAAGATTCATATCACAGTGGAACAATGGGAGCAGCAAGAGAAGCCGGATTATATGGCATGCCAGCGATTGCATGTTCCTTTACATCGTTTGAACTCGAAGGCATGGAAAGAGGTATTGAAGGATCAGTTCAATTGGTTGAACGTGCACTTGAACTCCTGCCAACAGTCCCGCAGAATCTCTGTCGACCTCATATCGATGCAGATGCTTTCCATGTATCAAAGTGGCCGGATCAAGTCGGAGCTAGAAACACTAAAGATGCCATGAAGATGCTTCTTCATGCCTTTCATCATGGTGAATTAATGTTGAATATTAATGTCCCACCAACTTGGAATGGTGATTTTCAAACAACTCGATTGGGTATGAGATGGTACAGGGATGCTGTGCAGTTCGGAGATGACGATCATGATGGTACAGTTGAGGCTCGTTTTACCATCGGTGCTGCATATATTGATACAGAATCCGTTCCAAAAGGGGATTGTGATTCAGTCGCTAATGACTTTGCAAGCATATCCTCACTTGCTAATTGGCCTCAGACTCATCCTCTTGCTTTGGATGATGAACTTCTATCCCATGCTCTCAAACAAGGAACAGATGGCTTCCCGCTTTGGTTCAGAGATTGAGTTCAACATTCTCATCCAATAAGAAGTGACATAAGCCGATTGCAAGATGCCCTTGAAGCCATGTTGAACCTAATGATCGTGGGATTCCTCTTTCGGTTTCTAAGGGTAAATCATCCGATAGGATGAACGCTATATCAGTTGGATTATAGATGGAAGTTGATGGTAATATGGCCTTTTCATTCCACAATCGTTCAGAATCTGCATCTAAGCGAATCAATGTTGTATCTTGCCAATCCTTTAGCGTCCGTTCGAGAGTTCCTCCTCCATCGTAGACGCCTGGGCTTCTCTCGACCCATTGCCCAATAGCAGGCATAGGCTCTTTGATTGATTTTGCAATCAATCCAGCAACACTTCGCTCTTCAGCATGAAATCCTCGTAATTCAGAACCGACAAATTTCAGACGACGGTGAGGCCCTGGACCACCTTGAAGATGAAGGACAACCACAACATCCTCTCGGATTCCATGGGATTTCAACAACGCTGCCATTAATCCTCGAATAAGGACGTCCATACGTCCAGCGCCACCTGCTAAATCATTCAAAGGAAGTTTTCCTTTGCTCATTGCTCGATGGCCTACAAGTGCAAAATAACGCACATTAATCTCCTCGTTCAATGATCGTTCGAAGAGCATCACAGAGGTCTAATTCCTTTTCAAGTACGAAGTGACTTCCTTGCTTATCAACAAGATATCCTCTCGGTTTGGTAGAATCATGAAGATCTTCCAATCGATTGGCTACAACGGCAGTCATACCTGAATGCTCGATTTGTGCGATAGCTCTGTGGATGAGGTCCCGTTGCTTAATTCCAGATTCTAACTTGAAACCAATACGAGTCGAGCCAATTGTCTTCGACTTCAATTCTAGAATATGCTTGTCGCCTTCGACGAGTGTAATGTCAAGAGGACCCTGTTGACTGGCGAGTTTCCCGTTTGCAGGATTCTCAACAACGTAATCGAGTACTGCTGCGGTGTGAACCCAAGCATCGATGTTATCATTTGCAATGGCCATCAATTCTTTGAGCATCGTTTGAGGTTGAGGTGCTGAGATACAGAGCGGCAACCATTCAGGCATTTGGACAGAGGTTTTTCCAACAACACATGTGATATCATGTCCATGACGATACATATCATCTGCAATCTGGTAACCTGTCTTTCCGGAACTCGTATTTTGAATGCCACGTATGTCATCAATAGGTGAGTATGTACCTCCTAAGGTGACTACAACGCTTTTTCGGTTTGATTTCTTCGAGTTTATACCATGAGCAAAGCGTGCAACAATATGCTCATGATCTGGAGTTTTTCTTTTCCCCTCTTCCAAATCGCCCCACATAACATCAATTCCTTCTTCACGAAGGCGTTCTACTATGTCATCAGTAACTGGATCTGAGGCTAAATCTCCATGCATACTCGGTACCATTAGAACATGAGTATTGCGAGAACGAGCAGCACTTAGGGCCATCAAAAGCGGTCCCTGTTGCATTCCATGGAGATGTGCTGCTATTGTATTTCTTGTCGCAGGAGCGACAAGTATAGCATCAGCATCTTCCAATTGCATCATGTCACCATTCCAATCGGTGATGACTTCGCATTGACTCGCCCATTCAACCGCTAGTGGTGTAATAACACGCCGAGCAGACTCAGTCATGATCACCAAAAGGTCTGCTCCGTGTCGACGTAGTTCGCGAAGTAAGCGAACAGTATCAACAGCAGCAATACCTCCAGTTACACCAACGATGATTCGATGTCCTGAAAGGCTAGAACCTTTCATTTCAACACCGGTATCTCCCACGGTCATGTACCTGCGAGATGCTCGTGTATCATGACTTCTTCGTTCGACACAAGCATTCTTGATTGTGGACCTGCAGCCTAGAATATGGCAGGTGACCGTAGTGAGGACATTGTTCTTGCAGGTTCAGGGGGTCAAAAGGCCTCAATGACCCTCTCGACTCTGTTCGACCAGACCCATCGAAGCACATCCTTGGTATTAGCCATCGATAGCCTGATTGTTGTTCTGATCGCCTATGACATCGCCATAGTTTCAGAAATATTCCTTGGCCAATTCTCACATTTAATTTGG
>ERZ767114.1789-NODE-1789-length-10104-cov-3.435424_pt1 | contig 10104 bp, 8 predicted proteins | sample MGYA00374952_ERZ767114 | MGnify/ENA primary metagenome ERZ767114 (study PRJEB28939, sample SAMN06267156) | marine metagenome | isolation source: Columbia River Estuary | place: USA:Columbia River Estuary, USA | collected 2012-05-05 ...
CGCGCAAAATTTCTTCAATTTCATCAATGTGATCCAGTGCTGCTTCGCGACCTTTTTCTGGTGCAGCACCTGCACCAAGACCACGAGTTGTCTTGCGACCAATATCTAATTTCACATCTGCATCACTCATTAACAAATGTTGTGCATCTGTGTTAATCGCAATGAACTCGACGCCTTTAAGACCAACATCGATCATTCGATTAATAGCGTTAACTCCACCGCCACCAATGCCGACAACTTTGATGACCGCTAAATAATTCTGTGGTGAAGCCACTTTATTCCTCCTTATGAACCATAAACCTCAACTTGAGGCTTACTATTCACTGCTTTTCGATAAGGCGAACTTAAAGTGCATGAGGGTGATTATCAAACACCGACATCAATTAATTAACGTGTCGCAATAATTAGATTTTTTGAAAATTACTTAACGATTGGTGCATTAGGTGCTGACACATCTACCCGCTTTATATCTGCATTTTCAGGAAGTGCAATCAAGGCCTTATAAACCTTTAGTTTTAACTCATTTTCTGAGTTGCTGCCCCAACGAATTTCTATGTCTTTGCCATTGTTTTGAGTTATCAAAACCAAAGCGCCGGAGCCACGAACCTTTACAACTGTCAATGACGACTTGAGCTCTTCGGGTAACTGCATCAGGAAGTTAACCGCCTTTTTAGCATCCTCAAGAGTTGCGGCCTGAATCTGGATCAAGCCTTCCGGTCTTGACCCTTGTGGAACAAAGCTGGCAGCGGTCGAGTCAATTACCTTGTTTTCAAAAGTGGCGATTGGTGTGCGCGATGTAAGTTCTACAACAACTTTTCCATTGATCCAGTTTCTAGAAACATCGGCCGACTTAACCCAATCAAGTTTTTCTAATTTGGTAGCTATCGCCCGTGGTTCAACACGTGCCAACTTCTGACCCTTAACTATTCCCGTGTTTATTGGTTGCTCGCTCCCAATTACTTCTACTGAAGAGACGGTAAAGAAAGTCGAGTACCCCAACACATAAGCCGAACCCGCTAGCAACGCTACAACTAGCCCTGCAATGAGAGAGCGCTTCATTTACGCAAAACGCCTAGTAAGGCCTTCAACAATAATCGGAGCAAGAGAACTGACATCACCCGCACCCAACGTCATAATGACATCGCCGGGTTGTGCATCTGCGATTACTGAATCAGTTACTTCAACAAAATTAGGTATGTACTCGCCTTTGCTCATCTTCGAGGTAATGATTTTTGAATTAACGCCCTCGATCGGCTTTTCGCTAGCGGCATAGACTTCGAGCAGTATTGCGCGATCTGCAACATCTAGTTCTTTCGCAAATTGTTCGGCAAAAGCTTGGGTTCTGGAGTAACGATGAGGTTGGAAAATCACAATCAATCGGCCAGCATCTGCAAAACGACGTGCAGCTTCAAGAGTGACGTGAATTTCAGTTGGATGATGTCCATAATCATCGATTACTCGGATTCCGTGAACCGTTCCCTTTACTTCAAACCTGCGCCCAGTCCCCCTGAAATTACCCAATCCAGTCAATAACTCTGCCGGCGCAAATCCAAGTTTCAAACCTGTCGCTAGTACACCTGCAGCATTTAACAAATTATGATGGCCAGGTACCTGTAATTCGATATGGCCAACGCTCTTGCCTTTCCAAATTGCCCGAGCTCGAGAGCCCATTGTCAGAAGCTCTATCTGATCAAGGTGTAAATCCGCGGCTTCATTGACACCGTAGGAGATCAATTCGATCGAACTGGTGCTCTGTGCCAGCGCAACTGCGCCAGCATCATCTGCGCAATAAGTAAGGAATCCGCCTGCTTGAATGGTTGCGGCAAAGTCCCTGAAAGCTTGCGCAACAGATTCTGCGGTTTCAAAAAAATCAACATGATCATGTTCAACATTTGTAACTATGGCAGCAAACGGGTGGTATTCGATAAAGGAACCATCAGATTCATCTGCTTCAGCAACAAAAATTTCACCGGTTCCACGGTGCGCATTAGAGCCTGAAGCGGTGATAGTTCCACCAATAGCAAAAGATGGATCCGCACCACATGCTTGCAACGCAACGGCTAGCATCGAAGAAGTTGTTGTCTTGCCATGTGTTCCAGCAACTGCCACGCTCTTTGATTCTGACATCAAGACCGACAACGCTGCAGCGCGAGTCAAGATAGGAAGTTGTAACTCTTGGGCACGTAAACGTTCTGAATTCGTGTGCGAAATTGCATTCGAGTACACAACAAGATCAGAACCATCAACATTTTCTGCCAGGTGGGATGTTGAAACTTTGGCACCAAGTGCCGATAAAGCGGTTACAACCGATGAATCTTTTGCATCAGAACCACTGACGGTGATTCCGTGAGACAAAGCGATTCGCGCAAGACCGCTCATGCCCGCTCCACCGATTCCAATGAAATGGACTCGCTTGCCAATAAGTGAGGCTAATTGTGGATTCATGACTTAATCGCAAATTCAGTAAGTGCCACAATCTTTTGCGCAGCATCGAGATCCTGATCATCTCCATTAATTGGTGCCTGTGCGGCAACCTTCAACAATCTATCAATCTGAGCCTCAATGAAGTGAGCAGTAAATTCTTTTTGAGTAATGATTTCGGCCCGACCATCGGCGACCAAGGTTGCAGCATTGACGAACTGTTCTCCATTTCCAATTGGCAGCGGCACGAAAAGAGCGTATCGACCCAAAGCCCTAAATTCGCTACAGGTCACCGCGCCGCTTCTGGCAATAATCAAATCAGCGGCCAAGTAGGCATCTGCCATCGCATCAACGTATGCAAATGGTTTGTATCCCCCTTGCGAATGTGGCAGTGTGTTGAGCTTTCCAACTGAATGAAGTACTGAAATGCCTTTGTGATTAAAGGTAGAAACGCTATCGGCAACAACGGCATTTATTGCCAGTGAACCTTGGGATCCTCCCATAATGAAAACAAGTGGGACATCTGCAGGAAAACCCAACCGCAGCTTTGCAGCTGTTCGAGCGTTCGCCCAATCTAAAGCCGAAGCAACACACGCGGTGGCGACATCGGAACGTAGAGGCAATCCCGCAAGTAGTGCATCTGAAAACTTTCCTTGCTCTACTGGATGAGCCACAGCTAGATGGGAGGTAAACAATGCACCTAAGCGATTAGCCCAACCAGGCTTTGCATTTGCTTCATGGATGACAATCGGAGTGCGAGAAAGTGCCGCGGCCAAATAAGCAGGCGCGCTGACATAACCGCCAAAGCCAACCAGAACATCGCCCTTTCTTACTACCTTGATTGATGAAACAACTGAAGAAATCAAGTCAAAAGGAATTCGTAACCACGATGCAGATGGAGTTCTGGAGATTGCCACTTTAGGAATTAGTCGAAGCTCAAACCCTGCTGCTGGAACTAAGGTGTTTTCCAGGCCGCTCTTTGTGCCCAAGAAGATGCACTTATCTGAAGGGTTAGTTTTCATCCACTGTCGTGCGACAGCAAGTGCTGGCTCAATGTGTCCTGCGGTGCCTCCACCAGCAAGAACTACCGTAGCCATTTAATTCCCGTCTCTTGTAATCCTTTATAGATTACTGGGTCTCTACGCGCAGCGCCTAAAACAAAGCCGATTCCCATGTATGTCGCAATTAGCGCTGATCCGCCGTAGGAAACAAGTGGAAGTGTCACACCGACAACAGGTAACACGCTTATTGCAGAACCGATGTTGAGAACTATTTGAATAGCAAACCAGCACCCCAAACCTGCAGAAACATAACGCACCATGGGATCACTTGCGCGTAGTGCTAATTTAAAGATTGAAAACAAAAGTAAAGCTAATAGTGCCAAGGTTGCCAGAGTTCCAAATAAACCAAGCTCTTCACCAATGACTGAAAAAATAAAATCTGTATGAGCTTGAGATAGGTTGCCCCATTTTTGACGGCTTGCGCCAAGACCCACACCGAATAGGCCTCCGCTAGCAAGACCAAGCAAACTGTGTGCCGGCTGCCAACCAGAAAATTTGTACTGATCTTCAGCAAATGGGTTAAGGAAAGCCGCAAAACGTTCGGCACGGTTTGGAACAGTTAAAATAAAGACTGCAATGACCGTTAAGCCACCGGCCAGACCAAATCCAAAGATTCCTAGGCGCAAACCTGAAACCCACAGTAAACCGGCCAAGATAAAGGCAAACACCGAAGCGGTGCCAAGGTCACGACCGGCCATTACCAAAATCATGCACAGCAAAAATGCTGGTCCAATCAATACAACAACATTGCTATGAATCGCTCCGGCACGTTCGCGAATTGCCAGCATGTGTCCAGCCCACAAAATCAATAAGAACTTTGCGACTTCGCTGGGTTGAACATCAACAAATCCAAGACTAATCCAGTTGTTGTTGCCGTTAACACTCTTACCAATAAGTTGAACAAGTGCCAAAAGAATCACTGAAATCAATAGGCCAAAACGTGCGATGACTTTCCATTGACGAAGTGATAACCGTGATAAGACCCAAGCCAAGGGTATTGAGATAAGCAGAAAAAGAATTTGGCGGATAACGACTCCGTAAGTGGTACCGCGGGAACCCAATGAATAAATCGATGAGGCAGAAAAAACCATAATGAGACCCAAAAGGCTTAACGCCAAAGTGCTACCCAAAAGCATGTAATAGAGATTTACCGGCTTAGTGAAAATGGTTTCCTCACGCTTCATGGGCAATGACCTTTCGAACAGCTGCGGCAAATCTATCTCCGCGATCTGCATACGAAATGAATTGATCCATAGATGCACATGCCGGGGCCAACAAAACCGCATCCCCTGACTGTGCATGTTGTGATGCTGCACTAACAACTGCTTCCATTAATGAGTTGGACTCTCCCCCACGCGTGTAATCGCTAGGGGCATCAATAAGAATTCTTGGAATTGTAGGTGCGTACTTAATCAAAGCTGCTTCAATGAGTCCACGATCTTCACCCACAAGAATTGCTACTTTAATTCTTGGTGCACATCTTTCAATGAGCGAATCCATGTCTGCGCCCTTTGCTAAACCTCCAGCAATCCACACCACTGAAAGGTGGGACATTAATGAGGCTGCGGTGGCATGTGGGTTAGTTGCTTTCGAATCATCAACCCAGGTAACACCGTCTGCCTCGTGAATTACTTCGATGCGATGGCGACCTGGACGAAAAGCTTGCAGCGCTTTTTGAATATCCTCGTGCGAGACATTTATGGCACGGGCTAAACCTGCTGCCGCAAGCGCGTTAGAAACATTGTGCGGAACCGTTGGAACGATGTCATTTAACTCGCAAATCATTGATGCTTGCTGTGGATCGGCGACAAATGCACGGTCAACGAGCAGTTCTTCGACAACTCCGATTTCCCCCGGAGCAGGCGTATCTATAGAAAAGAAAACTTTGCGTCCACTAAAACGGTTGGCACGCGTTACTACCGCGCCATCATCGGCGTTTAGTATCGCAATTTCTGCTCGATCCAGAATCGAGAACTTTGCATCGGCGTAAGCCTCGAAGGTGCCGTGCCAATCGAGGTGGTCATCAGCAATGTTAAGAATTGTCGCAGCCTGAAATTGTGCCTGCTTAGCCCAATGCAGCTGAAAACTCGAAAGTTCTAACACCAAAACTTCATAGGCATCATCTCGATCAACTGCATCAATGACAGTGTCACCAACATTGCCACATGCCGTTGCCTTGATTCCCGCGGCCTGCAAAATCGCTGCAGTCATTTCAACTGTAGTTGTCTTGCCATTAGTACCGGTTACTGCAATCCACTTTTGGCGTGGTGCACGCGACGAACGTAGCTTCCATGCAATATCGATTTCATTGAGAAGTTCTAGGGAACTATTAAGAACCTTTACCACCAAAGGATGATCCTGGCGCCAGCCTGGTGAAATCACTGCGGCATCAAAGTTTTTTACATCAACCGCTTCAGGCTTTACTGCGTCAATTGAGTTGTCATCGGTAAGTGTCACCTTTGCCCCTTGCGAGGTCAGGAAACGAGCAACTGATTTTCCAGTTACTCCGGCACCTAGAACCAGCACATTTTTATTGGCAAAGTCGGTAGACATGAATTACTTGACGACCCATTGCGCATAGAAAAGTCCAAGACCAATTGCTACGCACAATCCAGCAATGATCCAGAAGCGAATGACGACAGTAATTTGAGCCCAACCAATTAATTCGAAGTGGTGATGTAGAGGTGCCATTTTGAAAACGCGCTTTCCACCACTTAACTTGAAGTACCCAGTTTGGATCAATACAGACATCGTGATGATTACAAAGAGTCCGCCAAGTGGAATAAGCAGCAGTTCTACGCGCAAAGTTGCTGCTAATCCTGCAATTGCACCACCTAGCGCAAGAGATCCTGTGTCCCCCATAAAGATCTTGGCCGGCGGAGTGTTCCACCACAAAAATCCTGTGCAACCTCCGGCAAATGCTGCTGCAAGAACAGCTAGGTCAAGTGGATCGCGAACTGCATAACAACCTGCAGTTGCATTCAGCGCACAGCTTTGTCCGAACTCCCATACTCCAATCAAAACAAAAGCTAAGAAAGTCATGATCGATGCACCTGTTGCTAAGCCATCCAGGCCATCTGTCAGATTCACTCCGTTACTTGCCGACATCACCATCACAATAATGAAGATGATGACCAGAGCTGGTCCCAAGTAAATTGCCGTTTCGCGAACACCAGAAAGGTATTCAGAGATAGGTGTCAACGAATCCTGATCAGCAAATTGCAATCCAAGGTAACCAAAGACACCTGCAAAAATCGCCTGTCCCAGCAGCTTGTAGCGCCCAGGTAAACCTCTTGAATTTTGGCGCGAAACTTTAAGCCAATCATCAAGAAAACCAATGAAACCTAGAGCAACTACTAATCCGATTACTAATAGCGCTGATGCAGTTACGGCATTTCCTGTCACAAGGTGAGCGAATAAGTAGCCAAGGATTGCCGCTAGGATAAAAATGATTCCGCCCATAGTTGGCGTACCGTGCTTTATGTGGTGACTGCTCGGACCATCTTCACGAATAATTTGTCCATAGCCTTTACGAGCAAGCGCGCCAATCAGAACGCGTGTACCGAAGATAGAAAAGATGAGGGCGAAAGCACCTGCAATAAGGATCTGTCTCAACTTTCAACTCCGCTCTTGTCTAACCACAGGCTCTCTAACTTTTGAGCCAATACTTCAAAACCTTCTGAACGTGAAGCTTTTACCAAAACAACATCTCCGGCAGAGAAATAATCTGTCATCGATAGACATTCATCAATACTGGCGTAGTGATGAACAACTGTTCCGCCTAGTGAATCTCCATACTCCGGAGCCGCAATTGCCACGAGATGATCGATTCCGAGCTCCTGTGCAAGGGTGCCAATTCCGGCGTGATGTGCGGGGCTTGACTCGCCGAGTTCATGCATTTTTCCGAGGAATGCCCATGATTGGCCGCCTCGTTCCTGCGCAAATAGAACAAGTGATCGCAAAGCTGCCGACATTGATTCAGGATTAGCGTTGTATGCATCATTGATCAACAGCAGACCAAAAAGGTCATGAATTTCCATCCGCCATTTACTGGAGTTTTCGGCGGTTGATAGTGAACTAGCAATCAATTCGATAGGAAGTTCAAGTGCGGTGCCTACCGCTGCCACAGCTAAAGCATTTGCTATGTGGTGTTCGCCCACTAATCTCATTCCGACCGCATCACGGCCTGCAGGAGTTACTAAATCAAAGTGTGGTCGACCTTCGCGGATTTCGATTTCGGTTGCACGAATTTCACACCCTGCCCCAAATTTGATTGTTCGACCAGAATGTAACGAAGCCATCGCTGGGGTGTAGGAATCATAATTTCCAAGAACTGCAATACCGTCAGCATTTAAACCTTGAATGAGTTCAGATTTAGTGCGTGCGATTGCTTCTACGCTGCCGAATTCGCCAAGATGCGCGGTTCCAACAGTTAAAACAACTCCGATGTTTGGTTGCGCAATACTGCACAAACGAGCGATGTCACCTGTATGACGAGCGCCCATTTCTAAAATACAGAAGCTAGTTTTCTCATCGCATTCAAGCAACGTAATTGGCAATCCCAAATCATTGTTAAATGAGCCAGCCGGAGAAACGGTTGGACCAACCGCAGACAACATGTGAGACATTAGATCCTTAGTGCTGGTCTTTCCTTGCGAGCCGGTAATTCCAATAACAGTTAAGTTGGTCAGACGTTTACGAACAAAAGTAGCCAGGATCGATAAGGCTTCAATGACATCTTCTACAACTATGCAAGGCCCATCGATGCGCTTAGTCGTCAATGAAAACATTGCACCGGCTCGATAAGCATCAGCTGCATAGTCGTGTCCATCGACAACTTCACCCTGCAGTGCCAAAAAGATGCAACCAGGAGTTGCTTTACGCGAATCAAATACTGGTGCTTTAGATACAAGTAAGTCCTTGTCGCAATGCATTTCTCCACCGACCAAAAGACCGATTTCACCCGCTGTTAATGTAATCATTTCTTATCTTCAATCGCTTTAGCCAATTCAATGCGATCGTCAAATGGCTGCACAACGCCGTTGATCTCTTGACCCTTTTCATGGCCTTTACCTAAAACAATGACCAGATCGCCATCTTTGGCTTCATTAACTGCAGCTTTAATGGCTGCGGAACGATCTTCAATCACTGCACTTGGCTCTTGAATCTCTAAGCCAAGGGTCATTTGCACCAGAATTGCATCCGCTTTTTCTGATCGTGGGTTGTCACTTGTAAAGATCGCTACATCTGCGCCTTCTTGTAAAGCCTTTCCCATAAGCGCTCTCTTGGAAGCATCTCGATCGCCACCACACCCAAGCACTGCAATTACCCGGCCGCCGCTAATTTCGTGAGCAGTCTCTAAAACCCGAGTAACCGCATCTGGAGAATGTGCATAATCAACAAGGGCGGTGAAGTTTTGTCCCAGTCGCACTGATTCAAGTCGACCAGCTGCTCCGGTTAATTGCGGCAAGATCGCTGCAATATCAATTGGATCAATTCCACTTTCAGTGGCAATTGCCACCGCCATCAAGAGATTATCAAAGTTATATCCACCATGCAGATGAACTTTTCCTTCAATCAGGATTCCGCCGCCGCCTCTAATTGCCACATGAGCACCGACATAATCCTTAGTGATGGATGCGTAATGCCAAGTCGCACTCTGATCATGGCGTGAAACCGTCATCACTGGAAGCTCAGTTATTTCCTTAAGCTTGAGGCCGTAGGCGTCATCAATGTTAATGACAGCCAAATCTGCAAACTCAAAAGTAAATAACTTGGCCTTCGTTGCAAAATAGGCTTCCATGGTTTTATGAAAATCTAGATGATCTTGCGAAAGATTAGTAAATGCAACAACTGCAAAGTGACTGCCTCGAATTCGTTCAAGAGCGATTGCATGACTAGAAACTTCCATTACTAGATTGCGCATATGACGCTCACGCATGGTCGCTGAGAGAGCCTGTAAATCAGTGCTCTCAGGGGTTGTGCGCTTGCTCGCAAGAATCTCACTACCAATTCGAGTTTCAACAGTTCCGATTAATCCACTATCGCGACCAGCGGCAGACATGATCTGGTGAAGCAAAGTTGTAACTGTAGTTTTACCATTTGTGCCAGTAACACCCACGCTGTATAAATCACGCATTGGTTCGCTGTAAAACCAAGCACTGATGACACCGGCTGCGCGCCGTGGGTTTGCAGTAATAATGACTGGAACGCCGTGAACCTTTGTGGCACCTTCTACATCGGTCAGAACCGCCACTGCCCCTTGGGCTATTGCATCTTTAGCAAACTCTGCGCCATGTACCTTTTCGCCAGGAAGTGCGATAAACAAATCGCCCTCTTGCACATTTTTACTTGAATGGGTTAAGCCAGTAATAACCGTTGTCGCATCCCCTGAAAGAGTTGCATTAGCTATTACAGCTACCGACTCAACGGTTCTCTTAAACTCTTCAATTGGCCTTGGCATTTGCGGCCTTCTTTGCGGCTAATTTTTTGGCCTCAAGCAATTGTTTCTCTGTCAGTGCTACGGGAATAATCTTTGTGCCAGTAGGTGCGATGCCCTTTGACTTCAAAACAAATGACATGACATCTTTGAAAACAGGACCGCCAAGTGCTCCGCCCCAGT
>ERZ767114.1796-NODE-1796-length-10076-cov-4.368337_pt1 | contig 10076 bp, 16 predicted proteins | sample MGYA00374952_ERZ767114 | MGnify/ENA primary metagenome ERZ767114 (study PRJEB28939, sample SAMN06267156) | marine metagenome | isolation source: Columbia River Estuary | place: USA:Columbia River Estuary, USA | collected 2012-05-05 ...
TACCACAATTTGAAAAAGAGTGCTTATCTTTGGCTCCTGTTCCGTCGCAAGTGTTACAGCTAACATATTTTTTTACCTTAATTTTTTTAGTAACTCCATTACTAATTTCCTCAAGATTCAATTTTACTTTTACACGTAAATTGGTTCCTTTGTTAACCCGTTGCCTTGAACGACCACCGCCGCCAAAACCACCCATGCCTTGATTTTGACCCGGGTCATTTGCTGCAGCATCACTAATTGCTTGCGCTATATCTTCAGGTGACAATGCGCCAAAATCTGTTGGGCTAGATGGTACACCGCTTGGCAATCCTTCTTGGTCTGCGTTTGCTTTAGCTCTTTCTAGTGCAGTTAGCTTGGATAAATTAAAGTTCCTTGTTTGTTTATACGCATTTAGTTTATCAAGCTCACGTTGTTGCATTACTGGTTTACCTTTATTCCTTACTGGATTACTATAATCGGGTAATCCTGTTACTGGGTCTACCGTAGTAACAGCACCCCTTTCTTGTGTAGTTTCAATTGCATCATCTAATTGACCTATATTTCTACCATATGTATCAATAGCGGCTTGTACTGAAGCCCTGTCAGTAATAGCACTTGGTGAATATCCTAAATCTGTCATTGCAGAAACTCGTCCCGCTTGAATTGCAGCTTGATGGTCTACTAGTGCATTTCTAGCTGCTGCAACATGATTTAAATCTCCTTTTTTGGCTGCTGTCTGGGCTGCAACCATAGAAGCTGTTATAGCGTCATATTGTGCATTTGTAGTTACTTGTGACATATTACTAAGACCTAACTCAGCTAGTGCCGTATTACGTGCTTGATTCATTGCCGTTCCAATTTCATTATAATTACCAGACTGTTCTATGCCTAAAGCTTTACCTATATCTGTAGTAGATAACATATTGCCCATCTGATTAGCTAGAGCCGATGTTGGAGACAATGAACCTAATTGATAGCTACCTAAATCTATAACAGCACTACGGTATCCAGCATTATTAAAAGCACCAACATTACCGCCAAACGCATCTTCATCTGCTTGACTGGCTACACCACTTGCTAACACGTTAGGTAAACCAATAGCAGGATTTGTTCCTAGTGTTGTTCCTACTCTACCAGAAGTTACACCTGAGTTATCGTCACCTCCACCACCATCATCTTGATTTTGCCCAACAATAGTAACAGGTCCAGTAGTCGCCTCTATTACTTGTGTAGTATCTACAGCTTCAAATCTATAACCTTCTGGAATAGGATAAAGGGGTTGTCCATTCTTAAATGGTATTTGTCTTACTTGTCCTGCGTCATTTACATATCGTCTAAACTCATCATACTCACCCGGTTTAGTTCCTACTGTTTGTAAAAATGTAGGTAAGTTAGTTGTTTGAGTTGCTGTTGTATATTGGGTATTTTGAAGTTGTGGTCCAGTAAAACCGGGAATAGCAGGTGCTACATATGGAGTAAATCCTGTGGTGGGGTTAGTATTAGGCGTGTTAATAACGCCTGTACCTTGCATCGGAACTACCCCACCTAAGTTAAAATTTAAGTCACTCTGGTCCTCTTCCATTTCAAGGTCATCAAGTGTAAAAGGCAGATTATCTGGCATAGTAGCTTCTTCACTATTACCCATCTGACCCATATCATCCATACGCTGTAAACCCATCTTAGCTTCTTGGCGCATTTCCATAAGTTTCTCTAGTCCAAAGTAACGCACTACGTCTGCAGGAAAAACAAATTCACCCTCACTTAGCTGGGCAGGAATGTCATCACGAACTTCTTCTTGTGTAGAACCCGGTGGTACATCATTACCAGATACAGGGTCAACAGTGCCGCCCTCATCCATAAGACCACCATCATCAAACATATCCATTTGTTTTGCCATGCTCTTCATAGTATTACCCTTCAGCGTTAGCTACGTCCTCACGTAATCGTTTAATCTTTCGTAGTACATCTATAGCACCCTGTGCTTTATGTACCGTTACCATATTCTCAGATTGTTCTAGCACCTTATGATGCTGGTCTACCATGCTATCCAAATACTTACTGAAGTGGTCCCATTGGCGGTTGTTGCCCACCAGCGGCTTCAGCTTGTTGAGGAGTTCCCTGTTGTTGTCCATTACCACTAAATCCCTGTTCACCCGGTATAGGAGCCTGTCCCATACCTATATTGCCACCACCTGCACCTGTTGGGTCCATTGGGTTTGCACCTGCTGGTGCTGCACCTTCTGGCCCTGCTGCTGGTGATTGAAACTGTTTCATAATCTCAGCTTGCAGTGCGGCCTCATCCATATTGTTGGTTACTTTGTCGGGGTCTAGTCCCATTGAATTAGCTATCTCACGAATGATATATTGAAACTTCGCAAACGGTGCTAACGCTGGGCTACTTGCTACTTGCAAGAACTGCATCAATCTCTGACTACGTACCTCTGTAGCCATTAGGCTTTCTGTTCCACGTGCTTTAACTTCTAAGTCACCCTTAATCTCTGGGTCAAAGTCAAACTGCATATTAAAACGAAACAGTCCTTCGCCTAGTGGACGCAGAAGATAGTCATCTACATTCTTAATAACTGTTTTAGTGCTACCCTGCGCTGCACCCATAAGCATAGAGATACCAGAGGCTGTACGGCCTACGCCGGATACACCTGTCTGTCCATGCGCAAAGGATGGGAAGCCTGTGCTTTCATCTGCCAGTACACGTGCCTTATCAAACAGCATCATGTTCTCTTGTGATACGTTAGGAAACTTAGTACCAAAGATAGCCTGACCCGGTGCGCCACCCTGCCTACGGAATATCTTACCCGGATATAGTGACAAGTCTTGGCCCGGTACTAGATTGGTTTCATCTACTTCTACAATCAAGTTACCTGACAAAACAGCATTGTCTACAGCCATACGCATAAAGCCATTCATCAAGGTCTGCGTATCGTCCATGTTCTCAGCAATACCTACACCAAAGAATGAGTATGGGTTTAGTTCATACGGTGCAGCATGGTAAGGAATTTTGCTAGGCTTAAATGGATTAAGTACCATACGCAGTAGCATACCATTACATACCCATACATTTGCCTGTAGTTCATCAAACTCTTTTAGTTCTTTAGGTATATCAATTTCTTGCTCTTCAAGCATTTCAATATCAACCATGCCCCAATACTCAAGAACTTCGTAGCGTTCAATGCTAGTCTCTGGTGCATAGTCAGATAGGTCATCTTCCCAATACTTCTTGTCGTAGTTTTCTCCCTGCTCAATGGCAGCATCAATAACTTGTGAACGAAAGTATGGACGCTTTTTTAGATTACGCAATTGTGTGCGAGACATCTTGTGTCTTTCAATTACATACTGCGCTTCGTCCATGTTGTTTGCATCTGGGTCAGGATAAAAATTCCAAACCGATACATGAGATACTTGTGGTACAGTTTTAAATAGTGGGTCATAGTTACCCTCATCATCCCAATTAGCATATTCTTTGTCTACAGCAAATGGGCCTTTCATAACACCTGTACCAAACAAAGCCATCTCAAATGCAGCATTACGTAGGTATTTACCTGCACCTGATTCATCTAGCTGGTCATGTATTTTCTTTTGCATCTTCTTAGCTGCAATCATAGCTGGACTAAATGCAATAGCCGTAGGTGTTCTACCCGGCCCTTCTCTTAATTTATCTTGTACAGGCTCTAGTTTATTCTGCATTACACCTAACTTTTCAGATAGGCTTACTGCAGTTGAACCCGGCTCTAAATTATTACCATCTCCTGCAAAACCATACGGACTTACGTTAGGGTCTACTTTCATTTGCTCTGGCTCTTTAGGGTCAAAGTGTACATCCTCTACTACGCCTTCAGGTAATCCTGTAGGGTCAATAGACAGAGGAAACTTATTATTAGCAAACAGTACATCTGTAATCTGACCATATGCTGCTAGTGTCTTAGTCTTAGTTACTTTAATAAATACGCGAGACTTCTCAGCTTCAGTAAACTGTACATCACTACTATACAATCCCCGATAATTACGATACGCACGTAGCCAACGAGTTTCATCTTGGTCACGATAATCTTCAGAACGCTTATAACGACCAATAATAAAAGGAATAATAGAGGATACGTCAGCATCTTCTACTATAGTATCATCTGTATCTTCCAATGCAATTGCATCGTCTTCAATCATCATATCATCTTCGTTCATAATGTATCCTTAATATCCGAATGTTGCGTCTGCTACTGGCATACTATTTCTAGGCCCACCACGAGCGTCATAGTCAAATATACTAAATCGCGGTCTGCTCATTATACCATACCTTAACGCATCATACAAGTGGTCTTCAGCATTTGTATCCACGTCTTCCGGGTTTTTCTTGTCCAACGGTATGGCGGGTAACTGTGAGATGGTATTTGTGCAAGAATTAAAGAAAACAAGTCTTGGCTCCTCTGTAAATTCGTCTACCTGTAAACGCCTATGTATTTCGTTCTTACCTGATATACGACTACCACGGCTTCTGTCAGAGGGTCTCCAACGACAGCCTTTCATAATCATTTGTTCAGCAAGAGAAGGGCCAGTGTCACCACGCTTGTGCCAAAGAGAACTGTCCAAAACACCATACTTAATATTTCCATCACCAGCCTCTACATCCAATATCATATCTGCCAAATCTGTGGCAAGGACTTTAGATACGTAGAGTTCTCTATATACCACAAGTTGTTCATTAGGTGCAACAGCAAACCAGACAACGCCAGACTTGCTGCCGTAACCGTAATCGCAAGCCCTAAACTTAACCCAATTACTAGGAATATCAAAAGGCTCAATAACGTGAATGTTACGGTCAAACTCAGTAAAAGCCGCGCCTTCTTTGATGTCCCAATCCCCATCCAAAAGCTGTCTTCGTTGTTGCTCTGGCATGGAGAGAAGCATGGCTTCGTAGTCACCCGATTCCGCAAGGTATGGATTATCAGAAAGTCTTGCGGGTATAAATCTTCTTTTGTATAAAGGTCTTCCAGCCTTTGCGTGTCCTGCTGGGTATCTAAGAACTTCTCCTGTTTCAATATCGGTTGCATCGTAGGCTCTGTTGTAAGGCGCAGGGTCAATGAACATCTTCTTAACCCAATGATGACCTCTGCCGCCGGGGTTGGTCGTAGCCCTCATATATATTGGCAAATCTGCTGCAGTGGACCGTAGACGAGACCGCATATAATTCCATGCGTATGGTGTGGCCCATTGTGTTAACTCGTCAAACCCTATCCAGCTAAACGCTAGACCCTGATAACGCAAGACATCATCATCTCTATCAAGATAAGACATCCACAACCTTGCCCCAGATGGCGCAGTCCACTGCATCTTTCTTTCTGACCACTTAATACCGGGCCAGATTTTTGGGTATAACTCCTGCGACTTGAATACGAGTTCTCTTAACTCTTCCGTTGTATGTCGCAAAAGCAACCCACTAAATGCGGGATGCCCCATGTAGCGTAGTGGGTCAGAGAGCATAGCATAGGACTTACCCCCGCCAGCACTTCCACCATATAACACCTCTCGTTCCGCTGCAGCTAAGAAATCTGTCTGTGGGCCGGGATTAGGTTTAAAGAGTACATTAGCTGTCTCTTCTATAGCCTGTGTTTCGTATTCTATCGGTTGTATCTCAACCGTTGGCTCTTGAACCTGTTCTTTCTTCTTCAAGGGCTTTCGCTTTGGCGATTGCCTTTTCCGCATATTCTGCCCACTTGCGGATGCTTGTAGCTTGGTTCTTACGTCTTCGCTCATTAGCTAACCTTTTCCTTAACCCTACATGGGATATGTAACGTCCTGTCTGTGTACTGAGCCAGTTTGCTACTTCACGATAACTGTATTGATTTACGTGGCTACGTGCCTTCTCAAGTAAATCTAATTCAATCTGTATAGGTTGCAGAAGGTCGGGGTCTGCTTCATCCTGTTTATATCCGAATGGTACTGTACGTGCAATACGTGGTATAGCTACCCACTCGTTCTGTTCTTTAATATCTGTTGGCTGTGGTAGCTTCCACTTGCCTATGCTGCGTGTCATTTGTTTTTACGGTTGTCTACTGTTGAAATAACCATACCACCTTTGCGATAATCAACAACACTACCACCACGTGAAAATGTTTTATCTTTTATTGTAGTGTTTTGTTTTTGTAGTTCTACTAGTTTTTTCATAGGTGGCGAATCTGCAAACTTTTCTTTGTATGTTTTTACCTTTATACCTTCTTCCATAGCTAATTCTTTTATTTTTGCTTGTTGTTTAGCTATTGCTTTAACAGAAGCAGCATGATGATGTTTTTTCTTAGCTGCTCTTTCTTTTTCGGTAGTAGGTTTTTTCTTTAACTTAGCAGCGTCTTTTTTAGCTAATTGTTTTGCAAGAAGTTTTCTTCCTTCGTTCAAACCTTGAAGTATTTTTGTAACGCCCATCAGTCATCATCCTCTACAATAGCTTTAGGTGGCATAAGCATGACACCCCCTGATGCTTCTACGTGCATCTTCTCAGTCTTAACCAAACCTGTGCGGTCAAGTAATTCTTTCGCTGCAGCCATCTTATCACGTATACCTAGTTCAGTTGGGTCATACAACCCACCTACCATAGCCATCGCTGCTTTCGGCGCATTACGTGCCATGTACATTTGAGTAGCCTCAAGTATCTCTTCTTTAAGACCTTTAACAATTTCTGAAGTACTAGAAGTGTCAGCATATCCTGCCAGTTTCTTTGCTTGCACCAAATCACCGCCAGCTTCTTCAAAGAGTACGTTGAGTAGTGTCTGTTGTTTGTCGGTGAGTTGTCGTGTCATGTTTTTTTCTTTCCAAAAAGGAAATCAATTATTCTATGGGGGTCAAAGAATGGTGCATCGTTCTTTTTCTTACCTTTATATGTTTGGCCTGAAGTTTTTTCACTGGCCTTAAAAATACCACTTTCACCTTGATACTTAGATTTGTAATTAGCCATTTAAAATTCTCCGTTGTGCATGGCATTAGCCAGCTTAGTGGCCCGTCCTTTTACTTGAGATGCCCACCTACTGTCTAACATTTCTTTTGCTGCAGTTGGGTAGTCCTCATCATGGATAGCTGCCCACATCATTTTAAACTTGTTAAGTCTAGGTACACCCATATTGAACGCCATGTCTATGACAATAAGCTGACGTACAGCGTCCAGACTGTCCACGCAAGGGTGCGCACGTACCAGTTCCTCTTCGACAATCTGTACGTCATTCGTTGCTAGATAGACCGCATCAGCTTCTGTGATACCCATTTCGTAGACGACATCTATATTAGGTATGTCCATCCAGTCTAGTTCTTCTTTAGTTATGCCACGGTCTTCTAGGTTCCTGCCGATACCTATAGTATCAATTCCTAGTGTATCCTTATACACCTGTAGCCTTAGACCCTCGCTTATTACTAGCTTGTCTATCAGGTCTTGTCGGTTGTACTTCATTCTCTTTACCCTCGTGATTCATCCATACCGCAAATGCACCTGTCATGGCCCCCGTGACTACACTCACTAGTGCCGCTTGTTGACTTGTCGGGTCTTGAAGTGTCATAAACCACTCCACTACTCTCCATGCGGATATTGACATCATTAACATCATTAGTCGTGGAATCAGTTTCCACTCTAGTATCTTCTGTGCTGCCATTATTTTTTACCAAAGAATTTTGTCGCACTACGAACTCCAAAAGAAGCCGCAACGATAACTCCAAGTGAGTACTGATACCATTCAGGCATCTCGTTGAGTCTCGCAAATCCATTTGCTACTACATCTTCCATGCCGGGTACAAATGCTAGGATAAGTGGGATACTAAACAAGATAGTCAGCCACTCATCTTTCCATGAGTTAGATGACCCTTTAGCCATCTCTAAGTCCCAATCAATCTCGCCAGTAGCTTTCTTCTGCATGACTACAGCTTCAGCTTGTGCTTTAGCTACCTTAGTCTGTGCATTAGCTTTTGTCTGTTCTACTTTGCCTGACATCCATGTGCCAGCTATTTCTGCAATAGGTCCAATAAGTAAATTAAGCATTAGGCTCCCCGTCTGAACTTCGCGGTTTTCTTTGATATCGCTTTAGGCTGCTTGACGAATTGCTTACCAGCAGCAGTTCCTTTTCTTTTAGCAGCGGTGGTGGCCGCGTACTCCGAAGATGAGAGGGCTTTAATAGCTGATGCCGGAAGATAACGCTCTCCGGTTTGCTTGGAGGGTTTGCCACTCTTGGTTCTCCAGTCTTGCTTAGACCAATTAGCTAAACTCTTTTGAGGTTTTTTCATAATACAGTTATACCACTTACGTTTACGTTTGTCAAGTAAATAATGAATATGCCATAGCAGAAGCTGCAATTGCCCAAAGAAGTAAACCTATAGCTATAACACCTATTGTACCTACGCCTATACCAATCTTTATATTTTCCATCATCTCGTTGTGTTTTCGTATAGCTTCTCGCCTAGCTTTAAGTGCAGCTTCTCTAGCTTCTTGTATACGCTTCTGCCTTTCAGCTAAGATGCCTTTCCATGTGCCATGCCCAAATCGCATGTCTACCATAGTGGCTACTTCTTGCAGCTTCTCTGCTGCAATCTTGGCATCAATAACATCACGTGCTACATTACTTACACCAAACTGGTCTGTTATACCTACGCCAGCTTTTTTAGCACGTTCCTGCTGTATTTGTTTTTCGCCAGCAAATAGATTATCTATGTGTCCAGCTATGTCACTTATATCGTTGGCAGTAGTGATAGCACCCTTAATGCCATCTACGGCACTCTTCACAAGTGCTATACCTGCGAGTGTCTCTGCAATCATTGTTGGTTGGTTCCTACTTGGGTTGGGGTCTACATACTGCAGTTATCTTTTTTCTTTTACCGCCACCCGCCGGAACAGATTGTTGTCGGGACAATCTTTCAGCAAAGTATAGGCATCTATCCATGTCTACAAAAGTTTGTGTGCGGTCTATTATATTTGAACCTAAGTACACGTATAACACAAATACAATCATTCTACTATGCGAACTATATAGCTAGAACCGTCATCATTCTTAGATACTTCTACTGTTTTATTTTCACAGGAGTATCGCACTGTCTGGCTCTTTTTATATAAGTTTCTTTCTATGGTTCTTTTAGCCTTTAAGCATTTTGATATTTTTTCAAATGCTGTATGTTCAGAAACGTCACCACCCATATACAAGATAAGTGTTATGGTTTTAATGATTTCCATTTCTCATTTTCTCTAAGTTTTCTTCTAATGCGTTTAATCGTTTCTCGTAGAACTCTAATGTTAATTTCTGCTGCTGGTCATATGGGGCTTTGCCCTCATCTATTTGCGTAGACAAATCATCTAACTCATTTGCCAGATGTTCTATTAGCATAAACTGTTCGCTGTCTGCTGGCAAGCTACCCATGTCACCTCTGGGCCATTTAATACGAAACTCTGTGTTCTGTTCTAAGTCTGACTTCATCATAGTGATGTTAGTTTCTAATTGATTTAGACGTTCTATAATACCAAAGTATGCCCACGTTGCTACAGATGCAGCAGCTACCATGCTTATGATATTACGTAGTGGTAACGCAACTTCAGTATTCTCACTTAGCTTTGTAGCCATTACTCAATGCCTAGCATCCTAGATAGTCCGAATACTTCTAGCAGCATAAACGTAAAGAACAGTAAAAGAATGCTACCAGCTATTAGTTTACCGCTAAAGTTTGTTGACCCTATACGAATAGCAATAAACTCATTGCCTAGTATCCTCAGTACAAGTTCAAAGCTATTTTCATTGATGCCTATAGATAGGGGTTTCTTGTTTTCTTTTTCTTCCATGCTACGCTGCCAAACCTGTTGGGCTGCTTGCTTCAACACCCATCCACTTACTCCATTCTGCATAGTAGTGTCTCATTCCTACTTCATCATGTATTGTTCTATTCTCATGTCTGCCATGTAGAATATTTCTAGGCTCTGTGCCTTCACGCATCGTTGTACCCTGACCAGCTACACCTATAAGGTCTTCGTGTAAGTTCCTACCGAATGGCCCCCAGATAGAGTTGTGATGCTTGATACGTGTCTGTCGTTCTTCTGGCGTATCTTTCATTAAGCCATATCCACGGAACTCAAT
>ERZ767114.1801-NODE-1801-length-10059-cov-2.743639_pt1 | contig 10059 bp, 7 predicted proteins | sample MGYA00374952_ERZ767114 | MGnify/ENA primary metagenome ERZ767114 (study PRJEB28939, sample SAMN06267156) | marine metagenome | isolation source: Columbia River Estuary | place: USA:Columbia River Estuary, USA | collected 2012-05-05 ...
TTAATTTATTTGTATTGCACTCAAGATTCAAATCTAAAATAGTATCTAAATCTCTTATTCTACTGTGGTAATAATTTATTGATCCATCAAAAATCTGTTGATCCCTGTTCAAATCATCAATTACTCCAATTAGACCAATATTCTTTAATTCTAACTTTTCTTTATCTAATAAAACTTTTTGAATATAAAATGAAAGTGTTACAGAAAAAACAATTACAATAATTTCGAAGATATATCTGAAGGCAGGCTTGTTTATAAGGGAGTTTTTCATTCAGGAATGTTTTTTCTTATTGTACTTGCTCTTAGCAGCTTTGAATAAAGAGTAACCCATCACAGCGTATTGGTAGTTTTTAATAGCGAAGCGGAGTAGTCTGAACATAATTATTTTCTTATTTGAATAATGTAATTATTGAGACATTAATTATTAATCGATCTCAAGCTCAATTTCAATCAACCTTTTTAATTTATCTAATCTTTGCAAGGCTCCGCTCATTTGTTTGATGTACCAATGATTTGACCATTTTTTTTGGAACAACATATTACGAAGAGTTTTATCCGCGCCTATTTTTTTTAGTACTGAAGGAGAATATATAAAATTGTAATAATCATACTCATTTAATTTTAGGTTATCAGCCTCAAAATTGGAGTTAATATATTTTTCAATTTCATTGAAATACTTCTCATCTTGTTGGGAAAAATCTTTCATTAAATCATAACTTCTTCCGTAATACAAATGAATTATTTCAGTTAAATCCTTATTACTTATGAATTCTATAGATCCAGTAGAAATCATACCCCTGCAGCAACTGGTAAGAAAATTCGGTAAAACTCATTCCGTCAGAGCTTTCCGCTGAAATCCTGTTTTTAACAGAATCTTTGGCCATCATATAATTAACAGTAATGTGCTTACCAACATCTCTTATGAAGTCCAAAAAACTAAAGTTTTTAAACCAATCGTTATTATTGACAATTACAGCGCTATTTTTAGAATCATCAAAAACAAGAAATTTAGACAACTGTTTTTGGATAGCTGATATGTTTTTATTGAGTTCCTTTTCGTCAAGAAGGTTTCGTTCTTTAGATTTTCCAGAAGGATCACCAACCATTCCTGTTGCACCACCAACTAAAATATATGGTTTGTGTCCATGCTTTTGGAAAAGAACCAATGTCATTATTTGTACCAAACTACCAATATGAAGAGAATCTGAAGTTGGGTCAAAGCCTATATATCCAGAAATTTTATTCTCTTTTATAAACTCTTCAGTTTTTGGCATGATGTCGTGAATCATACCTCTCCATTTCAACTCTTGTACAAAATTCAATTTCAGTTCTTATTATTGATAATTAACAAATATATTTGTTTCACATAAATTAAAATCTAAATATTGAATTTAATATTGAAACATTTTAAAAATTACATAATAATATGAAAAACCTAGTTACTGGGGCTACTGGATTGGTTGGAATGCATGTAATGTTAGATCTTTTAACAAAAAAAGAATCTGTTAAAGCAACTTTCACTAAAAATTCTAGACTAGAAAACGTGAAAAAATTATTTGATTTTTATGGAAAATCGTCATTTTTTAAAAAGATTGAGTGGGTAGAAATGAATGTTGATGATGTAATTCAAGTTTATGATGTTGTTAAAGACATCGATCATGTTTATCACTGTGCTGCAATAGTTAGTTTTATTAAAAAAGAACAATTAAAAATATCGAGCATTAATATAAATGGAACTGCAAATATTGTAAATGCATGTTTAGAAAATAATATTAAAAAGTTAGGATATGTAAGTTCTGTGGCAGCAATTGGAAGAAAAGGAGATGGGATTTATTCTGAATCAAACAAATGGAAAGATGGCAAAGACAATAGTTTTTATGCAATCTCTAAAAATAAGGCTGAGAATGAGGTTTGGAGGGGAATTCAAGAAGGACTGCAAGCTGTCATTATAAATCCAGGAATAATATTAGGGCCATCAACATGGAATAGATCAAGTACTACCATATTTAAAAAAATATATTCTGGACTTTCCCATTATCCTACTGGCAGTAACGGGTTTGTAGATGTTCGAGATGTTTCTAAATCTATTGTTGAATTAATGAATTCTAAAATTTCTGCAGAAAGATATATTGTCGTTGGTGAAAATGTATCATATAAAAATGTATTTCAAACTGTTGCAAAAAGTTTAAATGTAACACCACCATTAAAAATTGCTTCTAAAAAATTAATGAATTTGGCCTGGAGATTGGAATTTATTAAGTGTTTTATAACTAGAAAAAATCCTCAACTTACAAAAGAAACTGCCAGAACCTCCTCTCAAAACAATCATTACAGTAATGAAAAAATAATAAAACAAATTGGGTTTAAATTCAACTCTATCGTTGATGCTATAGAAAACACATCGAAATACTTATTAAAATTTAAGTGAGGAAATTACTTTTTCGACATCTTCAATAGAAACATCTAAGTGAGTAACCATTCTTACTCTTCCCTTACCAAAGGGAATTGCTAAAATTCCATCATTTTTTAATTTGTCTATAAATTCTTCAATTTGACAATTCTCCATCAAGTGACCTACTACAATATTAGTTTCTACATTCATTACTTTTTCTATCCAAGAACAGTTGGATAAAGCATTTGCTAATAACTCTGCATGATAATGATCTTTAGAAAGCCTATCAATATTATTTTCAAGTGCATAAATTCCCGCTGCTGCCAACATACCTACTTGTCTCATTCCACCACCTATAACTTTTCGTACTCTACGGGCTTTTTGAATAAAATCTTTTGAACCAATTAAAACAGATCCCACTGGCGTTCCTAATCCTTTAGAAAAACATAGTGAAATTGAATCAAATAATGGTCCAATATGATTTGCTTTAACTCCAGTTTTAACCAATGCATTAAAAAGTCTTGCTCCGTCTAGATGTAAAGGGATGTTTTCAGTTTTACAATAATTTGAAATTCTCTCGATCTCTTTAATCGGATAACACACCCCGCCTCCTCTATTAATGGTGTTTTCTAAGGAAACTAAACTAGTTACTGGATAGTGAATGTCATTAGGGTTAATATTGTCAATTATCTCTTCTAAATAAATAATTCCACTACTTCGATTTATTAATCTTACGGAAGCTCCTGAATTTCTTGCAATACCACCGCCTTCATAATTGTAAATATGTGCTTCTCTGCTACAAATAACTTCGTCTCCGGGTTTAAGATAAACCATTAATGCAATTTGGTTAGTCATAGTACCTGAGGAACAAAAAAGACCTGCTTCTTTACCAAACATTTGGGCCGTTTTTTCTTCAAATTTTTTTACTGTAGGGTCGTCTTCAAATACATCATCACCTAGCTCCGCATCCATCATATAGGCCTTCATTTGAATTGAAGGTTTAGTAACGGTATCACTTCGTAAATCAATATTATTTTTTAATTTCATTTTGTTAGTGCATTATTTTAAAAATCATTTCTTTTAGTATTTCATCTTGTGAGGTTGTTTGTGAAAAAACACCTTTACTCATTAAATCATAATGTCTTAAAAAGGACAAATTTTGAGCCAGTTTAGATTTTGAATAAAATTTAGACGCTTGTTTGTATTGTTTTAAAAAAAATGGATGAACACCTATTTTTCCTGCTAGTTGATTATCTCCTAATTTATCCACATAAAAGTGAAACTTCATAAGTTTGGTGAAAAAGCCATATAAATGTCCAATGGTTAATACAAGGGGATGGTTTTTACTATTTTTTCCAAAATGATAAGCAATAAAGCCTGCTTTTTGAACATTCATAGCTGCAATTGCATCTGTTAATTCAAAAAGGTTGAAATCTTTAGAAAAACCAATATGCTTTTGAACCATTTCTATATCTACGGTTTGTCCTTCAAGTACAAGTAACTTTAATTTTTGAATGTTTTTTTCTATTTCTGATAAGTCATTCCCCAAAAATTCAGAAAGCAATACTACTGCTTTAGAGTCTAAAATCAGATTATTAGTTTTGGCGCAACTTAAAATCCAATCTGGTAATTGGTAATCTTTTACTAAGTCAAAATCAAATAAAAAATTAGATTTAGATAATAATTTTCCAATAGCTTTTCTTTTATCTAATTTTTTTCCCTTGAAGCAAAAAACTAAAATAGTTGTAGGAATTGGTTTTTTAAAATATTTTTCAAACTGATTTAGGTTTCTTGAAAGATGCTGGGCTTCTTTAACAACTATTAATTGGACAGAAGCCATTACAGGATATCTTTTTGATGCATCTAAGATACTGTCAACGCTAGTATCTTTACCATAGAAAATAGTTTGATTAAAATCTTTTTCCGACTCTTCTAAAACAGAATCCAATATTTTTTCTGAAATCTTGTCAATAAAGTAGGTGTTTTCACCATTTAGAAAGTAAATTGGTAGAAAATTTCTATTTTCTATAGATTTTATTATTTCTTTAAAATTCAATTTTTATTTTTATAAAATATGAACAATTCTTTTTCTATTAAAACTAAGTTAGTTAAATCAAAAGAATATCTATTTGATGAGCTTAGAAAAAAATGGATAATGTCAACTCCTGAAGAAATTGTAAGACAAAAATTTTGGAAATATTTAAACATAGAAAAGAAATATCCAATGAGTTTAATTGCAATTGAAAAACAAATTAAAATTAATGGATTAAATAAACGATTTGACATACTAATATTTGATAGTCAAGGAAATCCTAATATTATTGTTGAATGTAAATCTCCAAAAGTTAAAATAGACCAAAGCACATTGGATCAAGCACTTACATATCAAAATAAAATAGAAGCCAATTTTGTTATACTAACTAACGGAGAAAAAACATATTGTATTAAAGTTGATCTAAATTTAAAAAAAGCAAGCTACATTAAAGAGATTCCAGTTTTTCAAGAAAACCATTAAAAACAAGTTTCTTTTTAACTATTTTATGTTAAAAGTAATTACTCTAAAATTTAATTTAAAGTTTAATGTGAGTAGTTTTACAGTAGTTACATATATATTAAAACTAAAATGAAAAATTTCATATCAATTATTATCTCAACTTTTTGTTTACTGTTTACATTTCAAAATTTAATTGCTCAGAGTCAGGTATTGGAAGAATGTGGGTTTGATTATAAAAGAGTTATACTATTGCAAGACCCTAATTACTTAAAGTTAGAAATTGAATCAGAGATGAAAATAGCACAATATTTATCTCAAAACCAATCTAGATCATCTCATAGTATTTACACAATTCCAGTAGTTGTTCATGTACTTCATACAGGGCAACCAATAGGAACTTCTTATAATATTTCTGATGCTCAAATACAAAGTGCAATAACTCGTCTTAACGAAGTTTACAGGGGCCAATCGGCTAATAGTCCAGTAGATTTTAAAATTGATTTTTCTTTAGCAAAACAAGATCCAAATTGTGATTCAACAAGTGGAATTTTAAGAATCGATGCTAGTGCAGTTCCAAATTATTCTACCAGTGGAGTAGATTACTTTGGAGATGGTGGTCAGGCAGATGAGGATAATTTAAAAGCTTTAAGCAAATGGCCAGAAACAGAGTATTTTAATATTTGGATAGTTAACGAAATAGAAGATAATGATGGGGGAAGTGGAATACAAGGTTATGCAAATTACTTCTATGGCAATAATAATGAAGGTTCAATAATGATGTACAATGTTTTTGGATATGACCCAAACAATAATGAGCCAAATTTTTCTTTAAAAGGAGCTAGAAATAATTCTATTGTAGTTCATGAATTTGGCCACTATCTTCATCTTTATCATACTTTTCAGGGAGACGGTGATGCAGATCAAGATGCTATTGGAGACAATTGCCCGGGAGACATTACTATTGGAGTAGATAGTGATGGTTGTTCAGATACAGAGCCTCATAAAAGACATACTAGCCAATGTTTATCTGGTCAATTAAATGATTGTTCTAACCAAACATATGGAGATAATACTGCTAAAAACTATATGTCTTATGCTAGTTGTAAAACTATTTTAACTGCAAATCAAAAATCAAGATCAAGAGCCATGCTTGAAAGTATTGGAATAAGTTTAATTTATTCTAGTGGTGATCAGTATCCATCATCGGTTAATTCATCTCTTTCAAATCCAAATTGCACACCTCAAACTTCAAATGATGGACTCGCCGGACATTATACTGGGATAAAAAGTCTTGTAATTCCCAATGTTTTTGCTTTAAGCTCTTCATGGGCAGACGATGATGGAGGATATGTAGATCATACTGGAAACTGTCAAAAAATAATTGATGTTTTTGAAGACAGCACCTATAATATTGAAATTACAACTCTTTATAATGGAAATAATATAAAAGGATATGTAGATTTTAATAGTGATGGGGATTTTTTAGATGCCAATGAAGAAATATTAAACTTAAATACTGTAAGTAACAACGTTAGCCCTTACACTTCTACCGCATATATAAATTTCACAGTACCTACAGTAAACGGAACTACTGTTAAAAGTGGTGTTAAATTAAGATTAAGACTTAATGCTGATATTGGCAACGTAATTGGCCCATGTCACGCACCATTGTATGGTCAAGTTGAAGATTATGCTTTAATTATTAATATTAATTCAAATGAAATTAATAGAATGTCAGCTAATATTTGCAATGGTGAAAGCTACAATTTTAATGGAACAACTTTAACAAGTTCTGGGACTTATTACGATACACTCGTAGGTCAAGCAAATTCTGGAGCAGACAGTATTATAATTTTATCATTAAATATTAATTCTGATATTGTTTCCAACATTGCACAAAACGGAAATAATATTGATGTTTCTTCAACTGGTGGCTCTGGTTCATACACTGTCCTTTGGAGTACAGGTGAAACAACAAATAGTATAGTTCCTACTTTTAATAGTAACTTTTGGGCCTTGGTGACAGATTCGGATAACTGTACTGGAGATACTGTATTTTTTGATGTGATATTTGTCGGTAGCAATGGTAATAAAAATTGGGATAATAATATTTCTATTTACCCAAACCCAACCAAAAATTTATTAACAATAAGTGCAGCTAATTTTAGTGGAATAATAAATACTAGTGTTTTCGACTTATTCGGAAAAAAGTTGCTTTCTACTAATGAAAGAGAAATAAGTTTAAAACCATTTAAAAATGGAATTTATTTTTTGTCTGTGAAAGTTCAGGAAAAGACCTCAACTATTAGAGTTATAAAAAAATAACTATTATTGTTTCAAAATCCTTAATAATCTATTCTAGGTTTTGTTTAAATATTAAATAACTAGCTACGTTATATCATTTGATAAAATATAATTTTTTATTCTTATTTTTATAAAAATTTACTCATAATATGAAAAATTACAATACTACTTTTATTATAAGTCTTTCTTTGACTTTTATAATGTCTTTAACTTCATTTGGTCAAAATATTTTACTTAAAGAATGTGGGTTTGATTACAAAAGAAATATTCAATTACAAGATTCTAATTATTTGAAATTAGAAATAGAATCTGAGTTTAAAATTGCTCAGCAACTAGGCCTTCCTCAATCAAGAACCTTGGGTTCTGTCTATAATATTCCTGTAGTTGTTCATGTACTTCACTTGGGTGAAGCTGTGGGAACTGGAACCAATATTTCTGATTCTCAAATACAAAGTGCAATTACAAATTTGAACGACGTATATCGTGGAAATACTGCCAACAGTCCAATAGATTTTGAAATACAATTTTCTTTGGCTCAGCAAGACTCTAATTGTAATGCACATTCTGGAATTAATAGAATTGATGCAAGTTTTGTACCCAACTATTCAATAGGGGGAGTAGATTATTATGAAGATGGTGGAGAAGCAGATGAAAACACACTTAAAAATTTAAGTAGATGGCCTGAAACAGAGTATTTTAATATTTGGATAGTTAGTGAAATTGAAGATAACAATGGGGGGAGCGGGATTCAAGGTTATGCCAATTTTTTCTCAGGTTCAGCTTATGAAGGATCTGTAATGATGGCTAGTGTTTTTGGTTTCGACCCAAACAACAACCAACCTACTTTTAATTTAAATTCACCTAGGGACAACTCAACTGTTGTTCATGAATTTGGTCATTACCTGCACCTACATCATACATTTAAAGGCGATGGAGATGCTGATCAAGACGGTATAGGTGATTCTTGTGCAGCAGATCTTACGGTTGGAGTAGATAGTGACGGGTGTTCCGATACTGAAGTTCATAAAAGATATACCAGCGATTGTAAATCTGGACAATTAAACGATTGTACTGGAGCAACCTTTGGAGACAATACAGCCAAAAATTATATGTCTTATGCATATTGTATAGATAGACTTACCAACGATCAAAAAACAAGATCTAGAGCAATGTTAGAAAATACTGGAATTAGTTTAATTTATTCAAAAGGAGACGAAGCTCCAATAAATTATTCTACTACATTAGCTAATGCGAGTTGTTCTCCTCAAACTGATTCTGCAGGACTTAGTGGATTTTATACAGGAATTAAAAACTTTACTATAGATGGCATATTTACGAATACTTCTTCTTGGTCAGAAACTGATGGTGGATATGTTGACAATACTTTGAATTGCCAAAAAGTAATTAATGTTTTTGAGGATAGCACCTATAGTTTTAAGGTTTCAACTCTTTACAATGCAAATAATATAAAAGGATATATAGATTTTAATAATGACGGTGATTTTATAGATGCCAACGAACAAATTTTTGACTTAAATACTACTAATAATTTTAGTGGCAATTATATAAGTACTTCAACCATAAACATAACAATTCCTAGTGTTAATGGCAGCACAATAATCAGCGGGAATAAACTTAGATTAAGATTAAATTCTGATATTGGTAATGTTGCAAACGCATGTGAAGCTCCTCAACGTGGGCAAGTAGAAGACTACACTATAATTATTAACGAGTTAGTTTTAAATTTAACTTCCGATTTCTCTGCAAGTGATTCTACTATTTGCCCCACCAATCTAGTTTCATTTTCTAATTTATCAACTGGAGCAAATGCCTATTTATGGGACTTTGGCGATGGTACTACATCTATATTGCAAAACCCTACTCATACTTATTCCACACCTGGAACTTATGATGTTTCTTTAACTGCAAACTCTGGCACAAATACTATTACTGAAACTAAAACTGGTTTTATTACAATAAATCCAAGTCCAAATATAAACGCAGGAATAGACCAAACTATTTGTAGTGCAGATAGTGTAACATTAAATGCAACTAGTGGGCAAAACTATACAGTTGGCGTAACAGCAGTGAATGCTTCAAATTATATTCTTTCTGGTGCATTTTCTGGTAACGACCCTGCAATAAATATTTCTCTTGGAGACACTCTTACTTTTAATGTAAATTCACCTGGTCATCCATTTTTAATAAAAACTACTAATACAACTGGTACTGCCAACTCTGTTGCTGTTACCAATAATGGGACTTCATCTGGTTCTATAATTTGGTCACCAACTGTTGCTGGAATCTATTATTATATATGTGAATTTCATGGGGGAATGGTTGGAACCATTACTGTTGGAAGTAATGTAAACTATACTTGGGATAACAGTGTTATTAACGGAGTCGCTTTTACCCCAACAGCTACAAATATTTATACAGTTACTGGAACAGACGGAAATGGTTGTTTTGCAACGGATAATGTTACAGTGAATTTATTGGTAAATACTACTGGAACAAGTGTCGTTACTGGATGTGGTACGTATACTTGGATTGATGGGCTTACTTACACAGCTACCAATAATTCTGCTACTTACACCCTTACTAATTCAGCTGGTTGCGATAGTGTAGTTACCCTAAATTTAACGATTAATCAAACTTTAACTGGAACAGATGTTATTTCTTCTTGCGATAGCATTACTTGGATAGATGGAATTACTTATACTTCTAGCAATAATTCATCTACATATACTATTCAATCAGCTAATGGCTGCGATAGTCTTGTTAACCTAAATTTAACCATTAATCAAAGTCAAACTGGAACAGATGTTATTTCTTCTTGTGACAGCATTACTTGGATCGATGGAATTAC